>ERZ791740.144-NODE-144-length-72082-cov-6.383842_pt1 | contig 72082 bp, 77 predicted proteins | sample MGYA00510041_ERZ791740 | MGnify/ENA primary metagenome ERZ791740 (study PRJEB30046, sample SAMN00791959) | human gut metagenome | study: EMG produced TPA metagenomics assembly of the A metagenome-wide association study of gut microbiota in type 2...
CAAAAGTAATCAATGCCACATCATTGGTGATCACCATTGACAGGAAGAAACATAAGAGTACCAACAGCCTGATCACACCCACAGTTCCCGATGTTCCCATCAGCAATTTTTGGGCAAGTATATCAAAAACACCAACAGCCTTCAAACCAGCTACAATTGCCATCAAACAGAAGAGGAGCCCGAGAGTCCTGAAATCGATATAAGTAAAATAAGCCTTATCCGGTCTGACCCAGAACATAGAAAGAAGCGCCAGTATCACTGCAATTGACAAAACGGTTTCTTTCCTGAAAAAAACATATAATTTTTGTAACATAATATTTCCTTTCCGGTCTGATACGACTGCGTATAAGTATATCACAGAAACATCCAGAAAAAAAGAATATCATTTTGTATTGTAGATTGTGTTTGCGATTACTGCTTCATTCCTGTATAACACCACTTTACAACTTTTTCATAAAAAAATATCGTACAGAACTTTCTGATGTATAATGAAATTCAAAAATGCAGTACAATCATCTCAGATTGTACTGCATTTTTTGAATACAGGTAGCTTTTTCATTTTTGTTATAACTTAATGTAACTTATCACCAGTAAACATACAACTTAAAGCCACTTTTATCCCATTTAATTTTTAAGCAATTATACTATTCGTATGATTACATTCTGTCATGGAATGTTCTATCATATCTCCAAACACGCATAAATACTGGCTTTTTTCAAACATTATTTTGTTTACTACACCACTTTTACACCAATTTGAATATCAGTATTCAGAATTCCTTTTTCTTCAAAAATATTCATTGCTGAGTATAATTCATCATCTGTAACGTGACAATAAGTATTCATTGTTGTTCTTATATCTGAATGTCCAAGAATTCTTTGAAGTGTTTTTACATTCATTCCATTTTCCAAACATCGTGTTGCAAATGTATGTCTTAAAGTATGTGGCGTTATTGGTTCAAAATCAATTCCTTTAGCTCTTATACGCTCCTCTATTCTTCTAATTGAAACAGTTGTATTCCTAGTACATATGGGAGTATTTCTCTTTGTAATATACACCAAGTTTTCATATCCTATGGCAGCAACACACCGATTATTGATATTTTCCCATCTTGAATGTTGTTCAATTAATAAATCTTCTGCTTTCTTAGTCATAGGAATTTTTCTTATTCCATTTTCAGTTTTGGGTTCGTTTAGTTGAAACTCATATCCCCATAAACCATCTTTCTTAGCGTATGTTAAAGTATGCCTTACATATATCATTTTATGTTCAAAATCTATGTCATCCCATTGAAGCCCACAAATTTCCCCGATACGCATACCTGTTTCAAGTGCCAATTCAAACAATGGAAAATGTGCTATATTCTTACCATTATCTAAGAATAATTTCGTTTCTTCTCTTGTTAAAACCCTTATCTTAACTCCTACATCAGTTAATTTGGTCTTAACTTGTTGAATAGGGTTAATAGATTTAACAATATTACAATCTAAAGCATATTTATAAAGATTCATTAACACCTTTTTCGTATTTTTTCTACTAGCATCAGATGTTAGTTTATTGAATGATTCCTGAAATGTTATAACATTAATATCCTTCATAACTCTCCATCCTAGATCCTCTTTTACACGATTATAACCACCGATGTAATTAGATATTGTATTAGGTCGGTATGAAGGTGAATGTACTTTCATATACTTATCGAACCATTCATCTAATGTAATCTCATTATCAATTACATTCAATTCATTTGAATCCTCATATTGTTCATCTCTTAACTTTGTTCTAAGTTCTGTTATTGATTTTGAATATATGGTCTGTCTTTTTCCAAACCTATTAGTAAACCTTGCTTGATAAAGCCCATCCTTTCTTTGAGATATACCTTGTCCAAGTTCTTTCCCATTTAATGATTTACCCATCTATAATTAATCCTTTCTGACTTCTTTAATCAAAAAGTTAAGCATAGATATACTTATTTAGTATACCATTTTACACTTACCCTTTTCAATAAAAGAATTACATTATGCTGATTGTTTATTAACCCAGTTATCTAATTTTTTCTTATTTGCATACCAGCGATTACCTATCTGAATACCAAATCCATTACGCCCTCTTAAAAGTTCTCTCGCTTTTGTCTGCCCTATTCCTAAATAATCACATAATTCTTTTATATTTAATAAGCATTTTTCTTCTGTCATATTAATTCTGTTGTCACTCCCTATAATTACTAATTATAATTAAAAATCCCCCATCCATAACGGACAGGGGTACATAAATCTACTCTACATATGCTGTTTTTACTTTTTATAGTTATCCTTATTAAACATTTCTTCTAATAAAGCATCTGTAATATTCTTATATTCTTTGTTCAATTCTTTAGCTTTCTCTATTTCATTAGTCAATACTGCTAATGCCTCGTCCATCTCCGCTTTACCATCGTTAAATAACTTCTGTGAGTATAAAGCATTGGCAATAACCTTTCTATCCATTGCATTATTCTGTTTAATATGCTCTAAGTCTATACCTAACTTTAGCTGCAACTCAACATTCTCTTTCTTAAGATTTTCTTTTTCAGCCTGTAACATTCCTATCTCTTTTTCAAGAGTTTTACAATGTCTTTCATAATATTCCAGCTTCTTTTCCATATTACTTTTACTTTTTACTAATTTATTTGACATCCTATTTTCTCCAATCTATCCTTAATTTTAATATTCTTAATATTCTTAATAATTTCTAACATAATAAAAGACACACTAGCCTAAACTAATGTGTCTTTGTGTGTTTTGTATTTAGTTGTAATTGAAAAGAGCAGGGGAGGTTATTTATGCTTTATTTTCTAAATATATAATTTATTTACAATGTTTTCAGAATATATTTTTATATTAAAATTAATTTTTCTAATAATTATTAATATATCTTTAAAAACAGGATATTTTTTAATGAATAAATCATATCGCATACGTTCTAAATTATATGTATTTGTTTTACACCCCATCCAATAATCATTTGAAAATAATATCATCATTTTTATTTAATTTCCTAATGGTTTCAAAATTTAATTTATTATCTATTGTATAATCAAATTTCGAACCATCATCCACCACTTCTTGCATTATATTTTTAAATTGTCTAATTGAAAAATTTTCAGATAAATATTTTTCATGTAATTCATTTGTTAAAATCTCGAATTTATTAATATGTTTTGATAATCCTATCATTGCACATTTATATGGAAAATCATCTGCTTTATGTATTACATTTATTCCATTGGGAACTCCAAATTTAGAACCAATAGAAAAACTTGTTATTTCAAATCGTTTACCATTATATCCACATATTATAACACCCAATTCATATTTGCTAATTCCTTCTATATGTTCTTTAAGCATTTTATAAAATTTGGATGTAATAATACCTATAAATTCTATATAGGATAGATCATCAAACTCTTTATCTGAATTTACAAATCCCTTTTTTGTATCATAAAAACAATAGCCATCAAATAATTTAAAACAATGTATTGGATTTCCCGTAACCCCGAATAATATTTGATTATTTAATTTAATCACCTTATTAAAACCACTTTTACACGTATTATTGTTACTATATGTTGCACGACTATCGCCTGACATTAAACAAAAATTATCTGTTATTACAGCTTGTATTATACTCATAATATATCCCCCAATTATCAATATACAATACAATATTATATACCAATAATCGACAGAATACTACAAGAACATATATTTGTAAATCTGATTTATTAATCAATATAAGGGCATACCAACATAAAGCTAGTACGCCCATAAACCTTATCTAAATGTCAACATATTAAGTGAATTACGTCCTAACACTTGACCCAATGTACCTTCCTGTACTGCTTTTAAAAACCTCTTATCACTTACCATCTGTTTCATAAAATCTTCATAATTTTTAACATTAGGTAATGATAATGTGACATCTCCAAATTCTACATCAACCTTATTAGCCAAGTTATTCGATATATTAGGAATATCAGGCAACTTAGCACCTAAGTTATCCATATACATATTTGGTGTTGTGATACCTTTAGAAAGATTCCAAAGCTTTTCTACTTGGTCTGCATTAAATACCATATCACCAGCATCTAACTTGCGAAGTGTACCATACTTCTTAGAGAAGATAACTTCTGAACCAAGACCATCTTCATCTGTAAGAGTAAGACCACCATGAGCAGATTTAGAGCCTTTCTTTAGTCCGTGAGACTTAAGATAATCTAATAAAAGTATATTCTGCTCCGCAGTACCGTAGTAGTCACTATCGCCTGTTATTTGTTCATAATAACCAGCTCTTGCACCAAAACTACTTGCAATCGAGTTGTATTTCAAGCGGTCAACTATTGAATTTTCTATATCCAATAAATCTTTTGGATATGAATCATCCTCATATATCCAATTAACTCCATCAGACCCACTATCGTCGGATGAGCCACTATCAGAGTTATCCCAATTATCAGACCAATCATTAGAATCACTATCACTATCAGATGAACCACCGCCATCAGAATAACCACCATTGGTATTAGCATTCTGTTCTGCCTGCTGTCTTGCAATCTCATCGGCAACTCTTTGTGCTTCATCATTACTATTCTTCAATAAACCTTGTACAGCAGCATTAATATCACCACAAACCTTATTAATAGCGTTGTTGCCTTCTACAAACTTGTTGCTAAAGTCACCTAATACACAATTAATACCATTTGTTATGTTGTTGGCATTTGTACTCCATATAGAAGACATAGATTCACTGAGTTTAATGCCATAATCATTGGCAGTAGATGTAATAGTATCCGCAATATTACTTGCATTAGCATTAGACTGCTCAATAATTTCCTGCATAGTTATATCAAATGAATCAAGTCGCTCATCGAGCCACGTTTTTGTAGTATCTGCAAGATTATCTAAAATAGCTTGAGTATCACTTATAAGCTTTTCATACTCAGTATCTTTTAAATCATCTTTTGCAGTATTGATTTGGTCTTTAAGCTGCTGGATATTCTTCTTACCTTCCTCAGAATTATCTCCTTGAACGGCAGAATATTGTTTCTCTAAAGCGTTAAGAGCTTTTGTTTTCTCAGCTATAGATTTCTCATAATCATAAGCATCCTTTTGCTGATTCATAAGGTCTTTATACTTTTGGATGACTTCATCAAGCTTATCAAGAAATGCATCATAACCTTCTTGAACTAAATTCTTAAGAGCTTCTTTTTCAGATATGCTTGAATTAATAGCCTCCTGTTGAGCCTTAATAAGTTCCTGCTTTCTATCAAGCAACTCCTTATCATAAGGATCATTAGCCAATTCTTCATTAATCTTAAGTATCTCATCTTTATAAGCTTTAGCCTGATTAAGATATAATTGATACTTCTGTGCAATTAATGCTTGTGCAGCCTTACCATTGTCATTCATATTACCATTATCATCTGTAATATCTTCATCCTTTAGTAAGTCAACAAGGAACTGAGTTTCGTCTATAAGGTTGCTAACATCATCCCTAGTTCTATCGAAAGCATCCCAATTAATCTGTCTGATAGCATTATCATACTCAACTAATGCCTTTTTAGCATCATATATACTCGAAGTACAATCATCTATGGCAGACTGCATAGAATACCAATCCTCAGATTCGGCTTCAATTTTACCAGATGCCATAGCAGAATTAAGTGCCTTTGTAAGTGTATCCCTTTCCTGTTCAAGCTTTTCAAGATTCTTCTGCTCCTGTTCCATCATAGAATTATTAAGCAGAGTAGAAGCAAACCAGCCCTGTTCTTCTAAGAGATTATTATCCTTGCTATATAAATCCTTAATAGAATTTACTTTCCCAAGAACTTCTTCAAACTGTGATTGAATATTATCGAATCTACTTTTAGCAAGCTGTCTTATCTCTATGTTTAATGATTGTACAGAATCAGCAGCATCTTGTGCCTTATCATATAAATCCTGGCAATCTGAAATTGCATCCTTGAGATCTTCATCATAGACAGTTTCTATATTAAATGAACCATTTGCAATCTGATCCTTGTAATATCCGTCAAGGTCATATGAATTGAATCTATCCATATAGAAATCATAAGCATCTGACTGTGCGTTAATTTCTGATAACAATGTTTCCATAGAATCGGAGAGGGCATTATTACGATTAAGCCATGTACGTGTTGTATCAGATACTTTATTCTTTAAACGGTCATATGCTTTGGAAATTTTGGATAAGAGACGTTCTACCCAGTTAAAGTCCTGTGGTAATGGTTCGGAGGATGAATCACTTCCACTAGATGAAGATGAGGAATCTTTACCCAATCCCTTCCAATCGACATTAATGCTTGAACTAACCTGTTTAAAGCTATAATTATCTAAAGCATCTACCGCAGCATTAGCACCATCAACAATACTTTGGAAATGGTTGTACATATTGTTGTATTCTTCATCCATAGCTTGTACTTCATCTGGATCTGCCGAATACATACCTGCATCATACCAGCCAGTTGTCTGTACCATCAATTTACCATTTGCATCCTGAACAACTTTGAAATAGTCAGACCAGACACCTGCTAATTCCTTAATAGCTTTATTGGTAATTTCTAGCTTAGCCTGTTCCATATTTGACCAGTTATCAACGTCATTGCCATACAAACTAGAAAGTTCATTATATAATTCTGGGTAATTAGTCATAACTGCATTAAAGAATTCTTCATCAGTCTGTGACTTATCTACTACAGATTGTATGTACTGATTTTTGTCATTCTCATAAATAGTTTCAAGCTGTGAAAATAACTCTTGTTCAGATATTATACCTTGCATATAATCTGAAAGTGCTGCCTTTGCTTCTGGATATTTCTTGATAATGCTTTGCATAGATGATACACCTATACGTCCATTATCATCTAATTCTTTTTGGATTGTAGATAATAAATCTGCTTCTGATTGAAGATCAGCAAGATTAGCTGTTTGTGATTTATCATCTGATTCTATGAGAAGAGAAGTTAAATCAGTAAATGCACCAGATACAGATTGTGCTGCATTAGTTCCTGTCTCTTTAAATTTGTTAAGATATTTAATAAATATATCAGCTGCTGATTGTCCATCTTCTAAGATTAAATCAGTATCATTCAGCTTATCATTAAGAACATCAATCCCCTTAATATCATCCTCAGTAAGAGTACCTTCATTAAGTGCTGTTTTAAGCTTATCAACTATTGCCTGATAACTTTTATCATCTATAATAGAATCTAGTTTGACTGTATTCCATTCAGCAGACCTACCAGTATATCGGTATAAGTCCATTTCCTTCTTCTGCATATCATCCCACATAGCTTGATATTGTGGTTTGTCAAATGTGCCATCAGAATTCATAGAATTCATTAATGTCTGCTTAAATGCTTCATACTTCTCTATCTTATCAGAGAAGGTTTCTTCTGCCATCTTTTCAGCAGATACTTTTAACTTTTCATTAGAATTTGTATAATTAGAAATAAGATTATTATTGAGATCAATACTATGCTGGTATTGAGCTTTAAGACTTTCATCAGAAGTGGCATTTAATTGTGCCTGTAATTCTTCGTTTTGTTTCTGGAATTCCTCTAATTTCTGTTCATTAGCTTTAATAGCATAATCAAAATCAGATAATTCACTCGCTCTATCCAAGAATGCACCGACATGAAAACCTTCTGCATCAGATGATGCTTGATAATACTGTTCCTGTTTACTAGCAGTATCGTCAGTTTCCATGCGATTTTCTCTTGTGTATGTTTTATATGCTTCGTCAGAGGCTTCCTTTGCTTTCTGCTTTTTAACCTCTTCCTGATTCTGTATCATAAGTCTTAACTCTTCATTAGTGAGTTTCAACTTATCAAGTTCAGCCTGTTCTACTAATGTAATAGTACCATTATTAGACTTGTCGATTAATTCAGCAATTCTGCTTGTAGTCTCTGATAGCTTAGTTTTTAACTCATCAAGCTTTGTACATGCATCCGTATAGTCCTGTTGTGCATTTTCAAATGCTTCACGCTGTTCTTTCATAGATGTTGTTAACGCATCTACTATCTTAACTGCTCCTGCAATAGCACCTAAAGTTACTGTTATAGCAAGTAATACCGGGTGTGCAACTGCAAGTGCTCTTAATGATGTGCCAAGACCTTTAATAGCATTAGAAGCTGTTGTTGTTGAAGCTGTAAGACCTGTATTAGCTGCTACCATCTTCCATGATTGTAGCTGTGCAAGTGCCTGTTCCTCACTAAGACCAGCCGTAACAAGTACTTGTTTCTTCTGACTAATAGTGAGTGCATCCGTTGATAGCATTAACTTTAACTGACTTTTCGATAAGCCGTTAGACAGTAATAACAACTTATCAAAGCTTTTTGAAGATATACTTGTTACATTTACTATATCCATTGCGCTCTTGAATTTATTCAGATTAACATATGCTTCATATGCTCCTGTTTTTATAGATAGGAAGGCTTTTGTAACACCTGTTACTGCTAATGCCCCCATAGTCCCTTTAAGTGCATTTGTCTTATTGATGAGATTTACAAGTGCTGTTGTTGCATCAAGAATACCACCATATACTTCTGACATATCAGAGTTCATTATCATAGATTCAAAAGAGGCTTGTAAAGTGTTAGTTTTAGCTTCAAGCGATTCTTTATAAGACTTATTAAACTTCTCAACTGCTGTTCCTGCTGAATTAGCTGCAACCTCTGTAAGCTCTAATGTCTTATTATAACCTTCCATGAGTGCTAAAAATCTGTTCTGTTGTCGTGTGCCGCTGAAAGTTTTTGCGATAGAAGCTTGTTGCACACTTGAATATGTATTCCAACTTTTAGCAACTTCATCTAATACTGTTTCAAAATCTCTGAATTCATGGTTAGTATCTCTTAATTTAATACCTACTGAATTCAATATTGTTTCTACATCTGATAAGCTTTCGCCATCATCATCTACGAACTGACCAATCTTTACATTTCTGTATCTTGATAACAAGGTATTCATAAATGTACCGACAGTTTCTGCTGATTGCATTGTCTTATCCTGTACTGTACCTATCATAGCAGCCAGCTTATTAAATGATACTCCTGCTATATCCGCACTACTAGCACAATACTTTAATGCTGTGGCTATGTCACCAGATGACGTACTAGCTGCCATATCAATAGCAACCATAGCATCCAACGCATCATTAACTTGATTAACAGACATATCAAATCCATTCATAGTTGCTAACAAATCCTCTGTTGCTTCACTAGAATTAATCTGACCTAACTTACTAAGCATAATAGAATCTTTTATCAACTGATTAGATTCCTTCATTGACTTACCTGCTCTTAAGTAATCGTCTGCTGCTTGACCAACTTGTTTTGTTGTACTTGCAAGCTGTTTAGCCATACTGTTATAATCTTTCAGTAAGTCCTTAACACTTGATCTGCTGTCGCCTGTAGCAACCGACAAATCCGTTACAACCTTATCAAGCTGTACCATAGTATCTTTTGCACGTTCAGCAGCATCATTTATCTCTTTTAATAATGCTAAATAAGCAGTTGTTTCTATTTTCCTACTTGAAAATGTACCTGATACTGCATTCTTTAATCTACCAAATACTGTTGTAGTATTTTTTGCTGAATTACTAATATTATTCAGACCTTGTACAATATTCTTGCTATTAACATTGATATTTACATCATACTTACCAGATTCAATATCCTTAAGTTTCTTCCTAAACTCGGATTCGTCCAAATTTGCTTTAATGTTTATTTGTTTCAATCATTTGCTCCTTTCCATAATTTTCTCTGCAATTTTCACTTAACATCATAGCCTCTTTTCCTCATTGCTCTCTGAAATGTTTTGTCTATCCTGTCTGAATTTTCAATCTCATCTACAGCATAATCAACAAATGGTCTTGGCAGATTATGCTCTCCGGGGAAGTCATAGTAAAAGCCATCACTTCTACTGCCATCATTTATTAACTGGGGTAATCCATCGCCATGATTATATGTGCCGTAACCATTGTTAAACTGAGTAACATTGTCTACAGTAAGTGTCATATTCTTAACAAAACCTACTATATTGTTATGATCATCAATACCGCCCGTAGTACGTCTTTGATAAATAGTAGGTGTGCTTCTGTTAATAACATCCAGTTGAATATGTTTAAGTTCAATGTCCCTTGCTTCATCAAATACTTCTTTAGACAATACATCTTCCATATCAGACTTAATATCGTTCAATAGCATATCTATATCATCATATTTACTTTTCAATACACATTTCCTTCCTATGTATATAAGAACTCAACATCTTTGTACTCCTTATATACTTCACTAATATCATAATCATAAGAAACTGAATCATAACTGATTCGCAAATAGATAGTTGCATAGATTATTGCAACAACTGTATAAATAGATTCATAATAAAGAACCTTGTCATTAACTTTTATTTTCATATTTTTATGGGAATAATTTGATTAGAATAATCTGAAATGATAGATAAATATCAACAATAAATGTTAATATTTTTTGTTAAACATTACATATTGCCATTTACTATTATTTGTTTTAATGTAAATTGGGTTTGTTTTACGTTTTATTTTTTAAAAATTTTTCAATAACATCTATCTGTTCATCTGCTAACTCATAATTACCAGATAGCCATTCTGATAGCTGAGAAGGATAGATACCTATTAAAGCTGCAAGATATATTTTCTTTATACCATATCGCTTTAAGTGGTCTTTTACTTTTGTTTGTAAATCCATATAAACTCCTTTCCTTAATTAAAATTTACCGATAATTCGGCTATTATAAAATAAATTTCAAAAGTCTTTACTTCTTCTCCCTATATAATTTTTGTAAAAATAAAATCAGAGTACCAAAATCCCTTTATTTTCTAAGCTTTTTTGATACTCTGTTTCTTATTCAAAAAATATTAAATTGCTTTTTTATCTGCTATGGTAGCAGACTTATTTTTTCTGTTATTTTTACCAACCTGTAGATCATGAAGTTTACTATGACATTCACCACTACAGGTCTTTTTGTTTCTATCCTTTATAAAATGTTTACCACACACAACACATTCTGATAATTCCTTATCTTCATTATATGCTTGCAAATATATCATCGGATTGTAAATATCTTGGACTGTAAATAACACTTCCGTATTATCTTCTTCCTCAATATCAAGTTTTATGCTGATTTTATTTTCATCAGTTTCAATCTGAATACCGCTATCCATAAATCTTGTAAAACTTCCTGCATATGATTTAGCACCTACCATTTCCATAATCTTATTCATATTATAGGATATGTCTACTCTCTTCTTTTTACCATTCGGTTTAATAATAGTCTTGTGCTTTTTTCTTGTGATATAAAATGAACCATCTTCTTTTAATCGTCCAGACTGCTTGGCATACTTGTACTGACATAATAAGGTAAATAGTAACCCAACATCATTCTGATAATATGAACCATTCTTCTTTGTCTGAAGGACTGCTCCCATATAATTCATATCAGCTTGTGTTATATCAATGCTCTTTCGCTCCATTCTATCAGTAATCATCTGGTCTAATTCATCATTACCTCTAACCGCTTTCTTATAACACATCCTCGGTCTTTCCTTTAATGTTATACCTGTTTTCTGATTACGATTGAGATTGTCTACAATTATATTACCAAAACACTTCCACAAAATATCTTTGCTTGCAGTATAAAAATCACTTTTATATTCCATATCAATTATGTAATTGACTGCAAGATTAACATTAAATATGCCCTTTTTATCCGTGAAAATATCCTTAATCTCTTTGATACAGTAATAGTGAAATACATCATACTTAGCTATCATCTCTTTGGTGTCTGTGTTTTTCCTGTCTATTTCCTTTTTAATATCTTGACATAACTTCTGTTTTGCTTTCTTCCTGCTGTTCAAGACATTATATGCTTTCAAGTATCTTTCATCTGACCTATTGACTTCAAATAAAGGTTTACCATTCTTATCAACAGAATTATTCATCAACTGTCTATAATCAAACTCTTCATCAGTTCCAATCTCATATTTATAATGCTTGCTACCGACTGTTTTATCAATGTATTGTGCTATTCTATCCATTGGACTATCTGTGTATTCGGCAAGATTCGATTTCTTACCTTTGGCATATTTAAAAAACTGCGGATATTTAATCTTCTGTGGCTTGAATTTTTCTCTTATGTCCTCTGGTGGAACTAAATCTTTATACAACTTCTGATATTCGCCTATGTCAAGATTCTTACCAGTCTTAGGAAAATCTATTGCATAATTTGATAATGCACATATAACATTTATCATATCATCATACATAAGCGGATCATCTGTTAGCTCAGGAACATTCCATAACTTTGTAATGGCATTACTTGATTCACCTATGATATTATTACTAAAACCTTTAACCAAAGTGCTGTAAATTGCCTCATTCGTTATCTGCTGTGGCTCTGCTTTCTGCATATCGTAATACAATGGCTCTTGTGGTAATGATTCTGCTGCTTTCAACAATGCTTTGTCGGGGCATACTAAAATCTCATCACCATCCCAGTCACATTGTAATGACTTGGAAATTAAATCATGGCAGCTTACAACTGTGTCACTCTCCATATATCCAAACCATTTATTACATTCATCAGAAGATACTAATTTTCTTCTTGGATATTCATATCTTGATAAGTGTGGACTTCTAAGGCATAACACCTCTTCCACATCTTCACACCCAGAATAATATTTGTTATACACATAATTCTCTGGAACTAAGCCTTGTGGATTAGTATTACCCATAAACAGATATTCACAAAAAGCATACATATCTGGTGCAACATAACTGTAATAACCTCTCATTGGAAGTTTACCGCCCATATATGCCCTTTTCTTTGCTTTGAATAGACTTTGTACCTTATTCATAATATGCTTGTCATGAATAAGGGGAGGGTAAATATCTAATGCCTTTGCAATATAATAATTGGCTCTCTCAACATTGGTATCTACTGTCTGTGATTTCTGCTCCTTAATCTCTTCGTCTGTATCATCATCTGTCACTTCATCAAGTGTCAATCCTAGCTGTGACTTCATATAATCAAAATCTGTTTTCAGCTTTGTTAAATCTTCAATGGCTGGCTTACATAATTCTGTAATATCGGTATTATATGGAAGTGTCTGTAAGAACTGATAAGAGAATGTAACCTCTTCTTTCGGAGGATTAGCATAAGAATTTATAGATAATTCCAGATTGTTTTCCTTGAACTTAGCCTTGTAATGTTCCCATGATTCATACTGTTTCCACATTTTCAACTGACTTGTTGTAATGATGTATCTTATATCTTCCTCTTCTACATCATGCGGAGTTCCCCACGGATCAACCAAAATACTATTATGAGATACTTCATGCGTAAACAATCTAAAATCAAATGGGAACATAGCACCCTTTATATAACCACCTCTTATCTGACAACTTGATGGTAATTCACATGGAATAAACATACCAGCCCCATCTGTATGCTCAATAGAAATACTCTTTGTCTGATACTCTTTTGGTGTATCATTTACATAGCATTGTCCATTATCATCTGTCCTAATATCAATATACTTAACCTTGTCTGTAACAATAGTTCCAAGACCTTCTACAACAATACAACGGTCAATGTCTATTACTGTTTGAGGTTTTACACTTGATGATAAAGATAACGCATTATATGACAAATACTTTCCTACATTCATACCACCATTAGCATTGATACTTTCAGTAGTCAATCCAACCATCAAAAAATCTTTGTGCTTTTCAAAAAAATCTTTCCTCATAAGAGTAACAGTAACATTTCTGACTTGTCCTGTTGTGGCAGTAAATAACAGATATTCTTTACCACCGATTTTGATTCCATCTCTTAGAATCTGCCACAAGATTTCATTATGGTTGATTACCATATAAATTATCTCATCCAACAACTGATAATCACATTTCTCACACTCTCTATCAGCTAATGCAAGTCTGACAATATCATTCTCAAATATTGCAATCTCATTTCTTTCATTCAAGTATTTATCTGATACTTCTCTGACAGATTTGTTATTATGAATGGCTTCTAATAAATCCGCATTCTTTTTCTTCTTGTCATTATAAATCTCATTCTCTTCATCTGATAATGCTTTGAATGTATTTAATTTATATATCCTTACCCTTCCTGCTTTAACGTGTCCTATAATGCTCTACCGCCTTTCGTAAAAATGTCTTTCTATATATAATATTCTCTGCTCTGATTGTGATTTTGGGATAAAAAATACCAACCACCGAATATTGATGGTTGGTATTAGTAAAATTTCACTTAAATATACTGTATATTGATGCTATACTTCCAGCAAATCCTACAATTCCACATATCCAGGTAAACCATTTTCTCCGTGTTAGTTTATCTTGTATATCTATTAGATGTCTATCTTTCTCATATAAAATTCCATCATTATAAGCATTTAACTGGATTAAATATTCCCTAATTTTTCTAGCATCATCTTTTCCAGACTTTTTTTCAACATTATCAATAACTTCATTCATTTTTTCATCATCAAATTTGTATTCATCTTTGAAAGAACTAATTGCCTTGTTCAATTTACTAACAATTTCCAATTCTCCTTCCAATTTTATTTTTTGTTCAAGTTCTTGACACAATTCAATAACAGTATTACTTTTGAATATAAATCTATGTTTTCTGTATACCTCGAAATCATTACGTATTTCACTAAGTATGACTTCATTTTTTTCAAACTCTAAAGATTTTCGAGCAGCTTTAAAAAATTTATTTTTTGTATACTTACTTTCTATCAGCATACTCAAAAAAAGTATAACTAAAAACATCCATAAAAGGATAATTCCTATTGCAAACAAAAAATCCGTATATTGCAACAATCTTTCCATAAAAATTCACTCCTTTGTTATCTACTATAGAAAAAATTATACCACACATAATAATTAATGTACACGTAGCTATCTTTTTGATCTTAGTGATTATCCTAACCACCAATATTCAATTTTCAATGTACACACATTATAATTACCATCCTATACAATGGATAAATCGCTTCTGACAGACCAAACAGACACTTTTACCTGCCAGACACACAATTTACTATCTAAAACAATATCATCTGTATTTGATACCATTTTATGTTATTTATCCCTATATATATAATGGCATATACACTATAAAGAAATGTCGATTTCATTGGCAATTATGCTGCTTTTTCCACTCTGAAAAGTCCGTAATATTGGGCTTTTCGTGTTTGTTATATAGAGTAATATGAAATTCCTGCAACTCTTCCAGTAAAAATACATCTTTTGCAGCCGCTGGCGTTACACCTTCACATTCAGATGCACTTATGCTCATATCTGACAATGATATATCTGTTACTCTATATAACTTATCTAATACTTTTATAAATTTTATATGTGTTATATTTGTTATTATTATCACCTCGATTTCTATAACTAACATTTCACAATAAGGATAAATATCTACTATATGCAATATAGTCTAAGTTAAAATATTTCTGCTCATTATAACAGGTTCTTTGTAATCACCTGACACACTATATTATTATTCTAGTTTGCATAACTTTCTATATTCCCCACACTGCTTTTAAATCATTCAAATGTTTCATCATTTCTGCATTACCTATCTTTTCATTATCTGGATGATATGTATTAGCAAGTACACGGTAAAACTGTTTCAGTATAACCTTATCTTCATCTGTTGGAATCAGCTTCATAGCATTTTTCAATATCTCATCCTTTTTCTTAGCATTTTCCATAGATTTCTTATCTACTTCATCTTGTAATGCTTTTATTTCATCATGTGCCTTTTTCCAAATCATACGGAAATCATCTTTATATTTTTCAGGTATCTTTTTCATATCATAATCTGAAGGAAATTCATTGTAATGTACTGAATAATCACCAAATACATTTTTATTTCCATCATTTTCAATATATATTTGACAATCCCAAAAACAAGGAATTGTATCTGTATGTTCACCTTTTATCCATCTATATTTCACAGGACACTTAATATCCAATGCATAAAATATAGAACTACGCTTTGTAATGATTTCTTCTTTTTCAGCTTGTAAAGATTCAATAGTTTTGTCTATATCATTTATTCTCTTATCTAACTTATCAATCTGTTGTCTTACTGTAATAGGCTTCTGATCTGCACTCTTTACTTCCTTATATGCAGCATCAACCGATACTTTCTTTTCACGTAACTTCTGTTTCAAATCTTCATTATCAGATTTCATTACAACATCCATCTTTCGATATATACCTTCTGAAACACCTGTTGCTTTTGCCATTTCTTTTCGAGTGTCAACCTTTGGTAAATTTACCAAACCTTTACCACCTAAAGATTGATTTTTCTTTGCTTTCTGTTTAAACACACTCTTGAATTTTTGGACAATCTCATATTTTTCTGCATCCGATAAATTTCTACGCCCTAACTGTAGTTCCAACATCCAACGCTTTACATCATCCCTAGTTTTTAAAGTTGTTTCAGTGATTGTATAAATATTCCAATTAGGACAATCAAGATTATTTTTCTTTAAAATCTTATATCTGTTGTGTCCATCAATAATGATGTATTTCCCGGTATCTGTATCTTCACAAACCTTAATAGGATCAAGCATGCCATCTTTCAAAATACTCTGTTCCAATCGGTCAAATTCTTCTGGTGTAAGAACAGGTAATAATTCTTCAAATTCTTTATCTATCACTAAATCATCTATCTTTAACATTTTTAAATTTCCTTTTACTCTGAAAATACTTTCATATCTTTTACATCAGTCAAGTAATATTCATTTTCAACATCAACAACCTTATCAATAAATAATGTACTGACCGCATCTGGTCTTATCATTTTAATAAGAAGCTCTATAGATACTGAAAATTTAATTGTTTCCAAGTCACAACCAATTACATCATATTCATATTTTATTTGTGGACATTCGCAAGAATGGACACAAGGGCATGAGCTTCGTAAGAAGCGATTGACCAACGCCGTAGGCGATAGTTAGTCTGCCATCTTAGCTTGCTTCGCAATCTAATCTGTCAGCCTTTTTCGTTGATATGTCCTGTCAGTTGCTTACGCAACATGCCAGTCCAATCAAGCGAAAATCATTATCAGTTGTAATTTTTTATTTTGGGTGAGTTTTCCTAATATAATATATTAGAGAATCCACCCTAAAAAATTTTCTTGACTACCTTTTTTGGATGAAGTTTCTATTATAAGCTTTACACCCAAATAGGGTAGTCAAAATCATTTTCAAACACCGTCAGTAAGATTAACCGCCCTCGGAAAAGTGATTTTAAAATCTTACAATCTTCCATGCACTCTTATATATTTTCTTCTTTTTGTTGCCTTTAGAATCCTCAATATATCGTGTGGTAGGAAATTCTTTGATTCTGTAATCAACCTCTCTTTCTTCCAACACTTGATTTAATGTGGCTGCTTTTCTCAATAATTTCCCATTCTGTTTTGCATTGATTTTTTTAATCAACTCACTTCTATCTCTTAATTGTAGTAAGACCATATTATCCGTTACCATTTTTTCCAAATAGTCCTCTAATTCATATTCTTCATTTATCATTCTGTATGTGTAACTCCCTGTCTCTTTATCAATAAATCCAAAAGTTGCAGCAAGATATTTGCAATATCCAAATTTCCCATATTTTTCAAGCATTATAGAATAGTCTGCTATATCCTCTTTCTTCTTAAAATACATAGGTTCGTTAATGGCTTTTGTGTATGAATTAGGAATTATATTTCTATTTTCATCATACATGAGGTCGTCATACAAAATATTATTTACATCGTTTTGCATTGGATATTGTTCTATCAGCTTTTCTACTGAATAATTATTTTGCATATAATAATCTGCCATCTCAACTTTTTGTTCCATGCTTCTTTTTAATCCAGCTAATTTCTGATTGTTTATTACCTTGATATAAACATAAATTTTATCTTCTTCATCCTGTATTCGTTTTCTACCCATACATTGAATTAAAGAGCCAATATCAACTATATCAATTACAATATGCTTCACATCTTTATCAATGATATTTATGCCAGCATCAAAGCAGGATGTTGTTATCAAAAATTGTTCTTCAAATCGTTGGTTGATTAAGATATTCTTTATCTTCTCTTTGTCAACATATTCATAATATTTTCCATTGTTAGCACTGCAATTAAATACACAGTATTTCTTATATTTTGCATAAAGCTTATAAGCTTTTTCTGCTGATTGAATAAAAAATATTCCCTTATGACCTTTTTCAATCCCTTCTTTTATAAACTCTTCCATAGTTGTATCTTTGTGAAAAAAGGTAAGTGAATTTATAAATGAGAAGTCAAAAGGTACTTCATATTCTATGGCTTCTTCTAATCCATTATCTTTGATATATTTTTTCATATACCTTGCCATATGTTCACCTGTTGCAGACATAAATACATGAATAGAATCCTCACTATTCATAATCATCTGAAAAGATACTGCCGTTTTGTTATTAAAACTACTGTCATTAAAAAAATAATGGAATTCATCAGATACGACATATTTGTATTTAGATAAGTTGATTTGTTTACTTGTATTATGAAGTCTGCCATATTCCAAAGACTGATATGTAACAACATCTATTACATCTTGTTTACCATCAGATTCTATTTCATACTTAAACTGCTCGACACAATTAGAACGGTGAATTAGCATCAGAATTTTTCCACCTACTTCTTTTGCTAAATCATACAAGGTATTTTTACAAAAATAGCTTTTCCCAGCTCCCATTGGTGCTGATATTAAGACATTATTTCCAGGCTTCCATGCCCTAACATCTTCTTTACTTATAACATCTGTGATTCTTCTTTTCATTGGCACACCCCCGACTACTGATTAAGATAATCGCTCATAGATTGTCTAATCTGTGGTGTATCTTTGAATAGAAAAATATTCTTACCGCTTGAACTCTTAATATCTGGTCGCATATCTATAAGTACATATCCCTTTTGCATTAGATAGCCAGCCATTCTCTGATTAAAAATAACAATATTCTTTGTATTAATAACTCATTCCCCCAATCAAAATTAAATGCCATTTCTGACACTATGCCTGTTATTCCGTACTCTTCAATTTACCAGCATCATCACTGATATTTGCTACTATAAAATTTAAGAAAGAAGATTTGCTATTTACACCAATAGTTAGCTTGCTACTTTCACCGCAAACATATCTATACATTCTCTGTTTCATTTATTGGGTATACAGCATTTCGCCATACACCTCTATGTTTTTAATGTGACAGAAGCTTATGTCTGTCAGGACTTCCATCTATTAATACTATTCTCTGTTATGAAAATAGATTAATTACATTTTGTTATGCCTATTTTAAAGCCTTTTTCATATGGTCCGTAAAAATAAGACCTATTTACTGCTTCTGTACTAACTGCAAAATAAATTCTTTAAATCCATTTACACCAATTTCTTCAAGTGCTTTATAGAATAAATCAATATTAGAATTGTCATTTTTTCCTATAAGTTCAGCAAGAATATCTTTGCCTGTACAACATTCATATTCCATATTAGCTAGTTCTTTATTCATAGCCTCATACTTATCCGCATAAACATCATAAAATCCATTATATATAGTATTAAACAGACTTTCTCTATATTGTGGTTTAGAGTTAATCCAACCTAAAACATATTCTGGATCATTGCCATCTAAGCACTCGTACAAGTCACTATTAGGGTTGAATACCTTTGTTATAAGATATTCTTCATTGTCGCTTATACCTTGCTCCTTAATAATATTAAAAATACTTTCCTTGCACCATTCACCATATTCAGGATATTTTATTTTCTGTGAATATTCATCACATAATTTTCTATATTCTTCATAGCTTTTTTCCAATTTATCATTATGTACATTATTATTTAATGTAGAATTTTTACTTATTGATAAATTGCATCCTAATGCTACACCTGTAATAATTCTTGCACCCCAATCTGCTATATCTAAGAAAGATTCACTATTATTATCTGTATGATAGAAAAGCTGTGCTTCATCTGCTACTGGAATATCATTTTCATATTTAACAACTGAATATATACAACCTTCATTAATATCAGGCATATTCTTACTCTTACATATATTTATAAGTTGTTGTTCCATTAATTCATCATAATTAAACTCTTCAAATTCACTTATCACTTCATATCTAGCAGCTAATACCTCATTACCTTTTGTTTTTACATCATAAATTCTTAAAAACTTATACATATATAATCCTCCTTGTTTATTAAAGGTAAAGATAAGCAATCACTTGTAATTCTCTTTATCAATCTAACTGATTAACCTATATTTATATGTTCTCTCTTTAATTGTTGTTTTTAGCATTTTGTTTCATCTTATCTTTGTACCAACGGATGCTGCCATCCATATTCAATGGAACTTCAATACGCTGTCCGTCTTTAAACTCTAAGACCTGTGATAGCTTGTCACCATCTAACTTTAAAAACTTCTTTGCCATAGTAAGTCTTCTTATTCTATAAACCCTACTATTATATTCTTTCAATAACTGCCCTAACTCTTTAAGTTCCATATTATTAAACCTGTTCCTTCCTTATGTATAGGTGTTATCTCATCATTACTTATTAACAACTTTATTGTTCATTTCTGTTCACTAACTAATCTAATTCACGCATAAGGTCTAAGCTTATTTTTCTACGCTTATTTATTTTACTTGTCTGTACTGGTATCTCTTCTTCTATCTCTTCCAAATCATCAAGAAAACTTAAAGACTTCCTTTTACTAATTCTCTCTTTCTGTTCACTTAATGCCTTTTTTCCAAGACTGCTTATATACTCAACTGGAAAACTACAACCAGACACACACTATATTGGCTGTACCATTATTACCTATAAATATATTTTCTGGATTACCTACTGCCTTAATAATTTCCTGTTCATTAACATGATTACCTTTCTGATTTATAATTCCTATATGTGTAACTACACCATCATTATTAAAAGGTAGAAATATATTTTTTGCTGTAAGTGCATTTATCATATCCTGCGTTGTTACTTTTTCTGTTGAATCTGGCTTATCACAACGCATAGCAATATAAAAGCAGCCATGATCTGACAACATTTTATATTTTTCTGAATCATCAAAGTTTGATGCACTTGATGTAGAATTATCAGTAAAGAAAGCATCTAACATATTTACTAAATGGAAATTAATCTTATCTAAGTCAGTACTATATTCATTATTCACAAGGAATATTGCCCCCATTTCATCTATTTCCATTAATTCTTTGGCTGTATTGTATGCATTTAATCTTTTCTGAATCGGCTCATCTCTCCTTGGCATAACCAATACTGCACACACAATCTTATCTTTTAATTGACAAGCTATATCAGCTAGTAAAGGTATACACGCTGAACCTGTAGTTCCTCCACCAGAAGCAATGAACAAAATAACCTTTTCTTTTATATCCTGTATCTTTTTAATAATTTCTTTGTTATTCTTCAATGCTTCGTAGGCAAGTGACCTATCACCTCCCAGACCATCGTACCCTTCTAATACTAATATGTTCTTTGCTTCTGGTATTGCTTTATTATCCTGCACAGAACCATTAATAAGAAGTGAATTATAATTTTTCTGCTGAAATCTATATCCATTGTTATTACCACAAAGCCCTGAAGTGACTACTGCTACATTATTTTTAATCATTTTCAATGTTCCCCTTCCTTATACTTTCAAGTAACATAAGGCTTTTATCTGTTAAATAATAGGTGTCAGCATTCCATGTCTTACATCCTTTATTAACATAGCCTTGCTCAATAAGTTTTCTAATCTTACGATATGTAGTAACTCTTGTTGTTCCTGTTATAGAGATTATTTCTTGTATAGACATACTCTCAAAGCAACTTGTACAGTGCTGCTTATTCAACAACTTTAGAATCACATAATCGAACCTATCTAATTCCATATAGACGTATCCTTTCCTTATATTTAATTGTATTTTTTCTTGACAATATATGTGAATTTATATGAGTTATCTGTTCATACATATTGAAAAAATAAAAGGCTCATTTAACTGCCTAAATAATCATTCTCTATTCAGTTATCATAAAATTAAAATCATATATTACATCACTCTCCTACTATCGAACTTTTGTTCTATTATATATATAGGACACGACTGCTCGAATACTCCATTGTTTTTGTTACATTTTTATAATTGGAATTATTGGGTGAAAATACCCAGAGACTTTAAAAAATGATAGTTGAATTTCTTAACATCATCTGCTATAATATGAACTGTTTATTATGTAAAGCAGATTTTGAAGTCTGTTCCAATTTTTATGGATGTTGGTAGCATCCATATATTGAAGTCGATGTTGGTAGCATCGGCTTCTTTGTTTATATGATGTATCTTAACACCATAGCGCATATATGTCAATGATTTTTGTATTATTTTATATGTTTTTGTATTATTATGGATTAATTTTTGAGTTTAATCACCTATTTCAATTGAATAAATGCATCTTTTGTATTATTATAATATAATAGGAAAGATGAGGTTGTTCTATGCTAGAAAAAAAAATTATTTTAAATGAAAGAATACGCAAATTAATTATTGATTATCGTAAAAGTTCTATGCAACAAAATTCTCTATTGACAGCAGATTTCATATCAGAACAAATAGGTCGTGCAAAATCCTGGCTTTCACAAGTTGAAAATGGACGATTAAAAAGTGTTAAAACACAGGATCTTGTTAATGTTTTTTGCCTTTTAAAAAATAAAAATATGAATTCTGAACATGACAGAAAACAAGTTGAAAACTATTTAGATGACCAAATCATGTATATTAATATAACTGAAAAACATGGCATAATTGATGAACAAGGTAATATTCCTGATTTTTATGAAATGTTATCATTTCAACAAGTCAGAGGTCATTTACGTTATGCAGGAAGAAATATTAAAATATACTTTTATAAATTTTTAAATTATAATATTAGTGATTTACAGAAAAAATTAAAAATAGAAACTAATAATGTTCTATCTAATATAGTTACATGGTTTAATCGTGCTTTTAATAATTCTTCTGAATTATTTTCCGATGAAGTATCAACCAGAAATTTGTTTTTCTTAATGGAAACCAGTATAAAACTATATGAGGGAAATTGCGATTATTTTGGATTAAATCATCTGAATATTAAAGAATCTGAGATTCAAGAATTAAAAAACAAATTAGATACTGATTATTTTTTAAAACCAAGAACCACCGTTAAATCTCTAAATGAATATACCGATTTAGAATATAACGATGTTGTAAAAAACTTTACAACAGAAGATTTTATGACATGGAAAAACAAGCGCACATACATTGGGGATGATGCTTTTCCTATGGTGATAAACTATCTTTCCTCTCCATCCGATTGTGACCATTATGAATATTATCCTGATCTCAATAAAGCAACTGACTTATCTGAAGATAAATATTTATATATTATAAAACAACTTTATATTCAATTTGATGATTTATATAAGCGGTATAAAGCTCTTCTATCTGATTATGAAGCACTAGAAGATGAAAATGAAAACTTATATTCTGAAAATACTGAACTAAAAAATAATAATCACTAACTTAAAAGCCACCGAAGTTATCTTGATATGCTCCGATGGCTTTTTGAATATGTTTCTTCCTATTTATAGTATGTTTGTGAGATACAGCATATAATCTATGTATAAGATTTCGCTCTATAGACAAAGCTCTTTCGAGATTTGTTTTTGAAGTTCCTAATTGTTTAGCAATTTCATCAAGAGATAATTTAGAATTCCCAAGTTGGGAATTCTTCTCACGACCATTTCCAATTTCGCCATGTTTATATCCACACAGTTTTACATACTCAACTGCAACTTTTCGCTGTTTTGACTCATTGTCAGAATTCATTACACGGTTATATCTAGTAATAGTACCAGTTCCAACGCCCGACATTTTAGCTACTTGTTGTCTTGTATTGGTAGAGTAATCACGGGGTGTGTCCATTTGGACACAGGACGTTTTCTTGTTAGTTATATCAGCACCAACTTTGCCACCTATTGACATCTTTTCCTTATTTTCCAATGCAATTTCTTCTGCTACCATAGAATTTGCATAAATCAATTCGCCTGGCGAAAGATTACGTCTTGCGTCTTGGTGAGAAATCATCCACTGCATAACATCAGACTTGGTTGCATTATGGCAAGGGCAGTATGTGTTGTTACAATTACTGTATCTACGAGATTTTCTAATTCTGGAATAAGTTCTGTGAGTTTTTTGTAATTATTAAGAGTATCTACTGAAATTCCAATCATTTCTGCCAACTGTTCCTGATTTGGTGATTCCGAAATTTTCGGAGACACCTCATTATGCTGATTTTCTTGAAATGAAGTTGCTCCATGCTGAATTCCATAAATCCTTTCAAGTTCCTTAATACATCTACCAAGCTTTATAGGATTAGGATTCCCAATACTACGCTGACGAATATAGATATATCATATCTTTCATTCTCGCGACACATATTTTTTCAAGCTACTGAACCCAATATATGCTGAAAGACGATACTGCCTAAACAGTACCGCCCTTCAACAACAAATCAATATTTTTTTAAGAGGTTTTCCTCTATATCAAAACAGAATTACTTCTGCTGATACCATATTAATATAACATAATCTTGTAAAATATGCTACTTCATAGTAAACAATTTATATAGATCAACTACTATACCAATCTGACGTTCTGTAAAATCTTCTCTATGCAAATATAAACGCAGCTTTTCTAGCGTAGCATTTTCTATATTCATTATACTTTGCTTATCTTCAATATCTTTCAGCTTAATTTTCTTTTCATTAAAAATGCCTCTTGCATCTATAACATTCATATTCATTACACCTCTACTCTATCCATAATCTTTCTAAGATGCTGGATATCACTTTCAATCCAGTATACCTTACCATCTATCTCTATTGGTTTATTATGCTCACTAGCATATACTATTTTTCTTTCAATTATACTTATGCCAAGCTGTACACCTGTATTAAATGGCTGCTGCATATCATCTTTTATCATAGCTTCTCTCCTTATACTTCTACAAACTTATATCCTACAACTTTAATTGCTCTTGGTGATGACATTTTAACTTCAATCCACCCATCTTCCAGCAGTTCCATCAATCTTATACTTATAGTTGACTTTGCTTTTACGCCTACTCCATCCGCTATCTCTTCTAAGGTTGGTGGATATCCATTTTCTTTAATATATTTTCACCATTTAATTCCTTACATTTTTCTTCTGCCGCCTCTTGTGTCTCAAAAAGTCTATTTTCTGTAAATGTGATTCCCATATCAAATCCATACCTAACCCACGTTCCATTATATAAATAATTCACTACACTAATATTTTTTATGGTATCTTTTCCCACTATCTGATATTGCTCACGTTCTCCATATATTTTCCCAGTTGTGCTACAAGTATTACATGAGAATACATTATTATTTATTTTGATATATCCTTCACCATTACAAGCTGAACAAATCTCTTCTTTTCTTGCCTTGCCAATCCTGTATACTTCCTGCCCTACATCATATTTAGTTTCTACATTAATACGCATATTTAGATTTCTCCTCTCAAATTTTCTATATTTCTTTAAGTAAACCTACATATTTATAGAATGTACTTACTGCAATACCCTGTAATCTTGTAAACTGCACCACAGACATATTTCCATACTCACCAGTCTGGAATTTCTTATATTCTTTTATAAATTCTTTGGGTACACCTGTTTGTGGTCTGCCTAGCTTCTTGCCCTTTTTCTTAGCGGTATTCAAGCCCTGCATTACTCTGTCATGTATCTTTTCTTTTTCCTGTTGTGCTATATGTGCCTTTAAGGTTACGAAAATATCAATAATCATCTTTGACAAACTATCATCATTCATCTTCTGCCAATCGTTAAGAAATGGAATGTCTAAAGCTACAACTCTGATTCCTTTTGATTGTAAGTCTTTAATCTCAACAATAACATCATCCGCATTTCTACCAAGTCTGTCTATATCAGATACTATTACTGTGTCACCACTTCTTAATTGATTTTTCATATCAAGAAAGCCTGGTCTATTTTCTGCCTTAGTTCCACCGGTAATAATATCTGAAAAGAACTTATCAACTTTGAATCCATTATTTACAGAATACTCTATGATTGTTTGTTGCTGCCTATCAACTTTCTGTGTCTTATGATTAGTGGATATTCTCATATAGGCAAATATTTTGTTTTCCATAAATCCTCCACAAAATCCATAACTACTTTCATGTATGTTTTTCATTATCATAATTATGTAAATCCATATGATATTTACATTCCACGAAAGCATTTGTTTTCATATAAGGTAATATTATAAAAATCCATTGTCTTTTTAATAGAATTCCCTTACACTTTATATATAGGACATTCGTATTTAATTACTCCAATAATTTTATGAAAGAGGTGAAATATATTTATATTCTGATTAAGAAGCCGAACCGCTTCAAAGATATGTTACATAAGATACACTATAATATAGAAGAAGCTGGATTTAATTTATTCCTAAAGATACCAGAAAAATATATGCCAGCTTGTATTATTAACTGGATGGATAAATACACCAGTAAACGCTTAACTGAACTTAAGCAGCAAATTACACATAGTAAATGGCAGACTATGGAACTTGAAAAGGCTGTTGAGAATATACATAACAGACAGTAGACATAAAAATAAGCACCTTCAGATTTTACTCTGTTGGTGCTTATAATAAAAGCATAATTATCTTGGATGGGCGGTGTATCCATCATCTCAGGTACTCCTTTCAGAGTGTGTCGGGAACCTTTTCCGACCTCAAAATAATTATGTTCATTACTATATTATTCTTTTCTCATTAATAATATACCATTATTCATTACTATTGTCAACGGAAATTTCTTTAATTCTACCACTATATAGACGTCTTTCAATCTTCGATTCCTGTATATCTATCATAGTTGAAACATAAAGATACTCTCCCTCCGTATCTAACTTAATTCCTATCATAACATTATCAGCATATCTTTTTATAAGTTCTATACTCGTTCCCTGCTCATTGGGATTAACCCCTATATAATCTGGTTCAGAAATAATATCAGGTATATAATCAATATACTTTAAGCATTTATAATGTTTTCTTTTTACTATATGTGACGGAAGACCTTTTGATCTATATATTTCTAATTTTTGTATATTAATTCCTAATATATCATTAAATTTTGAATTATATTCTCCAACCTTTAACAACTCTTCTTTTTTGTTCATCCACTCTCCTCATATATGTAAAATATTAATAATCAAATCCCTATTTTTATCCTATATATTAAAAATAGCATCCCAACCGCCTAAAGTTAGATGCTATTTCAGAGTCTCAACTGAGGGCAATCGGATAACACATCCGATAACCTTTCCAAATAGATTATACACTAGGGTGCTTGATTTTTCAAGTGTCCTTTTCCTTTTCTATATTTCAGTTAATCAATTATATAACAGCTAATATCTTTTTATAATCTATCATTCTCACGCATTTCTCTCATATATTCATCTACATTTTTCTACGCTCTGTCGCAGACATAACAAACTGTTCTAAATCAACCTTCTTTGTACATTGTTTTTCTGGTACACCTATTAAGCCATTAACAGCTCTTAAAATCTGAATAACATATACAAGCTTATCTTCTGGTACTTGCTCTAATAGTTCAATAGCTTCTCTTCTTAATGCAGTCATAGGTCATACCTCCTTTAAATCTTCATAAGAAATCTTTATTTCTTTATATGCCATTATTCGCTCTCATTTTCCTTGTTTTGCTCTATTACATATTTTTCACCATTAAATTCTGCATTCTTATCTATAAATGCTAGTTCCATATCTAACATATCTGCTATCTTTACTAATTCATCTGGTGAGAATGTATTTCGTTGCACCTTATTACTAAAATTTTGCTTACTGATTCCTAATGCTGTAGCCATTTCAAGCTGTGTTACTTTTTTATTTCCTGTAATAGCCTTAAACGTTTCTTTAAGTGCCAACATCATTTCCTCACTTTCCCTATATTGAATCAAGACAATATCTTAATTTTATTATAGTATACCACATTGACATTATTTTTGCATTTAATTAATCTTTCAAATTATATCATCCGCTTTAATATATTATATGTGATCTTCCATATCAATTTATGCTTATTCTTCTTATCCATTTGATACATAAATATAGTTGTTATTCTATTAAAAAAATCTTCTGGAAGTATTGCACCTTTGAACTTATTGCAAACTTCGCATGTACATTGAAGATTGCTTACATCATCTACACCATTCATAACTAATGGTATAATATGATCTACTGTCATTTGTTCAAACGTTATTTTCCTACCGCATAATTGACAACAACCATTTGCTTTATTATATATTAACTTACGTGCTGACTTAGAATATTTTTTACGTTTAATCTTGCCGTTTTTATTTCTTTTTATATTGTCTGCACCATCGTTTTTGCGTTCCCATAATACTATATTATCCGTTGTATCATATACATAAAATCCTTTTGTTTTTGAAGGTGCTTTATACATATATGATACAGCTTCACATTTTGATTTATACTGAATAGCCTTTGTTATATCATCTGTTTTTCTATGTTTTCCATATTCATTTAAATACATATATAATTTTCCATTTGTTATTACTATTGCCATATCTATACCTCTTTATCTTTCCAGAGGATAGCTATATTTCAAGCTATCCTCATATCTTATTTTTATCGTTCATCTGGGAAGCAAACTGTTGTTGCATTATCTCCTGGTGTCTCTGATATTCTATTTGTTATAATCCATACTTTACCCTTAGAAGTATTGTAAGCAGCTAAAAGGTATAAATCTTCTGGATAATTAAGTGCGTTATCATTAAACTTTTTATCTTCACTATCTAAGTTGCCCCAATCCTTATTAGCATATCTTTTTAGTGCATCTGCTATCTCCCCTGCAAATACTGTCTCTGCTGCCATATAGCTATTAATTGACTTTGTAACTACTATCTGACCCATATTAAAAAATTCTGACTTTAACATATTTCTTTCATCTTTCCTTTAAAATAATCCTAATACACAAGCCAATTTATACAGCGGATTCCTTGCAAGCTTTCTTTTACGTTCTGCCATCTGTCTTTCTTTATTTTCCATTATATCCATATGCTCCATGCTCTCTTCTGCCTCTAAGTATTCCATAAACTGGAATATATCTAATGATTCATAAGGTGTCTTAAGCTTTCTATCAATAATCTGATTTCCATCTGCTGTTGTAATTATTCTAAAATTAAACATATGTATTTCCTCCGATTCCCTTAATTCAATATATTTTTTGCTACTTTCTTAATCTTTTTCATTTCCACATAGAATGATGATGAGGCTATCTTCTTTATTCTGCATATATCTGTATTGCTATATCCTGCTATTCTCATTTGTAATATAGCCTTTTGAACATCTGACAGATTCATAAATATTTCCGTTATAAATTCATCATCAATCTGATCCTGTTCTATCGTTCCAATGCCTACTATTTCAAATTGTTTTCCATCTTCATCTGCTACTGCATCCAGACTTATAATATTTTCCGTTGTTCGTTTCTGTCTGCTTTCCGCTTTGAAATAGTCTTTTATTTCCGATTTCATATATAGCCAGGCAATGCAACTAAAGCTGTAATTTTCCTTAATATTTCCATCCTTTATATATGCTTGAACTGCCTTTAAATATCCCATAACAGCAATACTGTAAAAATCTTCTATGTTATACTTATTACTATGTAGAAAGCTGTATACAAGATTATGATTTTCCTCTGCGAATTTCCGTTCTATATCTGACATTCTTTCCATAATATAAACGCTCCTTTTTATACTGGAAGATTGTCAACTGCTGACAACCTTCCATTTATTAAGTGATTAGACATTCTGTAATAAAACTCTCTTTATTTCTGCTATGAGCTTATAATATGTACTGGATGATATTTCCAATCTCTTCCTTATTTCCACTCCGCTTTTTCCATCTAATAGCATATTTACAATCTCTTTTGCTTTGTACTGCTTCAATTCTTCCAACAGATTTTGTATAATAACATTATCTATTGCTCTTTCTTCCAGATAGTCTTGTGGTGATACTCCCTTTACCCAGTTAAAAGAATCCTTATCATCTTCCTCACCATTCCTGCAACTCTCAGATGACATAGCATCCAAACTCCATACACCACCTTCAGGACATCTTTTCTGTCTGTTCATATCTCTCCAATAATTGCTTCTTGCGTTGTCAAGCGTTCTAAAAAATATCTGTTCAAATTTGTACTGCTGTAACCTCTCGTATTCGTGATACTTTTTAACAGCCTGTAAATAAGGTATTATAAGAATGTCGTACCATTCTTCAAAATCTAACTCATGTATTCTCATATACCTATACATTAAGTTGTGATGTTCCTCTGCGAACCTTTTCTCCTGTTCTGTTAACTGTCTGTTTGTGTAACTTGCGTAACGTATTACCATAATCAGCACCTCTTCTTTCTTAAAATATTGATTTATTGTTATATGGCATTACTGCCGATTGGCAAGTTGTAATTGAATACCACGGCTTGACCGCTTGCCTCATTGTGGTTACTTATCTGCTTTTTTCTTATCCTCATACCACTTAATTGTGCCACCCTTAAAATTAGTTTTAGGCTGTAATATGGTACTCTTGCCGACTTGCTGAACTACTCCGTTTTTGGTAACTGTTGCAAATTGAATTGTCTGTGTTTTCATGCTTGCACCTCCTCAAATACTCCGCTTCTCAACATATCTGTAAACCAACATTCAAAGTCTGGATATTCTTTCTTGTCTGCCATATCTCTATAGACTTCATGCATCTGCTTTTCTGTAAAAATTCTTCCTTGTAATGGCTCTTCATAGGTTGTATATTTTTTCATTGTCAATCTCTCCTATTCTTTAGGGTGTCGGGTGGATTGCTCCACCCTTTGCCCTTTATATAATTGTTAATTATTTAATGCGTAAAACTTTGTAGCTTGTAACCTTTTCATATTCTGATAAATCGCCCAAGTCTTCAGTTAATCTCTTCTTGTCTAAAGTTCTTCTTTCTTGCTCTTTGTAGCTGATTTTGCTTGAATCTGTAAACTCTTCTGTTAAGTTATTTTCTGTCATCCAACTTATAACCTCAGCTTCCAGAGCTTTTTCAATGTTACTTGCTTCTTCTGCCATAGCTTTGTACTTTCTTATTTCTTCAATCTTCTTTTCTAACTCTGTTTTGTTTTTGATATTGCACATAATCTTGTACCTCCTAAAATATTGATATTTGTTATCAGTAATTGCTTACCTTGTAATTGTATTGTACATTTTATCGTGTACTTTGTCTATTGACAAAACCGATATAAATACACGTATACGTTTACTTTTATTTATGCATATTGTACACGTTATAGTTAACTTTAACAATTTTTATACATTTTTTCGTGTACTTTTACTATTGCTGAAGTACACGTTATCGTGTATTATAATATTAACAAATCAATAAGACATTAGTTTTAAGGAGGTTATATAATATGACATATTTTAAAGATGTAAACACACTTGAAGAATTAAGAAAGCAATACAAAGAACTATTAAAGAAGTATCACCCAGACAACCCACAAGGCTCTACAGAAGCAACACAAGATATAAATGCTGAATATGATAAGTTATTCAGATTATTAAAAGATAAGCACGAAAGCAACGCAGAGCAAACAAACAATAAAACATCATATGATGATATGAAATATAACTTTGAAGAGGATGAGAAGTTAAGAGAAGTACTACAAAATATAATACACTTATCAGATATAACAATAGAGGTATGTGGCTCTTGGATATGGGTATCTGGTAACACATACCCACATAAAGAAGAGTTAAAACAATACGGATTAAAATATGCTTCAAAGAAAAAACAATGGTATTGGCATAGTGAAGCATTTAGAAAGAAGGGTAAGAAAGCTTTATCAATGGATGATATAAGAAACTATTATGGAAGTACTGAAGTACAGACAGAAGCAATAAAAAGAATTAAAGAAGCGTAAAAAAATGGGTGTAGACAATAACAAGCCTACACCCAGAATATAAAAATCTAAAGAAAGCAGAGGTATATATATTATGTTTGAATATCAATTATTATGTGATTATGGTTACGGATGGGAGTATGTTTTATCAGAATACAATATAAATGAGATTGCAGAGCGTGTAAATGAATATATAGAAAATGCCCCTCAATATCCTTATAGACTTATTAAAAGACTTATAGAAGTATAATTATATAGCATATAACAGAATAGATTATATTATAAAAGAGTGTAGCCGTTATGTGGTTACACTCTTATTTTATGCTGTTTATGTAGCTATTTGATATTACAATATGGAGTGTCGGGGGTGGTTTAAACTAATATATGTATGTTATATTCTGTAATAGCATATAGTTGGTTGTTCTATACACTGAGTTAATTTTAGTTTTTATTTTCTTTTATCTAAATTATTCATTATTCTATCAATATCTATTGATTTATCCAATATATTAGAATTATTAGTATAATTACTTTGTTCCATAGCCATAATCATTGAATCAAATGCATATTTATCTAAATCATCATTTATCCCAATTTCAAGATACTCTGTTTTTCTATTATTTCCACCAAATCCATTTTGTGCGGAATAATCAATACAAAAATGATATGTAGTTTCACCTTTATAAAATTGCCTTACATTTAACGAATATATTTTTAAGCTGTCAGGATTTTTCAACCTATCTTTCAGCTTATTTACTAAATTAATAGCAGCATATTCATAATCATTCAATGGTGTTTCTGTTACTATTTCGGTTTGTGTCTGCTGTTCTACTTGTTGTGTTGATTTTCCATTTGATAATTTAATAATAATTACTGTTATAGAAATAATAAATATAATACCTATTACAATTATAAGTGAAATTATTATTTTCCTTTTCGTTCCAGATTTTTTATTTAGTTTTTTAATAGGATAACCACATTCAGGACATTTTTTTGTTTTATCAGATATTTCTTTCCCACATTCAGGACATTTTATAAGTGCCATAATAAGTACCTCCAAATTAGTATTTATCTTTAAATTCTTTGTAACCACCTGTTAATTTTGTATTCTTTATCCGAAAATATAAGATATGTATAACATCCAAAATCATTATTACTGCCATAATAATAATCAAAACAATTAATTTATTACTTTTATATGCCAAATCAAACTTTCTAGCAATTATTAAATTAATAGCTGTTCTCATTCCACAAAATATGCAATGATCTGCTTCATAATCACATAAATAACGAAAAGGATTAATAAACTGAACTAATATCCCATTAATAACAACTGCCATATAAATAGTAATTCTTATCGATTGAAATGCTCTATGCTTCATTCTGTACCTTCGTTGCTGTAACAAAATTAATACCAGCTTTTATCTGTAAAATTCCCGGTATAAACATTACTGCTCCTAAACCACAAGTTGCTATTATATATAAACAAGTGGTAATGAATAACCATATTAAATCTATAATAGCTGCAAATAAATATATATATGACAATATATGTTTAATCTTATTAGCTTTAGTAAAATATAGATACATCCCCAATATAAAAATACATATTCCTATTACAATAATTGTTATAAAACTTTTAAATGGTATTTCTGCTTGCATAGTAATATCTACACCACCATTATCTTTTCTATTATTTTCAAATGGTAAATTATATATTGCTATCACTAAAACAATAGGTATTATAAATGCAATAATATTTAAAATATGAGCTACAAACATCTTTTCTTGATTTATGTTTTTAGTATTAGAACGTCCCCCTTCTTCTGATTTATTTACAAACTTATTCATCATTCTACCACCCTTTCTTTTGTAAACACGTGTCTTATTTACATTAATACTACTTTATCATACTTTATCCTACTTTTCAATAATAAGTAGTATATGGTGGTATATTAATTACTAAGGTAGGTGATTGAATGAAGCCATTAAAAAATAAAGTAAGTATTACCCTTGATGAAGATGTAATTGAAAGAATTAAGCAACTGGCAGAGAGTGATGATAGGTCATTCAGTCAGTATATAAATATGGTATTAAAAGATTATTTGAATAAAGTAGATAATAATGGGACTGCTGAATAGTAGTCCTTTTATTTTTGATATAGATTTTAGATACATTCCCTCTGATTCAGATTAACAATTGTAATTTGGCAGCAGATATAAAATATATATTAATTTGATTATCAAACTATGTTTATACACGATAACATTTTATTCCTATAAACCCTCAAAAATGCCACTATTTACCTAGCAATAATGGCATTTATCATATAATTCTATAAAGCAGCATCCCCATTCATATATCATATGATACTGATAACATATCTCGATACTCACTTATCTTATAAATATCGCTTCATTTCATAACATTATCTCTATCATATATAGTCACAATGCCCTATTTTATGAGATTATATCTTTTACATCTTTAACTAACGATATAGTATACGATAACGCATATGGGAGGGGTACATTTAAACCACAGAAATTTAAGTACCTGGCATATACTGGGGTATCATAAAAATATTACTTAAATACATATCCAACTCCACTACATATTTTTTAATTTCGCCTGAAGTTCTGCTATTTGAGCCTCTATTGCTTGTTTCTCAATTTCTTTTGCATTCCATTCCGCATCTGGAATCCATTCCATAATTTCAAATGGTTGAACACAAAGATATTCACATACTTTATTTATTGTATCAGAACTTATATTTTCGTTTTTTGAAAATCTTGTTGGCATATTTTGAGACAAACCTGCATTACATAAGTCTTTCCATGTCATATTGCGTATTTTTAAAAGTTGCCCTAATTTATTAAAAACTATCATATATTATACCTCCATCAATAATCAACAATCTTAATTTCATCTACTCATAATCAAAAAGAAGCCAACAATTATAAGTATCAACGCCCCAAGCAATTCATTAAATGCACCAATAATGCTGCACACGACAACTGCAATCAAAAATATTTTTATACCATTACCGCCACCACCAGATGAACCGCCACTATGCCGACCATAATCATTATCATTCCAACTATATCCTTCACCGCAGCCACATCTTCCTTGCTTGCCATCATGTGGAAAGTGATTACCACCATCATACATAAGCATACCCCCATTATTAAATATTCACATTACTTCTACTTGTAATAATTATATCACACTAAACTCAAAAATCGTAAAAAAATAAGGCATATCAGATAATCTAATATCCAATATACCCTAATCATCATAATTCATATGTACTTCTTTTAATGCCAAATACATTGGCTTATATTCCGAATCCGTACAATGCAATGGTTGCATATTAATCTCTACAGGATTAAATCCATTTGCCCTATAAAAACTCTCTGCCTCTGGAAGAGAATGTAAAAACAATGCCTTAAATCCTACTACCTCATCCGATAAAGAATATGCAAAATCAATAATATTTCTCATTACCCAAGCTGATATAGGGAGATTTTCTCCCTCATATTCAAAAAACACATCCTGATATTTTTCACTTACAGCAAACATTTTAATTTCAATGGCTGAAATGCCGCATATTTCTATATCAAATTCTCCTCCTTTTTCCTTTGCCTCTTCTTTATCACGCCTTATTCTATCTTCGTATGGTATTGCTGTGGCAGCCAACGTATAATATGAAACTATATCCCTTTTAATCTCAATATTGTCTTTATCATATAACACATTCCATACAACATATGTTACACCATTTCCTTCTTCTTTATAGTTTACTGCTTCCTCAGTCACAAAATCGTTAAAACTTTCATAGCCTTTTCCCGCGTCAAAAAGCTGCATTTCAGATGAAAAATCCTGATGTGATTGCCTTAAAGACATTACATCAGGATTAAAGTTTTTTATATGTTGATGTACTTTCTTATTTTCTTTTTCCAAATAATTTACCTGCTTTCTTGCAAGATTCCAAAAAATCCTTTGTCACTTTATTATCATTAAATTCACGTACAAACTCTTGGGACTCTTGCCTTTTTATAACAGCAATTCTATTAATTGGTTTTGCTAATACAGCCATATCCTTTCCCTCCTTCTTGTCCGTCAAACAATTTTCTCTACTTCTTTCAACTATATTTTATCACCTCAGTTCTTAAATTTCAATAACTGGGCATACAAATAACTTATATTACATAAAATATTATGTTCGACAGTTTACCATATACCCATTTACAAATCAAGCTCTTTTTTATAATATATATAATTCTACTCATTTTATTCATTTATCGGTTAAATATCTTATTTTTATGTACAATATACAAATCAACAGCTAACCCTCATACGGACTATAAGGACGCACCTCATATTTAATCAATGCATCAAATAATCTGTCTGGTATCTTATCCCTATATCTTAATGCCAATGTTCTAATCTCTGATTCCTTGAATAGCTTATATTCTTGAAATGCTTCTTCCTCTGTATTCCAGTAATGCAGCTTAACTTGTTTATCGTGTCCGAATGGTGTTATTCTTGCTAAGAATTTATCTCTTGCTTTATCATAATCAACACCGATAGCATAAACCTTTGCTGATTTATAACGGCTTCTTCTCTTTGTAGCACTTGCCAAAGCAGAATTTATAGTCTCAGGTAATATGCAACACTTATCTGGTGCATACTCTTTATTACCTCGACATAATAAGTCCTTATCAACTGCCATGCGTTCACCGCCACACTCATAGTAATTAGCAGAATACCATTCAGCAAAAGCATCTCTGCTATTCTTCCACTCGTCACACATATAAACATCATCGTAGCATTGATTCACCAATAATGAACTACCACCATAACACCTTGCATAAATACCAGCCCATATAGAATAAGCTGGATTGCCTTTTACAGTATTGTAATCATAATATTCCTGTTCTCTTCCAAGCTCCGCAACTGTTTTAACGTGCTTTCTCAACAACTCATACTCTTCCGCAGATACATAAATCAGATTCTTATAATGGTTGTTATTCATATTCTCGTCTATGTGCCATATTTTACTACATTCTGCCGACTTGATTAAGAAATATTTTGTTACAAGTATCTCCGGTTTTGTTTCTTCATGTATTGCTGTTCCGTCAATATCATATGTTACAATCGTCCAATGCACACTTCTTTCTGGATTACCGCTATCCATTTTATGAAAGAAGAATGTCTTATCTTTCCTTATATTGTTCGTAAGCCTGCCATAATTTGAAATCCAGTAATGTTCTGTATCTTCCAACTGCACGAATATTTCATCATCTCCAAGTAAATCTATATTATTCTTTTTTGTATCAAGCACTTTATCATCTGATAATTTTATGTAATCTCTGAACTCTTTTCGTTCAAATCTTCTTCTATCTTTGACCTTTATATAAGCCATAATTCCTTTTTCTCCTTTTGGATAAATCAGAGGTCAAGAAAGCACCTAATCAAAACGCACCTTAATAAACTGCTATTTGGCAGCAGAACTATAATATTCAATTTTCATATAGGAAATTGTGTTGAATAACACTAATGATAGGTTAATATGAACCTCACAAGATATTCTTGAACTCTGATACAGACTTTCTTTTACTTCCTGCCTGTTGGGAAATATCCATACATTTATTTTCAATCGGTGTATGTCTGCCGATTATATATCATTATCACTCTTACTTTTATCATTAAAGCAATCACAAGCCTGTTTTAATAATAACCCACCCTTAACCTTAAACTGATATCTCTCTGGTATAATCATATCTTCACCAGTAACAACATTTCTTGCTTTCTTAGGCTTTCGTAACTCTGGCTTTATTGAAAAATAATTCTGAAAATTAATCATATTACCATTTTCAAGCTCTTTTATAACAGTATCAAATAATGCCTCTAACACATTATCAATTATCCGCTGTGTATACTTTAAATGATATTTGTTCTTATACAATATTTTATTACCGCCTATGACAATCTTCTTATCACTAAGATTATCAACTATCTTCTTTACCATATCGTGCCTGTTAATCTTCTCCATCCTTTACCTCCTGTTCTATTAGCTTCTGGCAAGCCTCATTTAATTTCTTACCTGCTTTAATACCAGCTTTGTAATGTGCTGGAATAGTTACTCTTGACTTATCCATAACATTCTTTACTTCCTTGCTCTTACAATACTTAGGATATATGGTCATATAACCTCTAAGTATAGCTGTGTCACCTTCAGATAAAATATCTGCTACAGTATCTAAAAATGCTGTAATACACATATCTGCCATCTCTAGTGATACACTCTGACCACTGCTTTCAATTCTTTCTACCATTCTTCTTATAATTCCTGGCTTAATAACTTTCTGATTCATTGTCTTAATTCCTTTCTGTGTTCTTATGTCCTAATGAAATATTCATTTCTTATTACGTGCTATATAGGGGTTTAAAATCGCTTATATGGAGTAAATACAGCTTTAAATGTATTATGTGAGGATTTTATCAACTATGTATTTTAAGGCACTAAAATAAGCCCACATACCTGCAATAATGCAAGCATATGGACTTATTTATATGTCTTAATATTTAATTATATCTATGCTTTTCTTTCTGATCTACTACACCAATTTTACACCATTTACTACACCAATCATATAAGATTTTACACCATTTTATGATAAGTTACGATAATTTGATATTATCTCAAAGTCGCATAAACACTGTATTTCTGGCGTTTTCAAGCATACTGATTACATTCTGTCATGGAATGTTCTAGAAATAACATCCATCTGCTGTTCCTTTGTAAGGTCGATGAACTTAACAGCGTAACCAGATACACGGATTGTGAAGTTAGCATATTCTGGCTTTTCTGGGTGTTCCATAGCATCAAGTAACTTATCCTTACCGAATACGTTAACATTGAGGTGATGAGCGCCCTGATCAAAGTATCCATCCATAACATTAACAAGGTTGTTAATTCTTTCTTCTTCGTTATGTCCTAAAGCGTCTGGGTTCATTGTCTGTGTATTAGAAATACCATCTAATGCCCACTCGTAAGGAAGCTTTGTAAGTGAGTTAAGTGAAGCAAGAAGACCATTCTGCTCTGCACCATAACTTGGGTTAGCACCAGGAGAAAGTGGAGTACCAGCCTTACGTCCGTCAGGCATAGCACCTGTGTACTTACCATATACTACGTTAGAAGTAATTGTAAGGATAGATGTTGTTGGCTCTGAATTTCTGTAAGTATGTCTCTTCTTAATCTTCTCAAGGAATGTCTTAAGTAACCATACAGCGATATCATCAGCTCTGTCATCATCGTTACCATACTTAGGGAAGTCGCCTTCGATTTCGTAATCTACAACGATACCTGTCTCATCACGTACTGTCTTAACCTTTGCATACTTAATAGCTGAAAGTGAATCTACAACGTGTGAGAATCCAGCGATACCAGTAGCAAATGTTCTCTTAACATCTGTATCAATAAGAGCCATCTCAGCAGCTTCATAGTAATACTTATCATGCATATACTGGATAAGGTTAAGTGTATTAACATAAAGATCAGCTAACCAATCCATCATAGCATCGAACTTATCAACAACTTCATCATAATCAAGATATTCTGAAGTAACTGGCTTGTAAGCAGGACCAACCTGTTCTCTGTTCTTAACATCTACACCACCATTGATAGCGTAAAGTAAGCACTTAGCAAGGTTTGCTCTAGCTCCGAAGAACTGCATTTCCTTACCTGTCTGTGTAGCAGATACACAGCAGCAGATTGAATAATCATCGCCCCATGTTACCTTCATAACATCATCGTTCTCATACTGGATTGAAGATGTATCAACAGAAATCTTAGCAGCATACTTCTTGAAGTTTTCTGGAAGTCTTGAAGAATAAAGTACTGTAAGGTTTGGTTCTGGTGAAGGTCCCATGTTCTCAAGTGTATGAAGGAATCTGTAGTCGTTCTTTGTAACCATTGAACGTCCATCGATACCTGTACCACCAACTTCAAGAGTAGCCCATGTAGGATCTCCTGAGAATAATTCGTTGTATGATGTAATTCTTGCGAACTTAACCATTCTACACTTCATAACGAAATGATCAATAAGCTCCTGAGCTTCCTTCTCTGTAAGAGTACCAGCTTCAAGATCTCTCTGAATATAGATATCAAGGAATGTAGATACACGACCTACAGACATAGCAGCACCATTCTGTGTCTTGATAGCTGCAAGATATCCAAAGTATAACCACTGAACAGCTTCCTTAGCGTTAGTAGCTGGCTTGCTGATATCATAACCATAGCTTTCAGCCATCTTCTTCATACCTGCAAGTGCCTTGTACTGATCAGATATTTCTTCTCTTAAACGGATAACGTCATCTGTCATTGTTCCACAACCACAGTTAGCGTGATCTCTCTTCTTTTCTTCCATAAGGAAGTCGATACCGTAAAGAGCAACTCTTCTGTAGTCACCTACGATACGTCCACGGCCATAAGTATCTGGAAGACCTGTGATGATATGGCTGTGACGAGCCTTTCTTATCTCTGGTGTATAAGCATCGAATACACCCTGGTTATGTGTCTTATGATATTCTGTGAAGATCTTATGAAGTTCTGGATCTGGTTCATAACCATAGTTCTTGCATGCTTCTTCTGCCATCTTGATACCACCATAAGGCATAAATGCTCTCTTAAGTGGCTTATCTGTCTGAAGACCAACTACCTTTTCAAGCTCCTTCATAGATTCATCTATATATCCAGGACCATAAGCTGTAAGACCAGCAACAACTTTTGTTTCCATATCAAGTACGCCGCCCTTAGCTCTTTCTTCCTTCTGTAATTCCTGAAGCTTTCCCCAGAGCTTGTTAGTAGCTTCTGTAGGTCCTTCAAGGAAACTTTCATCTCCATCATATGGCTTGTAATTGTTCTGAACGAAATCTCTTACATTGATCTCTTCTTTCCAAAGTCTACCTTTGAAACCATTCCACTGATCAAAATTTACCATTATTGGTTCCTCCTTAATAAAATAACTGTTAATTTGTATAATAGTTTGTATATTGTATACAAAACTCTCAAAAAATATAAAGCGAAATGTTAATTTCTTAACTATCTCTCGCAAGGGTATATTAACATCCCTGTCAATTAATTTCAATACATTTTTTAGTTGTTTTTAGTTTTATACAATAAATGCGTATTAATTTAGAAACAATACCCCTAGTATTTTGGATAGTATTTTAAAGCAACTGTTTTATTGGGCTATAAACTCCATAATCTGTTTTTTATCTATATAGCCAATATTGGTTGCTGATACCTGGCCATTCTTAAACAGCAACATTGTAGGTATTGATGCCACATTATATTTTAATGCAAGACTCATTTGTTTATCTACATCTATCTTACATATCTTTACAGCATCCTGTTCTGCTGCCACCTCTTCAAGCACCGGACCTACCATCTTACATGGTCCGCACCATTCTGCAAAGAAGTCAACAAGCACTGGCTTGTCAGACTTAAGGACCTCCTGTTCAAAGCTTTCTGTTGTTACATATATAATATTGTTCATGATTTCTCTCCTTTTCTGTCTGCCTTTTTTTCTTTATTACTATTGGCTTTATTACTATTTGTTCTATTTGCTATTATCTGTTGTTCTTCATTGCTCATTATATTTTCATTTATTGTATTTTTATTTGTTGTATTTCATTTATTATATTTTGCTTTTCATACGATACTCCATGCTTTCTTTTTCCATCTGTGCAAGTATTCTTGTTATCGTCCACTGACTGTTAGTCTTTGTCTTCACTGCCTTATAATCCACTTCACTGTTGCCTGTCCTCATCTCAAAAAGGAGCTTGTCTATATGTTTATCAGTAACATCACAGAATATAACAATGCCAGGCTTAGCTTCTGACTTTTCAGGAAGCTCATCACCTGCTTTGTAATCACTGACACTTACAAGGATATCACCAAGCGTATCTGATAACATATCATCACTAAGTACTATACTTTTAATTCTCATGTTAGCCGCACATTTTATTATATCCTTAACATGCTTAACATTGTATATCACTATCTTTTCCATCTGAATACCTAATTCCTCACTTAACTATTTTATGAGCTTCTTAATCTCATCCAGTTCAGCCGAATGGCTTCTTGATACTGCTCCTGGATTACGCTTAACCATTCTGAATACACTCTTATAGCTTTTCTTATTATCCGTCTTAAGATTAACCTTTTCATTTTCAAGTGTTTCTAACAGCTGATTTGCGTACTTTTCATCCATAAGCTTATTCTTCAGGCCTTCAACTATCGTTTCACTCATCTTCTGCAGCGTTGCAAGCTTAACGCCCTTTCTTTCATCCATATTTCTCTCAAATGTAAGTCTTCCCTTTGCTTTACTTACATTATTCATAACTGTTGCCCTGCCCTCTGCAAGTTTTTCCTTCATCTTGTTATAATCATCTTCTGCAAATGCAGTTGCAACCTCGATTCTTTTTGCAATTGTTTTTATCTGCTGGTTACTGCTAGCTATTCTTTCAATAGTTGCTTTAAGATCCATAGCTTCATTGAATGACTGGGTGAAATCAACTGTCATAATAATAGCCACACCAAATGCAATAATATCTGCTATTGTTACTGGAATCATACATACAACGCTCTCTATAGGCCTGTGCACTATTCTGACAAGCAATACAGAAAATATCCCCCATCCTATTGAGGAAAAAAGACATATATGTCCCATAAGATTAAACGGTTTCTTACTATAATCCCAGTATCTGACTCCAAACATACGCTCCATACAGTACCCTGTAACAAACTCAAGTATGGTTGAAGATATCATACCAAACAAAAATATAAGTGGTATAGATTCTCTTACACCTATTGTGCTTACAAGTATCACAATAGCTCCTGAACCATATATAGGCAATGCTGGTCCATGTAAGAATCCTCTATTAACCCATTTGCCAGACTTAGCTGATACATAACAGCTCTCCCATACCCAGCCTATAAAACAATATATAAAAAAGAATAAAAACCACTGTGATACAGTATACGCCTGCATTATATTCCTCTTCTTTCCGAGTATATTAACAGAGCCTGCTAATGATACCTCTTTATTATTTATTTCACATTTTATATAAAAATATTCTAACACTTCCTTTATCATGCTGTCAAAAATTCTATGCCATCTTTTACTTTCTTTTAATAAAACATAATAAAAACCGTCCTATAATAAGGAGAAAGCCCTGCCATATGTTAATCACATATGACAGAGCCATATACCAGCACTGATATTATTGTAATGTATATAAATATCAACTCAATTCCACATAAGTTCTCTTACTTTGTGCTTACAGGTCTTACTACATATAAGTTCAGTTTCTTCATGCAACACTACGTAATTAGTATGCATTTTTCTTATTTTCATTATATTAACTATCTCTGATTCATTAACATATTCAAAACCGTATCCTTTCAATACATTATACACTTCCCCAATTTTCCCATAAAAACTATCCTGAAAACCATCGGTATGAATAGTTATAATCCTGTTATCACAACTAATATAATTAATATCCCTGACTCTTATTCTTGCTACTCTTGTACTGTTTCCACATACAAGAATTCCCTCATTTTCTTTAATAAGCAGTTTACATTCTCCCATATGTGCTTTTATTTCTCCTTCGTAATACACGTATACGAAAGCAGGATTACCAACATTAATTATATGTTATGCAATACTTGCTGTAAATCAGCCGTTATGCAATATTTATATCAAAAATCCGTAAGTATCAAAGCTGGCGGCTTTTGACCCCGCATCAATATAACTAACGCATACATATATACACAAGATATATTGCGTATGAAACAAGCATCGCTACTCCATGCCATCTTACAAGCTTCTTTTTTGACCATGCAAATACCCATACTACAACACTCATGATAATAAGTATAATTATATCAATAATATTTTCTGATATGAATATTACAGGACTTATAGCACCTGCTACACCAAGCACAAGAAGTATGTTAAATATATTAGAACCTATAACATTTCCAAGTGCCATATCCACTTCATCCTTCTTTGCTGCAACTATTGATGTTACAAGCTCTGGAAGGCTTGTACCTAGTGCAACAATAGTAAGTCCTATAAGATTCTGGCTGAGTCCCAGACTAGAAGCTATGGTAGAAGCTCCATCTACAACAAAATCACCACCAAATTTTATAGCAACAGCGCCACCTATTATATAGATTATGCACTGCCATACCGGAAGTATCTTTATCTGTTCATCAGCTTCTTCTGCCTCTTTACTTAATGCTGAATTTCTTGCACTTAATGCTGATTTTATCATCCAGCCAAGATATGCTGCGAATAAAACAAGGAATATTATTCCATCTACCCTGCCAAGAATCATTCCAAGCTTTCCGAATATAACAAGAAGAACAGCGCATATTATTGAAAATGGAAATTCCTTCTTCAATGTATCTACTGATACAGCAAGTGGAACAAACAAAGTACATACACCACATACAACCATAAGATTAAATATGTTAGAGCCTACAACATTACTTACTGCAAGTGCATTATTGTTGCTAAGTGATGCTGTAACACTTACGGCACACTCTGGCAGACTTGTTCCCATGGCTACTATAGTAAGTCCTATAATCATAGATGGTACTCTTAACCTTTTAGCAACTGATGAACTTCCATCTACGAAAAAATCTGCTCCTTTTATAAGAAGCACAAACCCTGCAACAAGCAATAATAAAGCTATTAATATTTCTTTCATAAAACCTCTTTCCTTTCATAACGCATATTATATGATACCCATACCATCAAACAGAATCTTTACACCAATTAGTATAAGTATTATACCACCACATAACCCGGCTTTTGACCTATATTTATCGCCAAATATACTTCCTATTTTTACACCAGCTGCTGAACAGACAAATGTTATACAACCTATGAATGATACAGCTGGGATTATGTTCACTTTAAGAAATGCCAGTGAAACACCAACCGCAAGTGCATCAATGCTTGTTGCAACAGCAAGTAAAAACATATTCTTTACACCCATATCTGCATTAACATTTTCCTCTTCATCAAACGATTCCTTTATCATATTTCCGCCGATGAATAAAAGTAAAATAAAAGCAATCCAGTGCGAATACTTTGTTATCATGTCAGCAAAAAAGCTGCCAAGAAAATAACCTATAAGTGGCATAAGTGCCTGGAAACCACCAAACCACAATCCAGCTATAAGCATATGCTTCACTTTTATTTTTCCAAGTGACAAACCTTTGCATATTGATACTGCAAAAGCATCCATCGAAAGTCCGATGGCCAGAATAAACAATTCCAAAATGCTCATAATAATCCTCTTATTTGTATTTATCCCTCACAGGCAGACATAATCGTTAATATCATTTTTGCATAGTTACTTACGTAAAAAAGACTCAGGGACAGCAGAAGAAATTCTCTCTTACTGTCCTTGAGTCTCATCATTTAAAGTAATACCGGGTTTATCAATAACCGTGTGATTAAATATTAATCATTATGTCGATATAACTGCATATTATAATGTCAGATGCAAAATACCTTTTAATCCTGACATCATATTATATGCCGATTACTCCCTCAGGGGACTGTTTTATTCATTGTTGATATAATATCATCAATAAGCTTTACTTGCAATGTTTTTATTTTGATACATTTCACTTAATACATTTCATTATATATTACTCTTCTTATGCACTCATTATCTCATAACAAAACCATAAATATCGTATGTGTGATTAATGCTGCTATCCATGCTATACAGCATTGCATTATAACTACTCCTGCTGCATACCTTCCACCCAGTTCTCTTTTTATTGATGCAATCGCAGCTATACATGGTGTGTATAACAGACAGAACACAAGAAATGCAAGTACACCTGCTGGTGCTACTGCTTCGATTATCTCTACTGTACTGCCAAAAAGAATAGATATTGTTGATACTACACTTTCCTTCGCCATAACTCCTGTAAGAACTGCTGTCGCTATTCTCCAGTCTCCAAAACCAAGCGGTCTGAATATAGGTGATATCCAGCTTGCAATAGCAGCAAGTATACTATCCTTAGAATCCGTAACAACATTAAGTCTTATATCAAAATTCTGTAAGAACCATATAAGAATTGTTGCAATAAATATTATAGAAAAAGCTTTCTGTAAAAAGTCTTTTGCTTTCTCCCATAGTAACTGCATAACATTCTTGGCACCTGGCATTCTGTAGTTTGGAAGCTCCATAACAAATGGAACTGGTTCACCTTTAAAAAGTGTCTTTTTAAATATAAGTGCCATAATAATTCCTATGACTATTCCTACAAAATACAAGCCTATCATAACAAGTGCCGCATGCTCCGGGAAAAAGGCTGCTGAAAAGAATGCATATATAGGCACTTTAGCTGAACAACTCATAAATGGTGTCAATAATATGGTCATCTTTCTATCTCGGTCAGAAGAAAGTGTACGGCTTGCCATAACACCTGGAACGCTGCAGCCAAAACCAATAAGCATAGGTACAATACTTCTTCCTGACAATCCAAGCTTACGAAGCAGCTTATCCATGATAAATGCTACTCTTGCCATATATCCGCTATCTTCAAGTATTGATAAAAAGAAGAATAATGTAACAATAACAGGCAGAAAACTAAGCACACTTCCCACACCGTTGAATATGCCATCAATAATCAAAGCATGTAATACAGAATTAACATTTAATGCTGTAAGCGCATTATCTACTACTTGTGTAAGGGCAGTTATTCCTATATCTAGTATATCTGATAACCATGCTCCTATAACATTAAAGGTAAGATAAAATACAAGTGCCATAATAGCAACAAAAGCCGGAATACCTGTATATTTACCGGTTAATACCTTATCTATTCTCCGGCTTCTTATTCTTTCTTTGCTTTCTTTTGGCTTTACTACTGTATTTCTGCATACATTTTCTATATATCCAAACCTCATATCTGCCATAGCAGATGATCTGTCCATGCCACATTCATCTTCCATCTGAAGTATGATATGTTCTATCATCTCCTTCTCATTCTGTTCAAGCTCAAGATGCTTAAATACTATTGCATCTCCCTCAACCACCTTTGATGCTGCGAATCTTTCTGGATAGTCTGCTTTTTTTGCATGGTCGCTTATAAGCGCCATAATACCATGTATACATCTATGAATTGCACTGTCATCAGGACAGAAATCCATTATTTCCGGTTTTTCCTGATATTTTGCAACGTGAATAGCATGCTCTACCAGTTCTCCTATACCCTCACCCTTAGCTGCTGATATAGGAATAACTGGAACACCTAACTGTCGCTCAAGCTCATTGATTCTTATTGAACCGCCATTAACTCTTATCTCATCCATCATATTAAGTGCTACAACCATAGGAATATTAAGCTCCATAAGCTGCATTGTAAGATAAAGATTACGCTCTATATTAGTTGCATCAAGTATATTTATAATTCCCTTTGGCTTATCATTAAGAAGAAACTGCCTAGTCACAATCTCCTCACTGCTATAAGGCGACATTGAATATATACCTGGAAGATCCGTAATAAGTGTATCAGGATGTCCCTTTATCACGCCATCCTTTCTATCTACTGTCACACCTGGAAAGTTACCTATATGCTGGTTAGAACCTGTTAAAACATTAAAAAGTGTTGTTTTGCCACAGTTCTGGTTTCCTACAAGTGCAAATGTAAGTGTAACATCATCAGGAAGTGGATTCTCTGTTTCCTTATCGTGGAAACGCCCACCCTCACCAAGACCTGGATGCTCAGTTTTTATAAATCTGATATCTGTTTTTTCCTGCTTTTCATTATCGTGTACAGTACTTACCTCTATCTGTGCTGCATCAGCAAGTCTTATCGTCAACTCATATCCATGTATTCTTAATTCGACAGGATCACCCATAGGTGCATACTTTATAACTGTGACCTCTGCGCCCTGTATAAGTCCCATATCAAGAAAATGCTGTCTGAGTGCGGCTTCACCGCCAACCTTAAGAATAGTGGCAGTCTGACCAGTTTTCATATCCTTAATAGTCATGTGTTTAACCTCCGTATATCTTACAGATGCTTCCTGAATTCATTTCATTCTCACTTCTACACCTGTTCTAAAAAGTATCACTATGTTTTCTTCCAGTGCATATGTTAACACATAACTAAATGATAATAAATATCAATAATTACACATTTATGTACATTTTACATCTTTTTTTTGTATATTTTTCATTGATTTTTCTGCTCTTCGCCTGATATTAGTCCATCTTCCACTTTCTTATCTGTGATTTCTGTATTGTAGTTATGTCCACGTCCTGACAAGCTTATATGAGTAAGCTTTACGATTCTGTCATACAGCATGTTTCTTGTATCACTAAACAGACATAGCAAAAGATCGAATGCCATATAAAAAGTAATAAACAAACATATAATAATCCCAGCAACACATGCATAAAATCTCCATTCACCACTGAAAATGTCTGAATTCATCATAAACTGATATATAAAATATGCATATGCAGCAGATGGCATGCTTATTACATATAAGATGATATATCTTATGGCAAGCCTTAATATTCCGGCTCTTTTATAACATTTTTCCTCATGCTCATCTTTTTTATCATATACCTTTACAAGCCTTATATTAACAAGCGCTTTTCCTATCGTTCTTCCCTTACTTATTGAAGCTGCTGCCGTAAACATCACCGCTATATAAGCACCTGTTATAACTATATACTTAGAATTATAGATAAATGCTGCTATATCCATATTGTTATATAATACATATATAAATACAGGAAGCATAACAATAAATATATCTATACACCAGGCAATCCCACGTCTGAATTCGGATACAATCTGTCCCTTCTTATATGCTATTTCATCTATTTTATTTCTGTCTGGAAGAAGAAATACAAGAAGCGGTGTTACCATATAACCAGCGATTCCACCCAGAGTATTACATATAAGGTCATCTACCTCAAAAAATCTGTATGGATATTTATATATTCCATACAATCCTGACAGCTGTGTAAACTCAAAAAACAAGCTATAAAGAAAAGAAAATATAAGCACCTGCCACCATGGTCTTTTAAAATAATATCTAAGATATACGCCAAAAGGCAATAATAATAAAATATTAAAAACAATCTGCCAGAAATCCGGACAACCAAATATATTGATGTATGTTGCCGGATCAGAAAATATAACTCCTGAATTATCTATAACTCTTCTTACTGCATCAAATGGTACAAGGAGCATACATGCCGAATCAGGCGTAACTGAATCAAGCGGTGGAAGCGGCAATATTGTCATAAAATATGACGTAAGCATATAGAATATAAATGTATACACTATCCCCGTTCTTATAACAAGAAGTGAGCCATATTTGTTATATTCATATAATATATATGGTATTGTAAATATAATAGCAAGTATTGGGAATATATAACAGGCTGATATTATTGGTTTTAAATATATTTCCATAAGTTCCTCCCAGTCATCTTATAATTGTTGGGGCTTTTGACCCTGGTATCATATAATAACTTTATATGACAAAAAAGTAAACTGCATTGTAAAAACAAAATAATATACAAATTATTATTCTGTTGTTGACACACCTGTATTTCAATGCGAAAATAACGTGTAGTCATATAGGATTATATTATTGTTTTCTTCATGTTTTTTCAGACAATAATCTTTTTCTATAATAAAATGTGGCTATGGCGGAATATACATAAGAGTAGAATAATCCGCAAGTGATTGGAGGAATAATGTTAGAGATTTTAAAGGCGATAATTTTTGGTATCGTAGAAGGTGTTACTGAATGGCTTCCAATAAGCAGTACTGGTCATATGATTCTGCTTAATGAGATTATGCCGCTTAAGGTATCCGATGCATTTTACAGTATGTTTGAAGTTGTTATACAGCTTGGCGCTATAATGGCTGTTGTTATTCTTTTCTGGAATCAGTTATGGCCTTTTGGTAAGAAAAACAACAAAGAACCATTAGCAGAAAGTGGTGCCGGTGCTTATGTTAAATGGGATATATTTAAGTTATGGTTTCATATTCTTGTATCCTGTGTCCCTGCTGCTATTGTTGGTATTCTTTTTGATGAACAGCTTGAAGCCTTGTTCTATAATTACACAACAGTTGCTATTATGCTTATTATATTCGGTATTGCTTTCATTATCGTTGAAACTATGCATCATGGAAAGAAGCCTAAGGTTCGTAATCTTACAGGTATCACTTATAAGCTTGCCTTCTATATCGGACTTTTCCAGCTTATAGCTGCTATATTCCCTGGTACCTCACGCTCTGGTGCAACCATAGTTGGTGCACTTATGCTTGGTATTTCAAGAACAGTAGCTGCTGAATATACCTTCTTCCTTGCTGTTCCTGTTATGTTTGGAGCGAGCCTTCTTAAGGGTGCGAAGTTCCTTATTCATAACTCTATGACATCTATGGAAGGGATGATTCTTCTTGTTGGTATGCTTGTTGCTTTCATCGTTTCTTTAGTAGTTATCAAGTTCCTTATGGGCTACATCAAAAAGCATGACTTCAAGGTATTCGGCTGGTATCGTATTGTACTTGGTATAATCGTTCTTATATGTGGATTTGCCGGAGTTATTGGAGCGTAAACTTAACTAAATATTTTTCAGATTATATATACGAAGATTATATACGAAAATGTCTCACTACGTAAATAATAACTGGATAACTCCACAAGGGAAATTATCCAGTTATTTTTTGTTTAATTATTCAATTCTGCGATTTTACGCTATTAAATATTTACACTTATCTGCTCAATTCTACACTCATGCTTCTTAAACGGTTCATCTTTATCAGTGTAATTAATACCAACAAGGATAACTGTACCAGAATAACCTTTAAGACCCTGCACGTATTCTTTTTTCTTAATCTGGGCTATGGCTGAACTGGCTGTTTTATTCCATTTTAATTCCACCACTATTGCTGGTTTATTGACATTGCTCCGAGGTATAAACACCATATCTGCATATCCCTTTCCTCCTGCAAGTTCACGATACATTAAATAATCCTTTCTTGCAGAATAGTAAGCAAGTGATATAACACATGCTAATGAATTCTCATCATTATATTTTAATATAGATGTATTTTCCTGATGCACTTGTTCTATCATTGATGCAACTTTTCTCTCATCGCCATTTAATGTATACATAAGTAGTTCATCTGAGCTGCGTATTGCAGCCATAACTGTTTCCCAGCCACCATCTTCAATACAGTTTATAAATTCCTTCTGTACCTCCTGATTAGGTATACTAACCTTCTGTTTATAAAAATCATATGTCAGATAACCAAGGTGTACAAATAATGTCAAAACATCATCTGCGCTCTCTAATGTAGTCATATCATTCTGAAATTTATCTGGGTTGACATCAACACTTTCTCCTGCAATCAATCTTGTTATTAATGTCTTAAGATTATACATATCAAGCTGTACATACTTTTTTAATGCTTCATAGGTTTCTGTTTTAGTCCAGTAACTATCATAATCACGCCCAAGAAGGGACATAACAACTGACCTCGGATTATATATATGATTACCTTTAAGCTCGTAGCCATCATACCATTGTTTCATTTTTTCATATGACATATCATACCTGACACACAATTCTTTAACCTCCAGCTCTGTAAATCCAGTAAACTCTGCCAGTTCGCGCTGGTTAGTCATAGAATATTCGTCAAACATATTCAAGGCAGAATGTTCACCATACTTCTTAATTGGAAGTATACCCGTCATATATGCTAACGCAACATATGACTTGCCCTTTATAAAAAATCTCAAAAAGTCAAGATATTTCTTCTGTTCTTCCACATTATCCGGATATTTTCTGAATATGCAATCCCATTCGTCAATAATTATAATAAATGGCTGTTTTTTTTCGCTATATATTGTTTCAAGCACATCTACAAGATCCCCCCAGTCAAAGCAGTCAACGTCTGAATATTCTTTCTTAATATCCCACAGCAGTCTTTTTGACAGATAATCAATTAAAGCATCTATTGAATCTGCCCTGCTTAAGAAATCTATCATATTAATATGAATAACATTATATTTATTAAGATGCTCATAATAATCTGGTTTTTTTGCTATTTTAAGCTTATCGAACAATTCGTTTGATTCGCAGCCTCTGCTGTAATATGCAACAAGCATATTGGCAGCCATGGACTTTCCAAAACGGCGCGGACGACTTACACATACATTCTTATGTTCACCATATAATACTGAATTAGTGAATTCTAACAATTCAGTTTTATCAACATATATTTTAGATTTTTCTACTGCATTGTAAAATTCATCATTCCCAGGGTTTAGATATATTCCCATTATTCGTGCCTCTCCCTTATAATATTTATACTATTTCTCAGCCCGTATACTCACGAACCCGCGCTTCGCGCTATTTCGCCCTGCTTCGCATGGCTGTTCGTTCGTTAATGGCGCAAGAAAAGAATATGTCTGCTTCTCAGCCGCATTCTTTTCTCTTGCGCTCATTATATCACGATTAATAACATCAATTCTACACTCAGACCTTACCTAACCAGAGATGTCCATCAGTTCTTCACGTACTTCATTAGTTATTGCCTCCCCGCCCTGTTCATTCCATTCATTGACAAAGGTATCAAAATACGATATATCCTCAGCACCACATATAATCTTTAGGTACGCTTCTTTTTCCTTTTCCTTTAAACGCCACCACCGCGTTTTCATCGTGTCTGTTGTCTTAAAATACATAGAATCAACAACGCGTATATTACCCTCACTTAACAGCCTGCAGGCTGTTATTCTTGACACATAGGCTGCCCACTGTGTACTTGTTGCATTCTTTCTTTCAAGTGTATCATCACTACCCTGTGTGCTTGATTCTATATAGTTTTTTCCTGTATTACTAATGTATGAACTGCAGGCATCGTAATACGACTTTTCAAGCAATTCAAGCTTATCAGGATCACTTTCTCCTTTAAGCGCTTTGTCAATCTTTTCATAGCATATAGACAGAGCATTATTGTAATCCACATTAATTGAAATAGGACGGGCAGTAGGTTCTACATTCTGCTGGTAATAATAGATAAATTCCTGCAAAGCATTGCTGTCATACCTTGCACTATCAAACATTACACTTATAATCTTAGCTGCTATCTCCGGATGCTCAAAACCTTTTCTTACCACAACATACTTATAGCAGGGATTCTGGCTGTGATAGCTTGTACTTCCATCATCAGATGTCTGTATCAGGTATGGCTGCCAGTCTGCATCAGGATTGGTGTTTACTGCATTGGCAAGTGGATTATTAGGTGCCCACCATGGTCCAAAAAACGAGCCACACTTTCCATTCTCAATAAGCTCACATATATTAGTTGTTGTCCTTAATAAGAAATCATTATCTATTATTCCATCGCTATATAACTGCCTTATATATGCCAGTGCATCCTTTGCCTCTGATGCAACAGAACCATACACAACATTTCCATCTGAATCCTTTATCCACTGCTTAGGATATGCATTAAAACACGCAAAAACAATATCAAGCAGGAATTCACTACTATAACCACACTCCCCTGTAAGTTCTGTATCTACTACAAGGCCGACAGTATTGCTCCTTCCGTTGTTATCTATTCCATTATTACCAGGATCTTTTTCAATAAATTCCTTGATTATATCAACAACATCCTCTATTGTTTCAGGCGCTGTCAGTCCTAGCTTATCCATCCAGTCCCTACGCAGCCATATAAGGTTAGGACCATCAGTTATATTAGTCTCTGGAAGTGCCATAATCCTTCCGTCAAATGTAATCATATCCTTAAGTGAGCTTCCATAACTGTTATATATAGCTCTTATCCTGCTGCTCAGGCAATTATTATAGCTTTCTGTCAGATCCTCAATCATATCTGCCTCAACAAGTCTTTGCAGATCATCCTGACTGGAAACCATCATTATATCTGGTAATGCTCCCATAGAAACAGCCATTGAAACATTAGTATTATACTGCGTATCCTGTGCCTCAAATGCATCAATATTCTGAACATTAATCATATTCTTTATATATCTTGTATATGCATTATCTGTATATGTATCACCCTCTGGCATATTGGAATTATTAACACTTGTCATTTTGCCAAGCGTATAGCTTATAGTTTCTGGATACGCACCATAAGGCGTTGTCATGGCATAATACAGCTTATCATCATAATCCTCTTTAGCTGTATATACACTTTTAGCCGGGCTGTTACACCCGGCTTGAAATAATAATATCATAGCAGTTAATACTGCAAACATCCTGAATATTCTTTTCCTCATTACATACCTCTTCTTTAATCCCCATTTTAACTCATACAGGATTACAAAGCACAAAGCACTATTGACATTATCCTTTTACTGCACCTGACATACTGTCATTATAGCACCTCTGCATTATCATAAACAAGGCTGCAATTGGAATAGATATAAGTACAGCTCCCGCTGCGAATCTTGTATACCACACATCAACATATTCCTTTTCAAGCATCTGCCATAAACCGATTGCAACTGTATAATAGTTGGCATTGGCACGGCATATAACTCTTGCAAATATGAAATCAACCCATGGTGCTATGAAAGAAGTAAGTACTGTATACACGATAATTGGTTTACTTAAAGGTATTGTAATTCTTGTAAATACCTGCCATTTCGTTGCTCCATCAATAATTGCTGCTTCATCAATACTCTTTGGAATCGTATCAAAGAAGCCTTTTGCTATATAAAACTGTATTCCGGCTGATGCCGAATATACAAGCACAAGTGCAACCCTTATCATTGAGCCCTCAGATAATCCGACAGCCTTAAGAATGTAATATACAGCTACCATTGCCATAAAGGCTGGGAAAAGACCAAGTATCATAGCTACATTCATCATAGCCTTCCTCATTCTGAATCTGAGGCGTGACATACAGTAAGCAACTGAAAGTACGAAAAACGTAGATATAATACACGAAAACACTGCAACTATAAGCGTATTCTCAAACATTCTTGGGAAATTAAGTATTCCAGTATCTGTAAACAACTTTGTATAATTATCAAGTGTATATGCCTTAGGGAAAAACGAGCTTGTATACGCTCCCTTCTGTGCCCTGAAGCTTGTGAGGATTATCCATATAAGCGGCATTACCCATATAACTGCAAGTATTGTAAGTGTTATATGTGCCAATATATTTTTAGTAATCTTTTTCTTTTTCATTGGAAGCCCTCCTCATCCTTATAAGACTTAGTTCTTCTATATACAAGAAGTGAGCCAATTGCCAGGAATATGAATGTCATAATACCTATAACCGCACCCAGATTATAATATTGAAAATCGACTGTCATCTTGTATAACCAGGTTACAAGAAGGTCTGTCTTACCAGCAGTTTCGCCAGCCAGAACCGGATCACCCTTAGTAAGGAGGTATACAATATTGAAGTTATTAACATTAGCTGTAAATGTAGTTATCAGATATGGTGTTGTAACAAAGAACATATATGGCATCGTAATCTTTGTAAATTTAGCAAAGCCATTAGCACCATCTACATCTGCTGCCTCATAAAGCTCCATAGGAATGTTCTTTAATATTCCTGTAACCTGAAGAATCGTATATGGAATACCTACCCACAGATTGACAACAATAACTGTTATTCTTGCCCATGTTGCATTAGTGAAGAAAGGTAGTGACTTATCAATCCAGCCCAGATTCCTTAACACAACATTTATGATACCATCCTGATTTAACATACTTCTCATGACAAGAAGTGAAACAAACTGTGGTACAGCTATCGAAAGAACAAATATAAAACGCCAGAAAGACTTAAATCTTGTTCCCTTCCTGTTAATCAGCAAAGCAACAAGAATACCTAATATGTAATTGAGACCTGTTGCAAATATAGCCCATATAATAGTCCATCCCAAAACTGACCAGAAGGAATGTCCGATAGAGCTTCCCGAATCAAACAGCTGCTTGAAGTTTTCTAATCCAACCCAGTCAAACAGTACCAGATGGCTGTCTACTTTACTGTAATTGGTAAATGCCATACTTATCATAAATATAAGTGGCAGAATAGTAAATATAAGTACTCCCCCAACCGGAAGTGTAAGAAGCAGCTTGTGGAGATTCTCATTGAATAATGATTTAACATCCTCCACAAATGTGTTAATATGCTTTCCTAAAGCAAGCCTTGATTGAACATTATAAGCACTCTTGACCGAACTCATAACAAGAACAACATAAGCTGCTATAAGAAATATTGTTGCAACGCCATACAAAAGTATCAGAAGTGAATTATCACCTGCCACATACTCGTATACACCCAGCTTCTCATTCCATATCTCCTGCTGTTCTCTTCCTCCAAGGCCTGGAAGCATGGCGAGACAGTTCATTCCTTTGAATATCATAAAGCATATAAAGCTTACTTCCATTGCAAGATAAAGAATGCCTTTGATTATCTGCTTTCCTGCAAGATTACCAAGTCCAAGTATAATGGCACTAAGTCTGGTAATGGCATTACCTTTTCTGAATGCCTGAATAAATCCATCTTTCATCGCCATAACCTCCTGTTACAAGCTGGCTGTCACTAATAATGTGACAGCCATCCTTTTATTAATTACTTAAATTATGAATTACTTAAGCCTTTATTTACTTACAATTGATGTATTAATCTGCTTGTAGAAATCCTGTGTCTTTGCTTCTGCATTATCCAGAGTAATCTCGCCATTAACTACAGCCTTTGCAAAGTTCTGTGCTGGTGTCCAGTAGTCATTCATTCCTGATACTGTAGGCTGGATAACTGATGTCTTGTTAAATGTATCATTCTGTGCTGTTATAAGAGCATCGTTCTTGATAGCATCTGTTGCAAGAAGCTCTGTATTACAAGGAATAACACCTCTTAATTCATAGTGGCTCTGCTGTGCTTCTTTACCACCAAGATACTTAGCTAAAGCTACAGCTACCTGCTGATACTTGCAGTTAGGGTTAACTGCGATTGCCTTAGAACCTGCAAATGCCTTAAGCTGCTTATCTGTTCCACCAATCTTTAAGGTTGGAAGTGATACTGCACCAAAGTTTTTACCAAGAATTTCCTTAACGCTCTTATAATCCCATGAACCTGAGAAGTATGCACCAACAGAACCATCTCTTAAGCCTGCTATACCTACACCCTGAAGGTCATTGACAAAGTTAGGATTGTTAACAAATGAAACCATAGCCTTTGTTGCCTGTGTTCCCTTATCACCAGAAATATCAATTCCTGCTGAATTATCCTTACCATCCTTGCCGAAATATGAGCATCCGTTAGCAAGATAGAATGTTGACATATACCAGCCTTCTGTTATATTAAACGCAACCTTGTTTTTAGAAAGCATTGTATCTAAGCTCTTAACATCACTTTCTGAGAATTTACTCTTATCATAATACATAAACCATGTATTAGTTGTGAATGGTACACCATAAATATTACCATCAACTGAAACTGAATCTACAATTGCACTTGAATTAGTTTTCTTAACATAATCTGCTGTTTCACCACCAAGCTTTGCAATAGCATTGGCATCAATAAGTGTCTGAAGCTGGTCATTTGCAAAAAAGTAAACATCTCCTGAATTACTTGGATCCTGTGTTACAGTCTTACCTGCATCTGCCTCTGCACATACACCATAATCAAAAGTAAGATCCCAGTTTGGATGCTCAGCATTAAACTTCTCACACATTGTCTGAAGCCATTTACCATTTTCCTCGGCCTGATCCTCTGCTGGTCCCCATACTTTAATGGTTGCTGTAATCTTTTCATCTGTCTTTGAATCCTTACCTGTGCTTGCTGAATCATTTCCCGAACCGCAGCCTGTTAAAAGTGATCCACACATTGTTGTCAGCATAAGTGCTGCTGCTAATTTTTTTAATCTCATACAAAAAACCTCCTTAATAATTTAATCATCAATCATCCTTTGTTTTCGACGTCTTTAACTTTTCTTGATGATTTAATTATATTAGGAGGTTTATAAAATTAAAATATAAAGTATTTTAGAAATATGTTGTTTTTTTATGATGTAAATATAAAAAATATAAAAATTTACATAATGAATATTATTCCATCATCCTGACTGGGAATTTAATCGTGATTGTTGTACCTTCACCAACTATGCTTTTAACCTCAAGATGATATTCTTCCCCATAAAACAGCCTGATTCTGTCATTGACATTACGTGCACCATAGCCCTTAGACTCCGCTGTAAGAAAGCTTTTGCACATATTTTCATCCATTCCAACACCATTATCAGCTACAGACAAACAGACTATATCTATGTTTTCATTAGCCGTATTTATATATGGGCAGCGGCTTCCCCTAATAGTTATCACTCCACGCCTGTCAGTCAGAAGGTCTATTCCATGGTCAATGGCATTCTCCACAAGCGGCTGAAGTATAAGATTCAACGACTCAGCCTTAAGAATATCGCTGCTTATATCGATATCAACATCAAAGGAATTATCGTGCATAACCTGCTGAATCTCTATATATGACCTTACATTACTTACCTCCTGCTCAAGCATAAGTGTATTCTTACCCTTGTTAAGTGAAGTCCTGTAATAATTAGATAATGCCAGAGTAATCCTGCTTATATCATCCTGCTCATATTCAATAGCCTTCCAGTTAATAAGTGACAGCGAATTATACAGAAAATGTGGATTAATCTGTGCCCTTAACGCCTTCATCTCAGACTCCTTCTGGCTTATGCGCCCTTCATACACCTGGGTTATAAGGTTCTTCGTCTGTGTTGTCATCTCATTAAAGCCCTGGATCAGCTCTCCAATCTCATCTTTATCCTCTGTCCTAATGACCGCATCAAAATCTCCCTGCTCAACCTTAGCCATGCTAGTCTGCAGCTTTCTGATTCTTTTTGTGATAAATCCAGATGTTGCTGTAATAGAAGCTGCCAGTCCAAGCAATGCAACCACAACTGCTACTATTATCATGGCAGTTATCGAGCTGGTCGAATTAAACATCATTTTCCTTGGCTCATATATATAGGTTGTCCAGCCTGTAACCGGTGATTCTTTTCTTACCAGTGCATAGCCTCCTGCATTACTACATATATTTCCATCCCAGCGGACTTCACCCAGCATTTTTTTTAAAGCAGGCTTTGCCCCTTGTCTTTCTATACCATTATTGTCCGAATAATTCAAAACATATCTGCTGTCATCACCAATATTATTAAACTCCCCAATCACTGCACCAGCTTTGTCAACCACTATTATTCCACATCCGGGTTCAAGTCCCTGTCTGTATGTCGACATAACACTATCATAACTGACATCTATATACATAATACCTGTGATTCCCATATGTTCAAGTGTTGACATTTTTCTTGCAGATATAAGCTTTTTGCTATCCTTATCTACATACCAGTTAATAGCTGTAGAATCTGATGCCATATCGAAAAAAGGTTCATTCTTAATTTCATCAATAGGTGCAATCGTTGTATCATGCTTTATTCCATTATCAACATATACTGTGACCTTATTTATATCATTATGGAAATATCTTAGTGAAGACAGCATAGGATCAAAGGTTGTAACAATCTGGCTGTACATTTCATATGTGCTGCTGTAATCATAGGCAAGCACACTTGAAATCGTTTCATTAAATGTTATATAGTTAGAAAGATTATTATATACCTCAATCTGACCGTCCACAGTAGCAACAGACTGCTCTAACGAACCCTGCATGCTCTTTAAATCCCTGTCCATAAGAATAGAACGCATCTGTTGGAACGCAAATGCAAACAGGACAAACAACGGAATAAGACCAGTAACTATATATATACTGGCAAGCTTATTCTGCAATTTTATATTGTTAATTCTCTGTCTTATCCATCTCAAGCAAACTATACCTCGCACGTTTAATTACTAATTATTATTCAGCATTTTCCCTGAACTTCTGTGGACTTACGCCACAATACTCCCTGAAGCTCTGACAGAAATATGACACATTAGGATATCCCACCTTCTCACTGATACATACTATCTTCATGTTCGTATCCTCAAGCATCTGCCTTGCCTTCTCCATTCGGTACTGCTTGATATACTTGCTGAGGTTCTGCCCTGTTTCTTTCTTGAATAGTGAACTAAGATAGCTAGGTGCAAGATAAACCATATCTGCAAGCTGCTGTGCGCTTATTTCTTCTCCGAAATGTCCATGAATATAATCCTTAACCATCTCTATCTCTCTATGAGATGAAACAGGATCACTGCCAAATGACTTTTCCAGCAAATCAATATTCTTATTAACAATATCCATGATGCATGAAAAGTCCTCAGATGTATACAATCTGTCTATCTCCCGGCTGAATTCATCCTGATTAGCCCCCGGTATGTTATCATAAAAGTCCTTCAGCAGATTGGAAAATACAAACTTAATATATATATGTGAGAAATTAGTCTGACTTCTATACTTCTTACATAGCGCCTCAAAATGAATTCTTAAAAAAGTAACATCCTTCATCTTAATATCCTGTTTCATCTGCTTCATAAGTGCATCATCATCAATCTGTACCAAAACAGGTGTCTGTTCATTCACATAATCAGAATATATATATCGGTCCATCTGATAAAACTTGTTATTCATAAGTGCTTCGAGCTCATCCATAACACCTGAAAGCTTATGATAATCACTAAACACATCAGACACAGCCGCATACATAAACTGTCTGCTCTTTTCATATATATATTCGTGCAGACCTCTAAGAAAATGCTCAATTCTATAATTAGTATCTGCCCTAGATGCTTCTATATCAGGCGTTTTCAGTAATATAACTGACTGCTGCGGATTAAGGTTAAGATACAGACTTTCCCACTCTTCTTTAATAATCTGTACAACCTTATCAAAATCAAACTCATACTTTCCGAAAAAATCTGAATTAAATTCAATAAGCACAAGTCTGTTAAAACCATTGAGAAATTCTGTATTCTCAACAATTCCCTTTGCTGCGCTTCCGTTAATAAGTGAATAAAGGTAAAACTGTCTTAAACTGTTAGCCTGCTTATTATAATCTTCATTTTTCTTTAATTCCTCATCAAGCTCACTTATAACCTTTAGCATCGTATTCTTAAACTCATCTGGTGCTACCGGTTTTAGTATATAATCCTCGACACCAAGCTTTACAGCAAGCTTTGCATATTCGAACTCATTATATCCTGAAAATATTATTGTTTTAAGCTTGACGCCACCGTCTTTTACATTTCTTATAAGTTCTATTCCATCCATAAAAGGCATCTTGACATCCGTCAGAAGAATGTCAACATGCCCTTCACCATTATTATCATCAGACATAAGGTAATCATAAGCTTCTTTTCCATTCCCAGCCTCTATAATGCCAAGATTGATGCCCATACGCTTAAGCAGAAGCTTTATTCCGTTTCTCTCTATCTTTTCATCATCTACAATTAATATATTATACATATTCATCCTGCCTCCCCACCATTATATTATTATAATCTTTTATATTCCGGTAGGCAAATCATTTTATAAAATACTAAGAAAAAATGATGAAAAGTTATTTTATTACAGCTTGAATATATCCCTGTTGTATTCTGCTATTGTCCTGTCTGATGAGAAGAAACCGGCATTGGCAATATTTATAAGCTGTTTCCTGCCCCATGCCATGTGGTCTTCATAATCCGCTAACACCTGTTCCTTAATATTGATATAAGCCTTTAAATCAAGTAATGCCATAAACCAGTCTTTACCTACTATTTCTTTATACAGACGGTTCAGCTCCTCCTTGTCACCAGCAGCAAGCATTGTATCTGATATAATAAAATCAACACATTGTTTAATAACTGGCTCCTTCTCATACAGCTCTTTTGCACAATAATCATTGTTAGCATAATGTGCTATGACCTCATCACTTGAAGCACCAAATGTATATATGTTATCTTTTCCTACAAGCTCGGCTATTTCAACATTAGCTCCATCCATTGTTCCAAGTGTCACAGCTCCATTCAGCATAAACTTCATATTTCCGGTTCCACTTGCCTCCTTAGATGCAAGTGATATCTGCTCAGATATATCACAGGCAGGAATAAGCTTTTCTGCAAGTGTTACATTATAATTCTCAACCATTACAACATTAAGATACTTATTAACGTCTTCATCCTCCCTGATAACCTTTGAAAGTGTCAGTATAAGATGAATTATATCCTTAGCGATTGTATATGCAGGTGCAGCCTTTGCCCCAAATATAACTGTTACAGGTGTTTTAGGAATATTTCCGTTTTTAATGTCAAAATATTTATATATAATATACAGCGCATTCATCTGCTGTCTTTTATATTCATGAAGTCTCTTGACCTGTATATCATATATTGAATTATCATTAATAACAATTCCCTGCTTATCGTAAAGATACTTTGCAAGTGCAGTCTTATTATGCTGCTTAATATCTGACAAATGTTCTATTACGGATGAATCCTCTGCATATGACATAAGTGCTTTAAGCTCATCTGCATCATGCTTATATCCATCACCTATAAGCTGTGTTATATAATCTGCAAGCTCATGGTTACAGTGGATAAGCCATCTCCTAAACGTTATACCGTTAGTTTTATTATTGAATTTATCAGGATAAAGCTTATAGAAATTATTAAGCTCTGTATTCTTTAAAATCTGTGTATGCAGCTTTGCAACTCCATTTACACTCATACCATAATGAATATCAATGTGTGCCATATGAACAAGCCCTCTGCTGTCATCATCACGTTCTTCAATAATATATACTGAACTATCATCATAACGCTCACGTACTCTTTTATCCAGTTCCCTTATCACAGGCATAAGCTGTGGAACACATTTTTCAAGATATCTTACCGGCCACTTTTCAAGTGCTTCTGCAAGAATAGTATGATTAGTATATGCGCAGGAAGCAGATACTATCTTTATAGCCTCATCCATCGATATAGCTGTTCCATCAATATCACCATTCTCTGTAAGAAGTCTTATAAGCTCTGGTATAATCATAGTTGGATGTGTATCATTAATCTGAATAACAGCAAGCTCTGGAAGATTTCTATAAGACTTTCTTTCTCCATCTGTTAAGGCTGTATTAAGCTGCTCACACTTTGCACGGCACTCATCTAATATAAGCCTTGCTCCATTGCTTACCATGAAATACTGCTGGTAAATTCTTAGCATTCTTCCTTTCTCATCACTATCATCCGGGTAAAGAAATAATGTAAGATTTTCCTTTATATCATCTTTATCAAAATCAATTCCAGATTTATTTACAATAGCTTCATTTACTGTATCAATATCAAATAAATGTAATTTATTAGTTGTCTTTTCACCGTAGACATTAATATCATACATTCTTGAAGTAACACTAAAATCTGCAAAATCTATCTTATATGATACATCTGTTGGAATAAGCCAGCTATCCTTTCCTATCCAGTAATCTGGTACTTCCTTCTGCCTGCCATTCTCAAATACCTGCCTGAACAGTCCAAGATGATAATTAAGTCCAACACCATCGCCATTAAGTCCAAGATTGGCTATTGAATCAAGGAAACATGCTGCAAGTCTTCCAAGTCCACCATTGCCAAGTGAAGCCTCACTTTCAATCTCTTCAATCTGCGCAATCTCCTTTCCTGCTGCCTCAAGCTCATCCCTGACCTCATCATACACTCCAAGGTTAATTAAATTGTTTGACATCAGCTTTCCTATAAGAAATTCTGCTGATATATAATATAATTTCTTTCCGAGCTTTGACTGTAAATACTCATCCTCTCTCTCCCTCAATGCTTCAAGCCTTGCAACGTACTCCTTAATAACCTCATAGCATTCCTCATTACTACAGGCTTTAAGATTCTTATTCAATAATTCATTACTTATAGAATTCAATTTATCTGACATAATTCCACTCTCCATTCTGATATTGTTATAAATATGATGTCGGGGTCAAAAGCTCTTAACTTTGATACCTATGGACTGCTTTTTAGTTTTTACACTAATATGATTATATCTCAATATATATATTTTTCTTGATTTATTATATCGTTTTCTTGTACAATACTATCATAATTGAAACAATGGAGGATTATTATGCCTGATTCATTATACGAAACTCTCCATGAAACCAAGAGCCACTACAATACTGACTTTTCATATAATACATACCCATGCACTATTCCACAGGACTTTGCAGTAGTTCCCCTGCATTGGCACAACGAAATAGAGCTTATATACATTAAAGAAGGAAAAGGGCTTGTTAACATTGACTTGAACCAGTATTTAGTAGGTCAGGGGGATCTTTTGATAGTTTATCCTGGAAGAATTCATTCTATAACTAATTATGGTAATTATGTCCTGAAATATGAAAATATAATATTTAATATAAATATGCTTCTTCCTAAAGAATATGACAGAAATACTTTTGAATATTTCGGACATATTAACAACTCTGATAATGATATGACCTGTATAATCAAGCCATCAGAACAACACTATAAGGAAATCATAAGCTGCATAGATGAAGCAGACAAAGTATGCGAAACATTTCCAGCAGGATATGAATTAAAAATAAGAGGCTGCCTATACAACTTCTTTTTTGCACTTAACACACATTATTTGTGTGCATCTAACAATGAAGTATCTGACAGCCTCTCAAACAGCAAAAGAAATAAATTAAAACTAATAATAACTTATATTGAAAATAACTATACCCATGCAATCTCAATTCAGGATATTGCAAAGGAATGTCATTTCAGCGAATCACATTTTATGAAATTCTTTAAACAATGCACTGGAACCTCCTTTATAAGCTATCTTAATGATTACCGTCTGCTCATTGCCTCACGCCTGCTTACATCTACTGACATTCCAGTTACACAGATTGCAGTTGAATGCGGCTTTGACAATATATCTTATTTTAACAGATGCTTTAAGAAAAAATATGGTGAAGCTCCTTCTAAAACCCGCTGAAATACGTTGAAATCCACTGAGATCCACTGAAGTCTGCTGGAATCCACTGGAACCTGTTGAAATATACCAAGCTTTTATAACCTGACCCCAAGGCTTATATTTTTACAGCACACACAGATACACAAAATACGCTGCATAACAGATTAACATCACTATTCCACAAGGCTTTCTTAATTCCTTATGCTTATAAGTACCAAGCCATAATAACGCTCCACTAAATATCGCAATTACTGTATCTATTAAGAACTTGCTTTCAAATGGTACGTTGCATATTAGTGCTGTTATTCCAATTACAAATAATATATTGAATATATTACTTCCTACAATATTACCTATTGCTATTCCAGCGTTACCCTTTCTGGCTGCGGCAACTGATGTTACAAGCTCTGGAAGTGATGTTCCGAATGCCACAATAGTAAGTCCTATGAATCTTTCACTCATGCCAAAGAATCTTGCTATCCAGGATGCACCGCTTACTGCAAAATCGCTTCCCTTAACAACCATAACTCCGCCTATTACCATAAAAAGAAGACATTTCCATACAGGAATATCCTTGATTTCTCCTTCCTCCTGAATCTCTCCTTTTTTTGACATAATAAAAAGATACACAAGAAATGCGATAAACAATAACAGAAATACTACCCCTTCTATAAATGTTATAGACGAACCTGTTAATCCAAATACAAGCAGCAATGCTGTTATTCCTATCATAAATGGAATTTCATATAATAAAGTTGATTTCTGAATGGCTACATTGGTTATAACTGCCGTTATACCAAGAATTATAAGAATATTAAGAATGTTGCTTCCAACGATATTACCAATCGTTATTCCAGCGTTATTGTTAAGTGCTGCTGTTATGCTTACTGCCGCCTCTGGCATACTTGTTCCCATCGCAACTATCGTAAGTCCTATAACAAGCTGTGGTATTCCAAGCTTTCTTGCGATTCCTGCTGCACCTTCAACAAACCAGTCTGCACCTTTAACTAAAAACAAAAATCCTACCAATAAAATAAATACATGTAAAACCATACGCTACCTCTTCTTTCTTAGACATTTAATTAATATGCTAATTCTTATGTGCTGCAGTAGTATGTCTTATATGTCCCAATCACTTTACATTCAGATAATGTAAATAACATATGATTCAATAGGATTTCTTTAATAAAAATTCAATAAAAAAAGAGACTCCTACTGCATTACAGTAAAAGTCTCGCTATTTAATCACTTTCCGAGTTATCACACCTGTTAGCTGTAATAACTGTACTGACGAAGAAGTGAACACGTTCTGGCTAGCTACTCCCTTTTAATGATACTAATCATAACAACTGAATTGTGTGTTGTCAATGCATTTGTAAATATTTTTGACCAATTATATGAATATGGTTTAGCAAAGCAAATAGCTGCCTTTTCTTTACAGTTCAAGTCTAAGGAAGCAATACTTAACACATTATATGCAGCCATATCAGAAAAATGCATACAAATAATCTAGGCTTATTCCGCCTTCTTTTCGAATTCCTTAGCGACCTTCTCTAACAATTCCCTTATTGGAAGATGCTGAGGACAGACCTTCTCACATTTTCCGCAGCGTATACAATCACTTGCCTTACCATTATGAACTGTATGTACATCACTATAATAATAATCTGCATTCCAGTCATGGAATACAGTCTTTGCATTCATACAGGCAAAAAGATCTGGTATAGATATATGCTTTGGACATCCTTCTACACAATAACGACAGGCTGTACAGGCAATCATATGCTTTGATTTAAAAACCTCTGCAACAGCTTTAACAGCCGCAAGCTCTATATCGTCAAGCGCCCTGAATTCCTTCATATAGCTTAGATTATCTTCCATCTGTTCCATATTACTCATTCCAGAAAGAACCATCATCACACCTTCAAAGCTTGCTGCAAAACGTACCGCATAGCTTGCTGCACTTCCACCATTGAGGTTATCCAGTATCTTTGCTGCATCGTCTGGAAGATTTACAAGATTACCTCCCTTTACCGGCTCCATAACTATAACTGGCTTGTTATACCTTCGGCATACCTCATAACACTTTCTGCTCTGAACAGCAGGATCTTCGTAATCAAGATAATTAAACTGTATCTGTACAACTTCAATCTGTGGATATTCCTTTAATATTTCTTCAAGTACCTCTGCCTTATCATGAAATGAGATTCCAAAATGATGTATTTTTCCTTCCTTCTTTAACTCCAATGCTGTTTCATATGCACGACATTTTTTAAAATGCTCAAATATATCCTTTGACTGTGAATGCATAAGATAAAAATCAAAATATTCAACACCACATGCCTCCAGCTGGCTCTCAAAGAATGGACGGATATCCTCCTGCTTATTAAAATAAGTCATGGTAAGCTTATCAGTAAGTATATATTCTTCTCTTTTATGTCTGCTTGTAAGACATTCCTTTAATGCAAGCTCACTCTTTCCCTCAAGATAGCCATGTGCCGTATCAAAATAATTGAATCCCTGCTCTATAAATGTATCTACCATCTTTTTTGTCTGTTCAATATCAACAGCTTTCCCATTCTCTATCATCGGCAGTCTCATACAGCCGAAACCAAAATTCTTCTTTACTTCATCAAAATACATATTCGTATACCTCCCAAATTCATCCTGATATTGTCATATAATTATATGCATAATATCATATAATTATATGAGAAAGATTATCATATATAGCTTTGGCTATTTCTGGCTTATTCATAGAATATATATGAATATGGTTAACTCCATTAGCTATAAGATCAATAATCTGGTCAGTTGCATATAATACTCCTGCCTGCCTCATCGCTGCTTCTGTGTCACCGAATCTGTCTACTATATTCTTAAATCTTTCTGGAACATTACAGCCTGAAAGCTTAACAGCATTTTTAACCTGTGCTCTCTTTGTTATAGGCATAATTCCGGGTACAACAGGAACCATTATTCCAGCCTCTCTGATTCTGTACATAAAGTTATAAAATATATTATTGTCAAAAAACATCTGTGTTGTAAGATATTCACAGCCTGCTTCCACCTTTTTTATAAGACCATCAATATCAGCTTTCTTGTCTGTTGAATCCGGATGTACTTCTGGATAACAGGCACCACCTACACAAAAATCCCCGCTTGCTTTTATAAGCTTCACAAGCTCTGATGCATGTGCAAACTCTGTAAATATCTCCCCTGCATAATCCTTAGGTATATCCCCTCTTAATGCAAGTATATTCTTTATGCCTGCTGTTTTCATATCCTCCAATGCCTGACTGATACCCGCCTTATCCGCGCATACGCATGTAAGGTGTGCTATAGTTGGCACATTATACTTGTTCTGGATACCCTCTGCAAGCTTTATTGTTAAGCCCTTGGTGCTTCCTCCTGCACCATATGTAACACTCATATAGCTTGGATTAAGCTCTGCTATACTGGTGGCTGCTGCCTCAACGTCAGCAAAATCTGTATCCTTTTTTGGAGGAAACACCTCAAAAGATATTGTTGGTTTATCCTGCTTTAATATTTCTGTAACTTTCATATATACCCCATTTCTTATCCTTTTAATAGCATCCATCTATACGATGGACTTGGCAAGTATAGCTTTGATTTCTTCTAAATCAGAGGCAAAATATATGCCCTTCTGACGTTCACTTGTTGATAATCCCATATCAATCATATGTAACAGCAGTTCTTTCATGCTATCATAATATCCATTAAGGTTATAGAATATACACGGAGCATTAAGCTGGTTTAAAGAAATCTTTGACATAACCTCTGCTATTTCTTCAAGTGTTCCTGTTCCACCGGGAAATGCAATAAATGCATCTCCTAACTCTATCATCTTAGTCTTTCTTTCTGTCATATCTTTAGTTACAATAAGCTCTGTTATCTCATCATATTGAAGTTCTGCCTCAACAAAAAACTGTGGTTCCACGCCAATCACTCTGCCACCAGCCATAAGCACACTCTCTGCTATTTCACCCATAAGACCTGTCCTTGAGCCGCCATATATCAATGTATTTCCACTCTGCCCAATCCATTCTCCTAACTTCCTTACCGCCATTGTCAACGATGAATCTATACCTTTATTAGCTCCCAGATATACTGTAATATTCACTATAATATACCTTTACCTTTCGTTATACTTCATTTCTGCTTTTAATTAATCACAATTCAAACAACCAGCTTATCTGTGGTTTTATTCTACCACGAATAAGCTGGTTTGTGTAAAAATAATTATTGTCTCACTAATAGGAGAAATCCAGAAGAAAATCAGAACTGTTTTATAAGTATCATGAAATTTTAATTCCATAAATTTATGGAAATTATGGGAGATATATTGATGTCTTTTTTGTAAAATATCAAGTTTCCAGTCTGTTGTCATTTTGGTAAACTAGAAGTTATATATGTCTTTGCAAATATACCATATCTATTAGTTGTACACCACCCTCATAAATTGGGTGGTCATAATTATCCGTAAAGAAATTGGGAATCTTGTGAGAATAAACAAATCCACATTTTTCATAAAATGGTATCGTCAATGGACTGTCACCTGTTCCAACTTGCAAAACAGAATATTCATCTGCATATTTACCGGCAAGAAAATCAATTAGTGCTTTGCCATAGCCCTTTCCCTGATTTTCCGGATCGACTGCGATATTCTTAATTTCAAGTATTTCGTTACCTTCATCGGTGACAACACATTCAGCTTTTACATCATTGTCTTCAAGCACATACATAGTTCCTTTTTCAAGATACCGATCAACCATGCTCGCCTGTTCATCAGCTAATAACAATAATGATATAAACTGCTTTTTATTCTCATTCACTTCTCGGATTTTCATATCCATTACTCCGTCAAACTTGGATTTAGCGTTCACTCATATATTGTTTTATTTCATCAGACGTCAATTTTCGTACTTCTGTGTGTGGATATTCTTTATACTTTCCAGCACTAAACACAGGCATCATTTGCCTGCATTTCTTGTCTTTATTCTTTTTCAAAAATAGATTTAACTCATCATTCCCTGGAAATATTTTATAAGATAATCTTCCTTTATTGTTCTCTATCTCATAAATACCACACGCACTTTTCGTTGTATAGTCCGCTGTTCGCAAATATAGTTTTGCAATTTCCAATGACTTAAAAGGAAAATTCCATCGTTGCAATCCTCTATTTGGGTCATGCTCGATACAAATGCACCGTCCACAAGTTCCACAAATATATTGAGTGTGGTTCTCCAAACAGTCCAGCGGATTTAGTAAAGGCGTTATTCTATTTTCATCAGAGTAACATTCCTCACACACTTTTCTTTTCACTCCTTATAAAATTCCGAGTTGTCATTCTCAGTCTACGATGGTTTCTCCCTGCAGAAAAGCTCCCTCCCGGTCGGTTCACCCTTTTTTCAGCAGCTTTTTATAGCTCAGATCCATGGCAAAGGCACCAAGGGGAGCCGTCAGCACGATGGCCAGCACCGCCACGGTAAGCACCGTATCGCCGCAGGCAAAGCCCAGTGCCAGCGGAATGCCGCCAATGGCAGCCTGCACGGTTGCCTTGGGGGTGTAGGCCATCATGGCGAAAAGCCGCTCCTTTTTGCTCAGGCTCGTGCCAAGAAGGCACACAAAAACGCCCAGCATCCGAAATGCCAGCGCACCCACGATCAAAAGCAGTGCCTTTGCGCCCACCTTGCCCAGATAGCCGATGTTCACCGTTGCGCCCACCAGCACGAACAGGAACACCTCCGCTGCCACCCAGAGCTTGCCGTATTTTACCGAGAGCCTTTTTGCTACCACTTCTCTCTTTTTCTGCAGACCGATGCCGATAAACATAATAGCGATCAAGGCCGAGAAGGTGATAGCGGTGGTCAGGGCCTCCTCCGCTGCCACCAGCAGGAAGGAGATGCTCAAAATGATCAAAACCTTTGCGGTATCCCGGATATGGACCTTTGCAAAGAAGTACGCCAACAGGGACCCGACCGCCAGACCTACCGCCATGCCCAGCAGAATGGACACCGGGATGTTGACAAAACTGAGCAGAGAGGCACTTTTGCCCTGCATCATGCCCACAAAGGTGGAGAACAGAACAATGACGTACACGTCATCCACCGACGCCCCTGCAAGGATCAGCTGCGGAATGCCCTGCTTTCCGCCGTAGCCCTCGTCCATGAGCCGGACCATCCTCGGCACCACCACCGCCGGGGAAACTGCCGCCAGCACCGCACCCAGGATCGCCGCCTCTAAAACCGTCAGCCCCATGAGCTTCGGTGCCAGCAAAAGCACCCCCATCAGCTCAAAAGACGCCGGAACAAAGCACATCAGAACGGCAGGCCGCCCCAGCTTTTTCAGCCCGGAAGTATCCAGCCCCAGCCCTGCACGGGTGAGAATGATGATCAGGGCCATCTTCCGCAGCTCCGGGGAGATGCCCAGAATGCTGCCGTCCAGCAGGTTCAAGACGTAGGGTCCCAGAACCATGCCGGTTGCCAGCATTCCCAGCAGACTCGGCAGCCTGCATTTCTGACAAAGCCACCCCATAGACATCCCAACCATCAAAATCAGCGAAACACTCACTAACATAAACGTTCCTCCTTACCCACAACACACAAAAAAGCTGACACCTTCTGCGTGGTTTTCTTCGCAGAAGTCATCAGCTTTCAAAGCGGTTCAAGTAATCTGGTTACTTCGGGAGAACTTCATTCCCGTTTATTCTGTGGACAGTATAGCACACCTGTCTCTCAAAAGCAACTCCGGGCTCCGCAACGC
>ERZ791740.164-NODE-164-length-65620-cov-31.150797_pt1 | contig 65620 bp, 60 predicted proteins | sample MGYA00510041_ERZ791740 | MGnify/ENA primary metagenome ERZ791740 (study PRJEB30046, sample SAMN00791959) | human gut metagenome | study: EMG produced TPA metagenomics assembly of the A metagenome-wide association study of gut microbiota in type 2...
CAAGAAGCTTCTGAACACCCTTGTTCTTATAAGCTGTACCGCAAAGACAAGGAATAGCTGTACCTTCGATAGTACCCTTTCTTAAAGCAGCCTTTAATTCAGGAACTGTAAGTTCCTCATCGTTAAAGAACTTCTCCATAAGGTCTTCATCAAGTTCAGCACACTGCTCAACGAGCTTGTCATGATATTCCTGAGCCTGATCCTTTAAATCGTCTGGAATCTCACCAACAACGATATCATCACCCTTATCTCCGTTGAAGACATAAGCCTTCATCTCGAATAAGTCGATAATACCCTTGAAGTCATCTTCCTTACCGATAGGAATCTGTACAAGTACAGGATTCTTTCCAAGCTTTGTAATAAGCTGGTTGCATGATCCGAAGAAATCAGCACCCATCTTATCCATCTTGTTCATGAAAGCCATACGAGGTACGTTGTACTTATCAGCCTGACGCCATACGTTCTCTGACTGTGGCTCAACACCGTTCTGTGCATCGAATACACCTACGGCACCATCAAGTACTCTAAGTGAACGCTCAACTTCTACTGTGAAGTCAACGTGTCCTGGAGTATCGATAATGTTAATACGGTATTCTGGCTGTGTCTTATCTGGCTTACCCTCTTTCTCAGGTGTCCAGTGACATGTTGTAGCAGCTGAAGTGATTGTGATACCTCTCTCCTGCTCCTGGGCCATCCAGTCCATAGTAGCAGTACCTTCATGAGTATCACCAATCTTGTGATTAACACCAGTATAATAAAGGATACGCTCTGTTAATGTTGTCTTACCAGCATCAATATGAGCCATAATTCCGATATTTCTGGTTCTCTCCAATGGATATTCTCTTCCAGCCATGGATAAAACCTCCTATAATTATAATTAGAATCTGTAATGAGCAAAAGCCTTGTTTGCTTCTGCCATCTTGTGCATATCTTCTTTTCTCTTTACTGATGCACCTGTGTTGTTAGCTGCATCAAGAATCTCGTTAGCGAGTCTTTCTTCCATAGTCTTCTCGCCTCTTGCTCTAGAGAATGTAGTCATCCAACGAAGAGCTAAAGCCTGTCTTCTATCCGGCTTAACTTCGATAGGTACCTGATAAGTAGCTCCACCGATACGTCTAGCCTTAACTTCAAGAACTGGCATGATATTGTTCATAGCTTCTTCGAATACTTCGATAGCTGGTCTCTCAGTCTTAGCTGCGACTCTATCAAAAGCACCGTAAACAATCTTCTGAGCTACTCCTCTCTTACCATCAAGCATAATGTTGTTGATAAGCTTAGTAACTACCTTATTGTTGTAAATAGGATCTGCTAATACATCTCTTTTCTGTGTATGTCCTTTACGTGGCACGGTTCTTCCCTCCTTAATAAATTTATTAAATCATAGGTACTCACAAATAAAAAATGTGTTCGCGCCGTATATATTAACCTGCAACCTCTTGATTAATCTAATTCCGGCACAATTCAAAATTTAATTTGTTCGTAAAAATCAGATTCTTATGAATCCGACTCTTGCAAATTGTAAAACTTGCATGCATTCATACAAATGCGTGTCTTAATTCAGGCTTAATTACTTAGCGTCCTTAGGTCTCTTAGCACCGTACTTAGAACGAGCCTGTCTTCTCTTTGCAACACCTGCTGTATCAAGTGTTCCTCTGATGATGTGGTATCTTGTACCTGGTAAATCCTTTACTCTTCCACCTCTTATAAGAACAACGCTGTGTTCCTGAAGATTGTGTCCCTCACCTGGGATGTAAGATGTTACCTCGATACCGTTAGAAAGACGTACTCTGGCAATCTTTCTAAGAGCTGAGTTAGGCTTCTTAGGTGTAGCAGTCTTAACAGCTGTACAAACACCTCTCTTCTGTGGAGAAGAGATATCTGTTGCCTTCTTCTGAAGTGAGTTGTAACCCTTCTGAAGAGCTGGTGCTGTAGACTTCTTTACTGCAGTCTTTCTTCCCTGTTTTACTAACTGGTTAAATGTTGGCATTCCGTTTTCACCTCCCGAAATTAGAATAATGAATGGTTGCATCTTAGTATCAACTAAGAAAATGTTTTGTTACCAAAACAGCGCAAAAATAGAACTTGCCTATTCGCACGCTTTATTAGTATATATATTTGCAAATTCAGTGTCAAGCATTTTTTCAAAAAAAGATAAAAGCGTGCCAGATTTTATCAATCTGACACGCTTAAAATTATCTATAAAGAATTAATCTTCCTGTGTGAAAACAAGTTCATCTTCACCAGACTCTTCTTCATCTTCTTCGATGTAGTTGTCTGTAGAACTGATCTTGATATCCTGATAACGCTTCATACCTGTACCGGCAGGAATAAGCTTACCAATGATAACATTCTCTTTAAGACCAATAAGTGGATCAATCTTTCCGTTAATAGCTGCATCAGTAAGAACCTTAGTAGTCTCCTGGAATGAAGCTGCTGACATGAATGAAGTAGAAGCAAGTGAAGCCTTTGTAATACCAAGGATAATAGGAGTACCTGTAGCAGGTGTCTTTCCTTCTTCTTCAAGCTTCTCATTAACTTCCTGGAATTCAATTGTGTCAACCTGTGAACCAGGAAGGAACTTAGAATCTCCAGCTTCATCAACAACTATCTTCTTAAGCATCTGACGAACAATAAGCTCGATATGCTTATCATTGATATCAACACCCTGGATACGGTAAACCTTCTGAACTTCACGAAGGAGGTAATCCTGAACAGCTCTTACACCAAGGATTCTTACGATATCATGTGGATTCTCAGAACCCTCTGTGATTTCTTCACCCTTAGCAACAACCTGTCCTTCAACAACCTTTTCTCTTGTATCCTTAGATAATGGATAAGCCTTAGAATTGCCTTCATCGTCAGTAATAACGATTTCAGTCTTCTTCTCAGTCTTAACAATACTTACAGTTCCGCCAAACTCAGCAAGTACAGCAAGCATCTTAGGCTTTCTTGCCTCGAAAAGCTCTTCTACTCTAGGAAGACCCTGAGTAATGTTATCACCGGCAACACCACCTGTATGGAAAGTTCTCATAGTAAGCTGTGTACCAGGCTCACCGATTGACTGGGCTGCGATAATACCAACAGCTTCACCAACCTGAACAGTCTGTCCAGTTGCCATGTTAGTTCCATAACACTTAGCACACACACCGATGTGTGAACGGCATGTAAGGATTGTTCTGATCTTAACCTTATCAACACCTGTCTTGATAATAGCTTCTGCTCTCTTTGGAGTTACAAGATGATTAGCTTCAACAATAACCTCGCCTGTAGCCGGGTCAACAATATCCTCAGCTAAGTATCTTCCTGTAATACGCTCCTGTAATGGCTCAAGGATATCTTCCTTGGCATCACTTGAGTTAGTAGCTCTGTTATTAACAAATGAGTAAACATACATACCAGGTATCTGCTTACCTGCGCTGCAGTCTGTCTCTCTGATAATAAGATCCTGAGAAACATCAACAAGTCTTCTTGTAAGGTATCCTGAATCGGCTGTACGAAGGGCTGTATCTGAAAGTCCCTTACGGGCACCGTGAGCTGAAATAAAGTATTCCAGAACATCAAGACCTTCACGGAAGTTTGACTTGATAGGAAGTTCGATAGTGTTACCTGATGTATCAGCCATCAAACCACGCATACCTGCTAACTGCTTAATCTGCTGGTTAGAACCACGGGCACCTGAGTCAGCCATCATGAAGATGTTGTTATATTTATCAAGACCCTGAAGAAGGGCATCCTTAATCTTATCATCAGTCTCCTGCCATACGCGGATAACATTCTTATGTCTTTCCTCGTCAGTAGCCTGACCTCTGTTATATTTAACAGTAATCTGTTCAACTTTCTTTTCTGCCTCAGCAAGAAGCTGCTTCTTAACTGGTGGCACTGTCATCTCAGAAATAGAAACTGTCATGGCAGCTCTGGTAGAGTACTTATAACCCATAGCCTTGATATCATCAAGAACCTCTGCAGTTGTTGTAGTACCATGAGTATTGATAACATGCTGCAAGATATCCTTAAGCTGTTTCTTTCCTACATGGAAATCAACTTCTGGAGCTAATAAGTTCTCAGCCACACTTCTGTCTACATATCCGAGATCCTGAGGAAGAATTTCGTTGAATATAAGTCTTCCAAGTGTAGACTCGATATTACCAGAAACCTCTTCTCCGTTAATATTCTTAGTTACATGAACCATAATCTTGGCATGTAAAGTAATTACACCATTCTCATAAGCAAGAAGTGCTTCGTTAATGCTCTTGAAAATCTTACCTTCACCCTTTGCACCTGGTCTTTCCTGTGTAAGGTAGTAAATACCAAGTACCATATCCTGTGAAGGAACAGCAACAGGACCACCATCAGATGGCTTAAGAAGGTTGTTAGGTGAAAGAAGCATAAATCTACACTCAGCCTGAGCCTCAACAGAAAGTGGAAGATGGACAGCCATCTGGTCACCATCGAAGTCGGCATTGAACGCTGTACAAACAAGTGGATGAAGCTTAATAGCCTTACCTTCTACAAGGATTGGCTCGAAAGCCTGAATACCAAGTCTGTGAAGTGTAGGAGCACGGTTAAGCATAACTGGATGCTCTTTAATAACATCTTCAAGTACATCCCATACTTCTGGCTCAAGATGTTCTACGCTCTTCTTAGCTTTCTTAATATTATCTGCAAGATTACGTCTTACAAGCTCTCTCATAACGAATGGCTTGAATAACTCAATAGCCATCTCTTTAGGAAGACCACACTGGTAAATCTTAAGCTCTGGTCCTACTACGATAACTGAACGTCCTGAGTAGTCAACTCGCTTACCAAGAAGGTTCTGTCTGAAACGTCCCTGCTTACCCTTTAATAAATCTGATAAAGATTTAAGAGCTCTGTTACCAGGACCTGTTACCGGACGACCATTTCTACGTCCATTATCGATAAGAGCATCAACAGCTTCCTGAAGCATTCTCTTCTCGTTACGGACAATGATTTCTGGAGCTCCAAGCTCAAGAAGTCTTGCAAGTCTGTTATTTCTGTTAATAATTCTTCTGTAAAGATCATTAAGATCTGAAGTTGCAAAACGTCCACCATCAAGCTGGACCATAGGTCTTAAATCTGGCGGAATTACAGGGATTTCTGTAAGAATCATCCACTCAGGCTTAGTTCCTGCATTCTTAAATGCTTCAACAACTTCAATTCTCTTTATAAGTCTGGCAGCCTTCTGAGAAGTAGTGTTAGCAAGTTCTTCCTTAAGTCTTACTTCCTCTTCTTCAAGGTTAACCATCTGGAGGAGCTCGAGGATTGCCTCAGCTCCCATACCAACACGGAAAGCCTTGCTTCCGTACTGCTCGCAGAGTTCTCTGTATTCAGTCTCTGAAAGAATCTTCTTGAAAGGAATATCTGTTTCACCTGGATCAATTACGATATATGAAGCAAAATATAATACCTTCTCAAGGTTCTTAGGACCTATATCAAGAATGAGATCCATACGGCTAGGAATGCCCTTGAAGTACCAGATATGAGATACTGGTGCAGCGAGGTGAATATGACCCATACGGTCTCTTCTTACGCTGGCCTTAGTAACTTCAACACCACATTTGTCGCAGACAATACCCTTGTCCTTGATCTTCTTGTACTTACCGCAGTGGCACTCCCAGTCCTTGCTAGGACCAAATATTCTTTCGCAGAAAAGTCCGTCCTTTTCTGGCTTAAGTGTTCTATAGTTAATTGTTTCAGGTTTGGTAACCTCACCATGAGACCACTCCAAAATATTCTCAGGAGAAGCAAGCTTGATCTGAATCTTATCAAATTTCATTGACTTATTTGATTTAATTTCTTCTGCCATTATAGTGCTCCCTTCTAATTAATATTCATCTGAATTGCCATCGCCGTAATCATCATCAAAATCATCGGCCATATCGAAATCAGCGTCATCATCCGAATCTACAGCATCTTCTGTTCCATCTTCATTGAGAGTAACTGTTGACATTCCGCCAGCCTTGTACTCTGCCTCTTCCTCTCTGCTGTTTCTTCTATATCCGTTACCTTCATCAAGAACCTTCTTGAAATCAGTAACTTCATATTCAGAACTCTCAAGAAGTCTTACTTCGTTGTTGTCCTGATCAAGAACTCTTACATCAAGTGCGAGTGACTGAAGTTCCTTAAGAAGAACCTTGAATGATTCTGGAACTCCCGGTTCAGGAATATTCTCACCCTTAATAATAGCTTCGTAAGTCTTAACTCGTCCTACAACATCATCAGACTTAACAGTAAGGATTTCCTGAAGAGTATATGCAGCACCATAAGCCTCAAGTGCCCAAACCTCCATCTCTCCGAATCTCTGTCCACCGAACTGAGCCTTACCACCAAGTGGCTGCTGAGTTACAAGTGAGTAAGGACCAGTTGAACGTGCATGAATCTTATCATCAACAAGATGATGAAGCTTTAAGTAATGCATGAATCCGATAGTTACAGGACTGTCAAAGTACTCACCTGTTCTACCATCTCTAAGTCTTACCTTACCATCACGGCCGATTGGAACACCCTTCCATTCAGCTCTGTGATCTCTGTGTTCTGAAAGATAATCAAATACCTCTTTATTAAGAACATCTTTATACTGTGCTGTAAATGTAACCATATCCTCAGGATATTCTTCACCATTCTTCTCAGCCTCAGCCTTCTGGGCTGCAAGCTCTTCATCATCGAATGGATGGTTAGCATAAGCATTTGCCATATCAAGAGTATCCATAATATCATTCTCATCTGCACCATCAAATACTGGAGTAGAAATGTTAAATCCAAGTACCTTGGCAGCAAGACTTAAATGAATCTCAAGGACCTGTCCAATGTTCATTCGTGAAGGAACGCCCAGTGGATTAAGTACGATATCAAGAGGACGGCCATTAGGAAGGAATGGCATATCTTCAACAGGAAGTACTCTTGAAACGACACCCTTGTTACCATGACGACCAGCCATCTTATCACCAACGCCAATCTTTCTCTTCTGTGCAATATATATACGAACAGACTTGTTAACTCCTGGTGAGAGTTCATCTCCGTTCTCTCTTGTAAATGTCTTAACAGCAACAACGATACCATAAGCACCATGAGGTACCTTAAGTGAAGTATCTCTTACTTCTCTTGCCTTCTCACCAAAGATAGCTCTAAGAAGTCTCTCTTCAGCAGTAAGCTCTGTCTCTCCCTTAGGAGTAACCTTTCCAACAAGAATATCTCCGGCTCTTACCTCAGCACCAACGCGGATAATACCGTTCTCATCAAGATCCTTGACAGCGTCTGAACCTGTTGAAGGAAGATCTCTTGTAATCTCTTCAGGTCCTAACTTAGTATCTCTTGCCTCTGTCTCATATTCTTCAATATGAATAGATGTATACACATCATCTCTTACGAGACGCTCACTAAGAAGTACAGCATCCTCGTAGTTATAACCTTCCCAAGTCATGAAACCAATAAGAGGGTTCTTACCGAGGGCAATCTCACCATTAGATGTAGATGGACCATCAGCAATAACATCTCCTGCCTTAACCTCATCACCCTTGAAAACAATAGGTCTCTGGTTATAGCAGTTACTCTGGTTACTTCTTGAGAACTTAGTAAGCTTGTATTCGCGTGCCTTGCCATCCTTCTCTCTGATAACAATCTTGTTAGATTCAGAAGAAAGAACAACACCATCAGCCTCTGCAACTACACATACACCTGAGTCAACAGCAGTCTTATTCTCAATACCAGTTCCGATAACAGGAGCTTCTGTCATAAGAAGAGGTACGGCCTGACGCTGCATGTTAGAACCCATGAGGGCACGTGTACAGTCATCATTCTGAAGGAATGGAATCATTGATGTAGCAACTGAGAATACCATCTTAGGAGATACGTCCATAAGATCTATCTGGCTCTTATCGAACTGAGAAGTTTCTTCTCTGTAACGTCCAGATACAGTATTTCTTACGAAATAACCATTCTCATCAATCTCAGCATTAGCCTGTGCTACATGGAAATCATCTTCCTCGTCAGCTGTGAAGTAACGAACTTCATCTGTAACTCTTGGATTCTTAGGATCAGACTTATCTACAATACGATAAGGAGCTTCAACGAATCCATATTCATTAATTCTTGCATAAGATGCAAGAGAGTTAATAAGACCAATGTTAGGTCCTTCAGGAGTCTCGATAGGACACATTCTACCATAATGAGTATAGTGTACATCTCGAACCTCGAAACCTGCACGATCTCTTGAAAGACCGCCAGGACCAAGGGCAGAAAGACGTCTCTTATGAGTAATCTCACTAAGAGGGTTATTCTGATCCATGAACTGTGACAACTGTGAACTTCCGAAGAATTCCTTAATAGCAGCTGTTACAGGCTTAATATTAATAAGTGACTGTGGAGATATTCCGCTAAGATCCTGTGTAGACATTCTCTCACGGACAACTCTTTCCATTCTTGAGATACCAATTCTGAACTGGTTCTGAAGAAGTTCTCCTACAGCTCTGATACGTCTGTTTCCAAGGTGATCGATATCATCCTTAGTACCAACACCATATTCAAGGTGCATATTATAATTAATAGAAGCAAGAATATCTTCTACTGTAATATGCTTAGGAATAAGGTCAGCAATATTCTTAGTAATAGCTTCCTTAATATCCTCTAAAGATTCATTCTCAGCAAGAATCTGTGCAAGAACAGGATAGTATACATACTCTGTTACACCAAGCTCCTTAGCTTCTTCTTCGCTGATATCAACCCATTTAGTAATATCAACCGCACGGTTAGAAAGAATCTTAACAACTCTGTCAGATACAGTACCATCAGCAGCCTTAACTTCTACAGTAATGAATACTGAAGGAACAGCTGCATCCTGAATAGCCTGTGCTGATTCTCTTGTAAGCTTCTCACCTGCTGTTGCAATAACAGTACCGTTCTCATCAACAACATCCTCAGCAAGAACCTGACCTGTAAGTCTGCTCTTGAAAGAAAGCTTCTTATTAAACTTATATCTTCCAACATGTGCAAGATCATATCTTCTTGGATCGAAGAACATACCTGAAATAAGTGCCTCAGCACTCTCTACAGATAATGGTTCGCCTGGTCTTAACTTCTTGTAAAGTTCAAGAATACCTTCCTGATAGTTAGTAGAAGTATCCTTCTCCATAGTTGCAAGAAGCTTAGGCTCTTCACCAAAAATATCAAGAATCTCAGCATTAGTGCCAAATCCTAAAGCCCTGATAAGGACTGTAATAGGCACCTTCTTATTACGGTCAACCTTAACATAGAACACATCGTTAGCATCTGTTTCATACTCTAACCATGCACCCCTGTTAGGAATTACCTGACAGCTGTATAAGAAGATCTTACCATACTTATCCTTCTGTATATCATAATAAATACCAGGTGAACGTACCAACTGGCTGACAATAACTCGTTCAGCACCATTAATTACAAATGTACCTGTCTTAGTCATTAATGGCAGGTCACCCATGAAAATCTCATGCTCGCTGATGCTTTCTGTCTCTTTGTTATGAAGTCTTACTGTAACCTTAAGAGGAGCTGCATATGTAGCATCTCTTTCTTTACACTCTTCAATTGAATACTTAACTTCGTCTTCACATAACGCAAAATCCACGAATTCCAGACTTAATCTTCCATTATAGTCTGCAATTGGAGATATGTCATCAAAGACCTCTTTCAAGCCTTCATTCAAAAACCACTGGTAAGAATCCTTCTGCACCTCAATAAGGTTAGGCATCTCAAGAACTTCTTTCTGTCTTGAGAAACTCATACGCATTGCCTTGCCCGACGTTATTGGGCGTAATCTGTTTTTCTCCATTGACGTTTCACCCCTTAGTTTTCTTCACATTAATATATTACATTATCGGTAAATGTGCAGAGAATGAGCACAAATTACCACAATAGTGCATTGTCCATAGTACATCAAAGTTATACATATGTCAAGGGATTTTCAAAAATTTCCACGAATATTTAGAATTTTATAAAGATAATAGTGTTTCTGCTGTATCTGGCAGAATAAAATAAAGATATGATTTATAGAAAAAAGAAAAGACAGGAGCCGCAAAGACCCACTGTCTTTCTTATTATATTCATTGAATAATCAAGTAAATTACTTAAGAGTAACCTTAGCTCCAACTTCTTCAAGCTTCTTCTTGATTTCCTCAGCCTCTTCCTTAGAAGCCTGCTCCTTAACAACCTTAGGTGCGCCATCAACAACATCCTTAGCTTCCTTTAATCCAAGACCTGTGATTTCACGAACAACCTTGATAACCTTAACCTTCTGATCTCCAGCTTCTGTAAGCTCTACATCAAACTCAGACTTCTCCTCAGCTGCTGCTGCGCCAGCACCTGCTGCTGCAACTACAACGCCTGCTGCTGCAGATACGCCGAACTCTTCTTCACAAGCCTTAACTAAATCGTTAAGCTCTAATACTGATAAACCTTTAATAACTTCAATGATTTCCTGTGTTGTCATTATTATAATCTCCTTTTTAATATTATTCTAAAATTGAAAGAGCATTTATGCTGCTTTCATAGTTAATCCAGTGTTAAACTGATTAAGCAACTTCCTCGTTCTTCTCAGCAATCTGCTTAATAACACGAGCAAAGTTTGTAATAGGTGACTGCATACTTCCAAGTAACTTTGAAAGAAGCTCCTCTCTTGAAGGGATAGTAGCGATAGTAGCGATTCCTGCTGCATCGTAGAATGTTCCTTCAACAACGCCACACTTTAATTCAAGAGCATCCGCTGTCTTAGCGAAGTTAGCTAAGATTCTTGCAGGTGCTGTAGCATCTGTCTTGCAGAATGCAATAGCATTAGTTCCTTCAAGAGTATCAGAGATTGACTCGAACTCTGTTCCAGCAACAACTCTCTTTACTAAAGTGTTCTTATAAACCTTATAAACTACACCAGCTTCTCTTAACTGCTTACGAAGCTGTGTATCCTGCTCTACTGTAAGACCGCTGTAGTTAACTACAACAACGCCCTGAGCGCCATCAAAGTTATCTTTGATCTCATCGATAGTAGATGTCTTAAGGCCTACATTCTTTAAAATAGCCATGAATAATTACCTCCTGTTAGATTCTTGCTTCATATAGAAGCGATTTTGCCTAAGTGAAGATTATTCGTCTATAGTTTCCCTACAAACAAAACCCTCTCTGCCAAAGACAGAGAGGGAATAATTAATCAAATCCTTAAATCCTCGGTAGGCGTGTTACCTTTAACCGTCATCAGTAATACTGAATCCGGACCTGCTGTCTACGGCAAAATATTATGTTAACAGCAAAACGCTGCTCACAAGCTGATAGTATACTATCAAAATATATTAATGTCAACCGTTTTTAATCAAAAATCTGATTAACCCACATACTTGGCTGTGCTTAACTTAACACCAGGTCCCATAGTAGAAGTAAGAACTACACTTCTAAGATAAGCTCCCTTAAGTGAAGATGGCTTAGCCTTAACGATTGCATCCATAATAGCCTGGAAGTTGTCTGATAACTGCTCCTCTGTGAATGAAGCCTTACCAATTGGCACGTGAATGATATTAGTCTTGTCAAGTCTGTACTCGATCTTACCAGCCTTGATATCATTAACAGCTTTTGTTACATCCATAGTAACTGTACCAGCCTTAGGGTTTGGCATTAATCCCTTAGGACCAAGTACACGACCAAGACGACCAACAACACCCATCATATCTGGAGTTGCAACAACAACGTCGAACTCGAACCAGTTATCGTTCTGGATCTTAGGAATAAGTTCCTCACCGCCAACGAAATCTGCTCCAGCTGCAAGAGCCTCATCAGCCTTAGCACCCTTAGCAAATACTAATACACGTACAGTCTTACCTGTTCCGTGTGGAAGAACAACAGCTCCTCTGATCTGCTGCTCAGCGTGACGTCCATCACAACCTGTTCTGATATGTGCTTCGATTGTCTCGTCGAATTTAGCAGTAGCGTTCTTCTTTACTAATGAGATAGCGTCTGCTGCTTCGTATAATGTCTGGCGGTCAATATTCTTGGCTGCCTCAACGTATTTCTTTCCTCTTTTCATTATAAACCTCCTAGTGGTAATATCGGAAGGATTCTATCTTTCCTCCCACAATAATCATGAATCAAATGTAGATTAATCCTCTACAACGATACCCATACTCTTAGCTGTTCCTTCGATCATAGAAGTAGCTGCTTCGATAGATGCAGCATTAAGATCTGGCATCTTAAGCTCAGCAATCTTCTGAACTTCTGCTCTCTTAATAGTAGCAACCTTAGTTTTGTTAGGTACGCCTGATCCTGACTTAATGTTGCAAGCCTTCTTAAGAAGTACTGCTGCAGGTGGAGTCTTTGTAATAAAGCTGAAGCTTCTATCAGCATAAACTGTAATAACTACAGGTATGATAAGATCTCCCTGATCTGCTGTCTTAGCATTGAACTGCTTTGTGAATTCTACGATGTTAACACCGTGCTGACCAAGTGCTGGACCAACTGGTGGAGCTGGTGTAGCCTTGCCGGCAGGAATCTGTAATTTAATATATCCTGTTACTTTCTTTGCCATTTTGGCACCTCCTAAAAATAAATGTGGTAATTGGCGACCATCATAATACATCCTGCAATATTCACTCCTCAAGAATTGACCATCGGGCAATTCTTGTGAATGAATTTACGCAGTAAATTCATTCTGGTCTCCCACGTCCCAGGATCGGGACTGCTTCTTACAATAACTTCACATCTGTGAAATCAATTTCGACCGGTGTTTCACGACCGAACATCTCAACATTAATTGTAAGGCACTGCTTGCCCTCATTAATGTTAGTAATCTCACCAACTGTATCTTCCCATGCACCAGAGAGGATCATAACCTTATCGCCGACCTTGCCAGCGAACTGGATAACAGGCTTAACTTCCTGTTCTTCCTCAAGGCTTATGCCAAGATTCTTAATCTCTGTTGGTGTAAGTGGTACTGGCTTTGATCCAGGACCAACAAACCCTGTAACACCTCTTGTATTTCTGACAACATACCAACTATCGTCGTTCATTACCATCTTTACAAGAACGTATCCAGGAAACATCTTCTTCTGAGCAGCTTTCTTAGAGCCATCTTTAATCTCCACTACTGTTTCAAGCGGAACGATAACTTCAAGAATCTGATCGTGAAGATTTCTGTTTTCAACTGTCTTTTCAATGTTAGCTTTCACCTTATTCTCATAACCTGAGTAAGTGTGAACTACATACCATTTTGCGTCATCCATACAATCACCTATTCCTTATTTTACAATGAACTCAATTCCAAAGCGGACAATCAAATCCACAACTGCAATGATTACACCTAATAATACGGATACAGCCAATACAGCTACAGTTTCCTTAGTAAGCGACTGACGGTCTGGCCAAATAATCTTTGAAAATTCAGCTTTCAAACCTTTGAACCAGTTCTTTTTCTGCTTCTTAGCTTTTACAGTATCACCCATGAAATACTCCTCACTGTACTAATTACTTTGTTTCCTTGTGTAATGTGTGTGATTTACAGAACTTACAATACTTCTTTGTTTCCATTCTGTCTGGATGAGCTTTCTTTTCCTTAGTCATGTTGTAATTACGCTGTTTACACTCAGTACATGCCAATGTTATCTTTACTCGCACAACTTCCACCTCCAATTATTATTTTTGTAGGTGTTAAAACACCAATTGGTTTCTTTGCCCGCCCTCTCAATGTTGGGTTGTTGAATTTCAGGCACGCAAAAAAGACCGCTTCCATAGCCGTTCTAATATAGCACAGTATAATCCAACTCGTCAACAACTTTTTTAAAGAAAATATAGTGACAAAAAATGCACTTCATATTATAATATTTGTACAAATAAATACGATATATATAAGGAAATGGATTTCCTTTTTTCTAGAGATTATTACAGACAAGGAGGTGACTGTTATGATCAGCAGCGTGTACAGCTATTATCTTGCCCAGTATGGACATAAGACTAACTCAAAGTACGACACACACACTAAAGCACAATTAAAGAATACATACGGCAGAGTTCTGAAATCTAACAGTCAGACTCCTACATATAAGACAGATATGTCAGAGGCTGCGCAGAAATATGCAATCGACCTTAAAGAGAATGCCAGGGAATTAAGTAACATTGCCAATGATCTTTCCGGAAGTGACGGTCACGGCATGGTATTTAAGAAATCAGCAGTATCCAGCAACCCACAAAGTGTAACCGCAGAATACATAGGCGACAGCACCTCACCTGACAGTTCAAGCTTTGAAATTGATGTAAAGCAGCTGGCAACCAGCCAGATTAACACCGGTAATTTCTTACAGCCTAACAATCGTGCTGTAGAGCCAGGAGATTATTCATTTGACCTTAACATCAATAACCTGACCTATGAATTCCAGTTTACGGTAGATGAGGAAGAAAGCAATTCTGACATACAGAATAAGCTGGCAAGACTCATCAACAGATCGAACATCGGACTTGCAGCCAGCGTTAATGAAGACAGTCTTGGCAATACCGCTCTCTCAATAGTGTCAGACATGACTGGTATAAATGGCATTAAGCCGACGATATTTAACATCAGTCCTAACAACGATATCCAGACCAATAATCCTGATTTCGTTGAAGGCTTTGATGAACCAACAATGAAGAATAACACTAACTTCATTAATGCATTTGGATTAGACAGAGTATCCCAGTACCCATCTAATGCAATATTTTCAATTAATGGAGAGGAACGGTCTTCGGCATCTAACGATATTACAATTAACAAAGCATTTGCAATAAACTTCAACAGTACTACGGAGGAGCCTGTAACCATAAGTCTCAGGGAAGATACTGATTCGATAACAGAAAGTATTGGCGAACTTGTTTCAGGATATAACAGGCTTTTTTCAATTGCCGCAGATAAAGAGAACGATAAGTTTGAGGGCAACGCCAAGTTAAAGAAAGAATTTTCAAGAATAATGAAGGCTTACCAGCCACAGCTCGAACGCAACGGGCTTACAGTAAGTGATAAGGGTTCGCTTGAAGTTAATAAGGCGGTTATTCAGAAAGCTGCTTCTGACGGCACACTTTCCGATGTATTTAACGCTCTTGATTCATTCAAGAAATCAATTCAAAGAAAGGCTGATGATATCTCCATCAACCCTATGAACTATGTAAACAATAAGATTGTTGCTTATAAGAATCCGCACAAACCCGTGAATGACCCTTATAATCTTTCCGCCTACTCAGGCATGATGTTTAATGGCTATATCTAACTACCATAATATAAAAATGCATCCGCCGGTTGATTTAATAACAACTCTGGCGGATGCATTTATGTTTTTATTTATGCATTAATCAGTTTGCTTCCTGCATCATGTAACTGATTAACAAATGTTCCAAGTCTTACAAGTGCCTTAGAAACAGCCACATCATCATTAGCGCTCACTGCTTCAGAAAGCTCTTTCACGCCTTCATTAGCTTCTTTCTCATCAACAGCGCCTTCTGAAAGAATATCCTTAGTTCCGTTATATACTTCAAAAAGCCAGTTAAGACCTTCGATAATAACATTCACTGCATCATGTGTCTCTGGAAAAGGAACTCTCGCAAGTTCTTCTGAAACCTTTTCAACTGCTCCTATTAATTTCTCACTGTAAGGGACTGCTTCCTTAAGTATATCTATCTGCTGCTGTCTGTAATCATCCATGATTCTAATCACCTTTCTTTATGAACCTTTTGAATATATATCGGCATTCTGGGTGGGAACTTAATATCATTTGCACTGGAAATTATTATACTCTTAATCTTCCGCTTGCAACTTCCTCGCAGAACTCATCTACACTTCCTTTAAAGCCAACATTTCTAATCTGTTTTAATAATTCCGGTTCCATATGTCCATAGAATGGATAATCATGCCCCGCGCCTCCCATTATTGGCGTCATGTAATTTTCCCCAAATTCTGCTTTTAAAACCTCATCGTACATCTTAGGAGCATTTACACTAAAGTTTTCAAACGGAATTCTTATAAATGTATTATAACATTCTTTTGGAAACCAACACCTTTCATTTTTTAACCATATTGCAAAATTCGTACAATAATCCGACTCATTTCTGTCACATATAGAAGATATTTTATCTATTACTCTCCAAATATAATTCTTAATATTTGTTTGCTTATCAAAATTAACATTACAAAGTTTACTAAATTCTTCTAAATACGCATCAAGCATTTTTTGCTCTATTAATTCATCCCAATCCCTCAATAGTATAATTCCAAGTCTAACTATATTCTTTTGAATATCAACAAAACCATCATCTCTGGATATATAATCTATTGGAAAAATATCTATGCCAACTCTCTGATACGGAAATCCATGAAAATATCTCATGTAATCATTAAAATTCCACAATGTTTCATCTGCTATAACTCTTAAATGAGGTACAAACGCTGCCTCCTGCAGCCTTTCTGAATCAGCATACATTCCAGCAACAACAAACCCATACGGAAGTTCATATGGCAATATTTCAATTAACCTATTATATTCTTCTCTTACTACACATATATCAATATCATCATCCCACGGAATCATTCCTTTATGCCTTACAGCACCAAGCAATGTACCAAAATCAGCAAAATATCTTATTTCATTCTTATTACAAACATCTGCTACCACATGTAAAACTTCCATCTGTGCAGCCCATGCACGCTTCATCATTGATGAAACCTCAAAACCATCCCGTACTTCTGTTTTAAAATAATCTGCACTAAATTCCAATTTCTTCTCCATTATCATTTAATCTTTTCTATAAGTTCACACACCGCTTCCTCATTAACACTTCCATCCGCCTTTCTTGGAAGCGGTTCTTTAGTAAGAATTATCTTCTGAATCTCCCAGCGGTAGCCCTTCTTCTCATTATACTTATCAATACGGCGTTTAAATATATCTTCTGATGCACTCTTGTCGATTGGCACAATAACCGCCGTAAGCCTGTTATTGTAAAATATTATAAAACCTTCTGCAACTCCATTAATAGCTGTAATCTGTTCATTAGTTCTTACACGGCTTATCTTCTCACCTGTAGGCAACAGAATAATATCCGGATTACGCTGCAACAGAACAAGTCTGCCGACATTGTTAATCCTTCCGTAATCACCTGTATGATACACACCGTCTTTTAATACATTTTCAGTAGACTCCACGTCATTATAATAGCCTTTCATGACACATGGTCCACTTACAATAATCTCTCCATCATCAGCAATAGATACTGCATTATTATCAAAAAGAGTATACGAACCATCATAAAGCTCATTAACCCCCACGCAGCCCGAAGTCTCTGTCATTCCATATATATTATAAACCTTCAAATCACTGTCACACAGATTCTCAAAAAGTCTGAACGGGCAGCTTGCACCACCTATGATAATAGTATTGAGTTCTTTATTAAACCCACTTATAGCTCGCTGATAGTCAATCATAGAAGGAGTACCTATAAGAATAGTTGGATTATAATAATAAGTATCTGCATCAACATGTCTTAAGCCTCTGCCTATACACACCATAGCGCCATTATACAGAGGCCATATGAGGCTGTATATAAATCCAAATTCATTATGAAGCGGAATCTGTGCAAGCACAATATCATCACTTGTACATTCAACCCTGCTGTTTATCGCCATAACCGCATTAAGAATATTATCAACAGACAGAACAACCGGCTTATCACATTCATTAGCTGTAGCCGTAAACATGATAATATCACCCTCCTGCGTATTCTCATCATATATAAGTCCGTCAACATTATCCTTCTCAGCACTTGATATGATAATAGAATTCTCATCAGAGAGAATATACTGGTTAGTAGATGTCAATGTATAATTAACTTCCGTCTTCTTAAGAAGGTCAACCCTCGAATCATGAGGAAGGAAGAAATCAACAAGTGCAAGCTCCTTTCCCGCAACAATCGTTCCAAACATATTAACAATCCACCTGTAAGATGCCGGCCCGAATATTGCAATCCTCTTTCCTTCAAATTTCTGAAAATGTAATGCCTTCTTAGTCACATCATCAAAAAGCTTCGCATAAGTAACTTTCATCGTATCATATACGACAGCCACAGCGTCCGGATGTTTCTGCGCATTATTCTTTAACATATTATAAAATGTATTTTTATCTGTCATGATTTTCTCCGTTTCTAAAAATAGTCATAAATCCTGCATCAAATATAAAAAATTATAGCATTTAGCGTAGAAAATGCCAACACTGTTATTGTATAATGATTAACATAAATATAGAGTTGGAGGTTCCTATGAAAATATATTTTTACAGATATGGCAGTATCTGCGAACCTGATGTTATAGATTCTTTCAAAAGATTAGGACTTGATGTTGATGAAGAAACTATTGAGATAAGCAAAAAAAATTTATTACCAAACGAATGTGTATCAATCGTTTCTCCTAAATTAATGAATAATAATTATACATTTGTATTCACAATTAACTTTTTCCCATGGCTTTCTGATGTGTGCCAGATTGTTAATGTCGTGTATATCAGCCTTATTGTAGACAGCCCGGTACTTGAACTATATTCCAAATCCCTGTCTAATTCCGTCAACAGAGTATTCCTCTTTGACAAAATGTTATTCAATGAATTTGAACCATATAATAAAGGACATGTTTTTCATATTCCACTGGCAACCAATGTACGCCGTAACGATGAAGTTATAAAGAATGCAAATGCTCAGGAAAACAGGAAATTTACAAGTGACATATCATTCATAGGTTCTACATATCAGGAAAAATGCCCTTTCAACCGCGCAATTCTTCCAGAATATGAAAAAGGTTATGTCGATGGAATTATTAATGCGCAGCTCGGTGTCTATGGATACAATTTTATCGAAGATATGCTTACTGATGATATGACAGAAAGATTGTTAAACTGCATTCCACAGCATTATGAATTTCCAGAAGGGTACCGTGCCAATAATAAAGCCCTGCTTGCACAGGAATATTTAAGTGTTAAGGTTGCTGAACAGGAAAGGCTGCGTTTGTTAAAGATGTTGTCTGATTCATTTAATGTTGACATATATACAGGCAGCGACACCAGCAGCATGCCTCACATACACAACAAAGGTTTTGCAAAATCACTCACCGAAATGCCTGTTATATTCCACAACAGCAAAATAAATCTTAATATAACAGCCAAATCCATCCGTTCTGGTCTTTCGCTCAGAATATTCGATGTTCTTGGATGCGGAGGCTTCCTTATAACCAATTATCAGGCAGAATTACCAGAATTCTTCGAAATAGGTAAAGATCTTGTTGCATATGAAAATGAAAATCATCTCAAAGAATTATGTGCTTATTATCTCACACACGATGATGAAAGAAATGAAATAGCACGACACGGATATGAAACCGTTGTAAATAACCATACATACGACATCCGTATGCTCCAGATAATAGATAAGTCGTTCCCAGCCCAGTAATGGGTGGGAACGACTTGTTTTAATTCCACATATTAAATGCTCTATATTCAGATTCCAATTTTTTGCTCATAAAGCCATCTTCTGTTCCTTCCTGAGTATAGTAGTCTATTGCATCCATTATATCTTTGCATACATTTCCCTGATTGCTAAATGTATCTCTTCCCTTCTGCAATATATCTTCATACTCTTCCGAATGATTCATAATTGATAAAACTTTTTCTCTTAAATCCTTCTTCTCACATTTTATAACATAATCCATTGGAACACTTGCTGGTCTTGGCGGATCCTCATCTGGTATCATCCAGTCTGTTACAGCAACACTTGGTTTTCCAAACATAAGTGCCTCAGCCATAACACTTGACTCATCAGAAACAACCATATCACATAAAGACAATGCCGTCATAATACTTTCTTCTGGTTCAATATAATATAAATTTTCAAATCTTCCTTCGTGTATTGAACGCATGTACTCAATGTTACCTCTTATATGCTGATACACCTCTGGCCACGCAGCTTGTTTCACCATTAAATTTATGTCAAGATTTTGAAGAGACTTAATAAAATCATCTTCTTTATTATCATTTTCCCATGATGGTGCATACAACACTGTAAATCTATCAGGCATAGCAAGCAACTTTTTGACCTCTGCCCCCCTGTTCAAAATACCTATATCGTTAATGCAATCACTCTTTGGATATCCAAACTCAAATGTGCCACATCTTGGATTAGCGTAATAAAAACATGCACACTTCCTCCATCTGTCTGCCCATGATTTCCCAGGAACAATTCCTATATCAAACACATTCCATCTTTCATTTTCCCATAAATTTGGCCATCTGTTATGTCCCTGTGCTAAATCATGTAATAATATCAAGGAAAATCGAGAATTTTCCGGATAACACACATGCTGACAATATACTCCAATCTCCGCTTTTTCCTTTTTATCTTTTGTAAATTTTATTTTATATCCCCTGTTAGCTGCAGTATCAGCAATAGGTTTTAAATTATAATATTCTCCTTTAGATGTATAGAAAAATGTTATCTCTTTCTTTAACTTTGGCAGTTTACAAATATTATTCATAGATGTTAATTCATCACAATTAATATTAGATACCAATTGTCTATACTCATAATTTTCAACATTTTCATCACGCCTTGGTGACATCTTTACTCTAACAAGAGATTTTTCCATATAAAAAATTTTCTCAGAAGTTATTATTTGAAACAACATGCACAATCTATTAATCGCATCTGACTTATAAATACACTTATTCTGCATAGAGTATACACATTTTTTATTTAACAAAATATTTGATAATGAACCATATAAATTAATATCATTATCAATACAATAATTAATTAACATATCCCCCTTAACAATAACATTTTTAAAAGTATTTTCATATGCATAATCTTTGTGTCCAATTATATTTCCAACAGTATCCACATACATTCTAGGTGACATAACTACATCAAATTGTTCTGAACACTCGATTTCCCATACCATATCTGATATCTTACAATCGTCATATTGGTAGTTATCTTCCCAAAAACATATGTACTTACTATCTGTTGATTTCATATACTCAATTATATCTGTATAGGAATCTTCTTCAGATAATTTTACTAATTCAATATTCTTATAATTTTGCGATTCAATAAATTTATCAATGGAATTCTCCTTATTATCCAGACATATAACCGAAACTTGTGGTCCATATTCGTTAACTAACCATTTGTTTCTTTCAACAAAATTATCATTTGACGAAAAAGTTTTTACATATATAATTAACGCCTCATATGCCTCATAATAATTTTGTAAATCAATTGCCTGACATATTATCTCCCTCATATTAGCAGCTATATTATTTTGCATATTACCTCCACAAATCTTAGAACCATTACATATTTCTAATATCATTATATCGTTTTATACTTTTTTGCATATCTATCTTTTCCTGCTCATTAGCCCCAACATATTTCACAATAAACTGAGGCATCTTTGGGATATCTTTTAGTATAATTTCATCTGAAAGTGTACTCACATATTCAATCACATCCATAATTGTTCCTGTTTGAAGAATATGATCAACCTCTATCTCCGTATTATTTCTTTCATCCTTTTCCTGCAGATTATCATATAGTATCTTAATACTCTTAGTAATATTATTGCCGTCAAAATTCGATAACTGTGAATAATTATACGCTGAGCATCTATTTTGTACCGTATACAAAAAATCGTTCTTAAATTGGAAATATATATCATATTTATCTGTTAAATTATAATGACCTAAAACATCTTTAATAGAAAGATATTTGTTAAGATACGAATTAGATGAATACAACTCTATAATATTATAAAATAACACATAACTAGCTGGAACTCCATTTATACACCATTCTTGATCAATCCATACGAACCCTCCATTTTCATCTACGAAACAGTTTTTATGTATCATATCAATAAATGCATTTTCCAGAATTTTATCATCCACATCCAGATTTTTTTCATTTAATCCATATGAACAAAGTACTTCATTTAGATAAGTGGTTCCTTTTGAACTCCTTTTTATTTCATCATATATAAAACCCAAAATTTTATACACCTCTTCTATTTTACCATTCTTATATGTGTCTATCAGTATATGCGTCAATGGCATTCCTTTTACAGTTGTCATATCAAGAATATTACCATTAAGGCTGACTTCACTTATGCCTATCCCCATATTCTTCAATTCATTATGATTATTATATATATTCTTTAAAGCTGCCTCACTTTCTTGCTCAATGGCAATCTTATGAAATCCATCCTTTGACGATAATATTGTCATCATACTATATTCTTTTTTCCTAAACGGAGAACAAGTTGCATATATTACCTCACCAAGATCAGTGCCTTTATCTGAACACTCCACTAAAAATGAATTAGCAAAAAATTCAAACATATCATTCTCTACTATATCCGAAAATATACTTTCTTCATCTATAGTCATTGATTTATTACTCGGCTGATAATATGGAATCCAATTATCCATTGAGCCATCATGAGGCAAATATTTTTGCGAATATATAACCTGTGGCATTTTATAATCTGGTAAAGGATAATAAAAATATGTATCAGAAAACCCACTTGACTTAATAATTTGATCTAAGTTTTTCTTAGAAAAAGTTCTCGCAACATTGCTAAATCTATAATTATTCAAACCATCAAATGGTATTCCACTATGATCCTCTGGTGCCCCACACCAATACTTTAATCCCATTTTATTTTCTATAGCAATTAATAATTTACCATTTGGATTTAATAAATTTCTTATTTTAGCTAAGAAATCTTTAAATGGGTTTTCTGACTCAGTAAAATTATTTTGATATTCCAACACGCCTATAAGCGTAATATAATCATATTTTTTTTCAAATTTTATATCATTTAAATTTCCAACTATTATCTCCAAATTATTATAATTGCGACAACGAAGGTATGTTCCAGTAGCTCTTCTTTCTGACAATTCAACAGCCGTTACTGATTCACACTTTTTACATAACAATTCTGTTATAGCTCCCATACCGCACCCAATTTCTAATACATTTGAATTTTTCTTAAAAGGATACCAATTCAAAAGATTTTGTCTTATTTTAGTTAAATGATAAAATACAGGCCATGAATAATTTTTACTTATAACTTCTTCATAATCAGTATCATTATTTTGTGCAATAATTTTTATTACTTCGTTTTCAATATCTCCATCTGAATATTTATCATCTCCCGTATAAAAATCAGTATTAAACCGTGGCTTCGGTTCTTCTCCATAATAACCATATTTGTTTAAATTCATCATATGCCACCTCATGTATTCCTCATTAATTAAATACTATATTAAATATTTCTTTAAAACGAATATTATATGTATGGGCATTTGCCACCTTTTCATATCCATTTTTTGCTATTTGCTCTCTTTCTGAATCATGTGTCAGATAATACTTGCATTTACTTATTAAATCGTCAATAGAATCATACAAAACTATATCTTCACCCGGCACAAAAAAATCATAAAAATCCGCCTGATAATTTGATAATAAAAATCCACCTGCACCACATATATCCATTGCTCTCAAAGGTATACCCGATTTAATGCTGCGCAATGTTATATTAAGATTAATTAATGAATTATTAAATACATATGGCATATCATTATAATAATCAATCGGTCCCATATTATTGACATTCCTTAATTCAGGTGTCTTATTAGGTGTATATAAATTAACCTTATATTTATCCCCAAATGTTGCCCCTAGCAATTTCAATATATTAAATCTATCTTCATATGCTAATTTTCTTGCAAGAAAATAATTGGCATATAAATACTCTATAGTTTCAACTCCATCTTTATTAGTATCAACAGGATATGCCCTAATCATATCATCAATAATTTCTTTATTTAACATGTCTTCCAAGAAAAAATATCCATATACTCTTCTCTGGCACTGAATTAATGCTTCTAAATACCCTTTAGTATATTCAGTCACACCACTTAATCTATCATAAAGATTATGTTTTTCATTATACATTGAACCAACAAAAGAAATGTCAGCTTTAAATCTGTTTTCACAATTTTTATTTTCATTAATCATACGATTAATTCTATTAATATTAACTGCTAATGGTGCATAATATACTGTAGATATACCCTCTTTCTTTAATTCATAATATTGAGTTTTATCGAATATAAAAATATAATTACATGAATTAATTACAGTATATGAATAAAGTTGAACTTGTGGACTATCATATACAAAAGATATATAGGGAATGTTTCTCTTGTTACAATTATTTGAAATAATGGGACTGTAATTAAATGTAAAAACGCAATCATATTTTTGATTTTCTATTCCCTTTTCAAAAACCTTTTCAAATAATACATCAAAATCTTTATTTACTCTATCTTTATATGAATCTGATTCTACATATAAATATCTATATCCACTATCTTTAAAACATTCTTCTACATCTATTGTCCCAAAATTACAATGTCCAAAAATTAAAATATTCATTGTTATTCTGTTCAATCCTTTCCCATATATTCGTCAAGAAATATTTGTCTATAATGATCATATCTGTCAAGATTAAGAAATCCTTCATCATGAACACACCATGGACTTTCCATATATGGTACAACAATTTTATATCCGGAAGCAGAAAACTCTTTACTTTGTGATGCATCATAAAAATCCCATCCGGTAAATAAGTCTTCTCGCCAGATTATATCATACTGTGTGGCGATAAACAGTCCATCAACTGCTTCTACTTGCATATATGGCTTTTCATTTTTTTCTGATGCAATAAATTCCTTAGAGCATAATATATTATTTGTATATATTCGTCCTATCCGTTCTTCATGCCACATGCAACCGTCATCTGGAATTTTTTGCGTTCCAATCATTCCAATCATTCCAATATTGTTATCTTCAAAAATTCTGAGTATATCGTAAATCATATCTTTTTTTATTAAAAATACATCTTGATGAATATATATTTTGTATTTAGCATCTGATGTTTGCATGGCTGCATTATACCCTGATGTCATAGAATCAGCATCTCGTACTGTTATAATATCAATCTCATATTCTGTTGGAATTTCAAGCTTATTTATATAATACACACATTCATCTAAATACATATCATTATTAACACATAATATAAAACATATTTTTTTATCATTCATATTTATTCACCATATGCTGCTATTCTCTTATATATTTTTTCTTTATGAAAAGATGACTGGTTAATAATCTCCTCCACCGCTACATCTGATAACCTATTATATTTAATATATTCTAAAAGTTCATTAACATTGCATGCTCCATCATCAAACTCTATTCTCCATATCAGAAACTTAAGTCTACATATCAAATCTGCAATACTTTTTAAATCATATCCCATTGATAATATATGATTAGTAATGTCATGTGTTTTCTCTATTCTATATACACAAACTGCAATATAACAATAGAGTAATTCCGAATCATATAACATATACTCTTTTCGAAATTTTATATCTTTATAAATTTCTACAAGTTTAAACAATGATTTTTCCGTATTCTCTATAAGCAGATTATTAATTATATATTTATATGAATTTTCTTTCATGAATTAATTCCTTGATTCATTTTATATATAAAAAAGCTGGCACTAATACGATTATTATCGCAAAGCACCAGCTTAAAATACTCAATTTTTATTACTGTAAAAGTGAAAGTACTCCCTGTGTCTGCTGATTAGCCTGAGCAAGCATTGAATTTCCAGCCTGTGAAAGGATGTTATTCTTGCTGTACTGCACCATCTCATCAGCCATATCTGTATCACGGATACGAGACTCTGCTGCTGAAGTATTCTCTGATGTTGTATCAAGGTTGTTGATAGTATGCTCAAGTCTGTTCTGAAGTGCACCAAGATTAGATCTCTGTTTTGATACCTTATCAATAGCTGCCTGAATCTTTGACATTGATGTTCCAGCTGTGCTGTTTGCACTAACTGTAAGTCCACTAACACCTAATGTTGAAGCATTCATATTGCTGATGCTAATCTGGATAACCTGTCCCTTAAGAGAACCAACCTGAAGATTCTTGCTTGTGAACTTTCCATCTAACAGATTCTGTGTATTGAACTGTGTTGTTGACTGAATTCTGTTAATTTCTGATGTTAACTGATCAATCTCTGCCTTTATTGCAGTTCTGTCTGTTGATGTGTTAGTATCGTTAGCAGCCTGTGTTGCTAATTCATTCATTCTCTGAAGAATTGAATGTGTCTCATTAAGAGCACCTTCAGCTACCTGAATAAGAGAGATACCATCCTGTGCATTATCAGATGCCTTATCAAGTCCTCTAATCTGTGCTCTCATCTTTTCTGAAATTGAAAGACCAGCCGCATCATCTGCTGCTCTGTTAATCTTATATCCTGATGATAACTTTTCTGTTGATTTCTGAAGAGAATCTGTAACGATTCCCATCTGTCTGTTTGTGTTCATTGCTGAAAGATTATGCTGTACTACCATAACTAATTCCTCCTTGATATATATAACTCCATTTTATATTAAATAATAAACATGATTTATTATTCTTCTCTGTTTATCACTTATGTTATATTTATCGGACAGCTTCCTAAATATTTAACCCCTTTTTCAAAAATTTTTTTATTTTTTTAAAATAATTATATGTATTATATTCATCGACTGATTTTCTGCACACTTTCCTATCGCACATTGATAATTTACCATCATACAAATAATCCAGAATACCTGCCAGTTCAGATGCGTTATTTTTCTGAAATAAATATCCATTTTTCCCAGGACTAAGATAATCTATAAGTCCTTCAACCGGAGTTGATATAACAGTAAGACCCATAGACATTGCTTCTGCCCCTGTAAGCATAAACCCCTCATATTCAGATGCCGAAACCAATGCACATGCATCTTTGCAATATTCCCACGGATTTTCTTTCCATCCTGTATACTCAACCCAATTCTGTAAACCAAGATATTTTGTAATTTTCTTTAATTCTTCTTCTTCTTCTCCACTACCAATAATTCTTAGTTTCCACTTGTTATGTGCTCTATACAGTGCTTCCAGTATTATATCAACGCGTTTAATCTCTTCAAGTCTACCAACATAACACAGCTGTTTGCCAATAGGCTGTTCCGATATAAAAGGCTGCATTTCAACTGGATTTCCTACATAAAAAATATGTTCCCCCCGTTCTTTCTTTAGCAAAAGCTTTTCGTTATTTCTGCTTATACAAAAATGGGCATCTGCACATAACATTTCTTCTACACCACCAAGCCCAGCTTTCTTATACTCAGCAATACTGTTATGTACCCATGATATAATTTTAAAATTCTCTTTTAGCAATCTTCTTACTGCATCTGCAACAACAGACATCACAGGCCAGTTAGTGGCTATACAAATATCCGGAATGCCATAATTTTTAATAAATCCTGCATAATTCATGACAAATCTTTTTAGTTTATCATTATAACTTTCATTTTCATCTGCATTAAATGCAAATGCTTTTTCATACCCATGTAAATATGCAGTTCCAGGCGTCATATGTATAACCCGTAGATCATATTCATCCTGTATTAAATTCTGTGTCCACAATCTAATTATATTTTCAATTCCGCCATTCTTCCCTCCTGTTGGACATAATATATCAATTCTTATCATCAGTTGCCTCTCCTGTCATCTTCCTAAAACAAACTGCTTGTAATATCTTTATAAACATATTCTGACGCTTTAATTCCATTCAATGTATAATAATCTAATTCCTTTGTAAATATATCTTCTCTTATATGTTTGTTATAATCATTTTCACCAATTACAACATTTTCAACAAATTCATCAATTGCTGCATAGTCCGTTCCTTCTGCGCTATAATGTGCTTTTATTACTTCTTTGCCTAATGTATTAAACTTTTGTTCTGGTCGTTTCAAAAAAAGCATCGGTTTATTAACATACATATATTCACCAATAAAAGATATTGAATCGTTTATAATTGCATCAGATGTATCAAAAAGTGTCAAATAATCCCCTTCTTCCTGAACCGATGCATTTGGTAGTTTTCTAAATTCATCAAGATATTTTTCATAATCATCAACCGATTTCATATATCCATTTATTATCAGACTATTTCTAAGATTAGGATGTGGTTTAAATATAAAAGATACTTTCCCCTCATATTTCTTTGCAAGATAAATAAAGAAATACATATTCTTATCAAATGTCGAAAATGATAATGCATTAGTGTTTCCTATAGAAAAATGTGGTGTAATGAGAATTTTTTTATAATTATATATATCTGCACCTTTTGGAACTGACCATAAGCTCATAAGCTGCTCATCCGTATAACTATGATTATCATAAAAATAATCCATTTTAATATATCCACTATTTACAACATTTGCCGCACATAATGTTTCATACTTTTTAAAACCCTCATAATCTTTATGGGTTTCCGTATATACCTTCCACATAACATTTAAAAAATCCTGATTATATCTATAACTTTCCCATTCCTCTGTTTTCGAATTTCCTATCGATAGCGAATATGAAATATATATATTAACTACATTTAATGGCAATTTTGTAATCTGATAGCTTGGTGCAATATTCAGATACCATGGTGTCAAATGAACTATGATATCTGGAATACCGCCTATCTCATCCCACCCCTTTATTTCTTCTGTTTCTGTATCATATATCTCTTTTACATTGTATTTATCGCTACCAAAAAAGCGGCATGTCTGCAAATAAATAGCTGTTCTATCCTCTTTACTTCTCCCAATTAGAGGCACAGGAACTATCTCTACTTCAAATCTGTTATCATTCTCCAGCTTTCTATATATATACTCAGCCTGCCACTCAGATGCAGATATTGGCAAAAATGCTATTTTTATCTTATTTCCATTGTTTACTTTACTTATAATTCTATCTTTTCCACATTTCATTGCTAATTTGTAGAAATACAAATATAATTTCCTGCCGTCATCCATCGCCTGTGTTGCCAGAAACATTGCTATAAGATGTGCATATTTTAACTTACCCGTTTCACATAACATATTAAATTTATTTTTTTCCACAGCATCAGTTAGTTCATTTGCCAAATTTACTATCTCTTCCTGTGACATTTGTTTTACAACATTATCTAACAGCATCTTGTCTCCCCGCACTATTATATTAATTATTATGTTCCAATGTACACAATTTATTATCCCATTGTTGTCTTGTTTCTTCTCCGTAAAACTGAACAAGTTTTCTAATATATAGTTTTTTTATATTTTCCGATTGAACAATTACCCTATCTGAATAAACAACCCCTGGCATAATTACATATGATTTCATACTTGAATCCGATTTCATATCATCATATGATATCTCATTTGTTACAAAATACGGAATATATGTAAGCTTATATGTATTCATAACCAACTTTTTAGTATAATACATAGGTTCAACTGTTGTTGCAATATTATATTCATCATATGGATTCTGAATAATAATCTCATCAGGCATATCCTCTTCATAATTATAATATTCATACGATGTAAGCTTAATATTATGAGGATAACTATCCATTTCTATATACTTTTCTAATGTTCCATCTATATTTTTGTAATAAAAAGGGATTGGTTGAACAACAACATCATATTCATCATTGTTTGAATATTTCTCCCATAATGGAGCCATTGTACTCCAATATTTAGCTTTAAAAGGCATAAAAACAATTTTTTTCTTACCATTATGTTCATGATTATTGTTAATTTTCGTTTCTCTATTATTCTCTTTTTCTCTTAAAATATCTTCATATTCTCTTTTATCTGCATCAAAAGAAATTAATGCCGCATTATACTGCCTTGCTACTTTCTTATATTTTTCAAAATAAGGATATTCATGTACATTGCCAAATTCAAGTACAATTTTATTATAATCCCCATAATATGCTGTCAATATCTTGTCATATTCCCGCGGAACTGGAACGGTTATATTTTCAAATTTTAGCCTGACAGGATTAGTATAATATTCTTTAGGAAATCTGTATTTTCTATCCTTCATTGCTCTTAATATAGGAGCTATTTCTTTTGCCTCTGATTCCTTATACAAACTACATAATCTATCAAGAAATATATTCATCTGCTGTGCAAGATTTTTATCTCTGTCAATAGTAACTGCACATATTTTTTCTATTCCTTGAATGTAATCTTCTATTTCCTGTTCTAAATCTTCTCTATTTTTTCCCTGTATATCATTTGTATTCAATTTTCTAATAAGCAATTTAACACTTTCTACGATGCCAATGATTTCTTTTTGAAATTCAAGTTCTTCATCTGTTGGTGCAACATAGTCAAACGGAAATATATCAATTCCCGCTATGTACGGGAATCCATGGTATTTTTCTAACCTTTCCTTGTCAAAGCTTATAGTCCGGCTGTTAATTATTCTTGTAACCATATTATCATTATCTCCATCACTATATATACTGAATATATCATAATTTTGTGGCAAGATACTTTTGGCTATTTTGTTAAGTTTATCATAATCAGGTCTCTTCATACACACATCTATATCATCATCCCAAGGAATAAATCCGCCATGTCTTACAGCGCCTAACATTGTTCCCCAATCCGCAAAATATTCTAAACCATTTTCCCTGCATGCCTTGTCAAAATCATCCAGCACTTCTATCTGGGCAGCCCATGCCTGTTTCATCTCTGCCGTTACATAAAATCCATTTCTAATTTCATCTTCAAAAAACTCTCTGTCAAAATTCATATGCATTCCCCTTTATATTTAAAGACAAAAAGAGCCGGTGCAAGCACCGACTCTTCTGCTTATAGTAGTAATTGTTATTAACCGAGAAGTGAAAGAACTCCCTGTGTCTGCTGATTAGCCTGAGCAAGCATTGACTGTCCAGCCTGAGCAAGAATATTATTTTTGCTGTACTGTACCATCTCATCAGCCATATCTGTATCACGGATACGAGACTCTGCTGCTGAAGTATTCTCTGATGTTGTATCAAGGTTGTTGATAGTATGCTCAAGTCTGTTCTGAAGTGCACCAAGATTAGATCTCTGTTTTGATACCTTATCAATAGCTGCCTGAATCTTTGACATTGATGTTCCAGCTGTGCTGTTTGCACTAACTGTAAGTCCACTAACACCTAATGTTGAAGCATTCATATTGCTGATGCTAATCTGGATAACCTGTCCCTTAAGAGAACCAACCTGAAGATTCTTGCTTGTGAACTTTCCATCTAACAGATTCTGTGTATTGAACTGTGTTGTTGACTGAATTCTGTTAATTTCTGATGTTAACTGATCAATCTCTGCCTTTATTGCAGTTCTGTCTGTTGATGTGTTAGTATCGTTAGCAGCCTGTGTTGCTAATTCATTCATTCTCTGAAGAATTGAATGTGTCTCATTAAGAGCACCTTCAGCTACCTGAATAAGAGAGATACCATCCTGTGCATTATCAGATGCCTTATTAAGACCTCTGATCTGGCTTCTCATCTTCTCTGAGATTGAAAGACCAGCTGCATCATCACCAGCACGGTTAATCTTATAACCTGATGATAACTTCTCTGTTGACTTCTGGAGTGCGCTTGTAACTACACCCATCTGTCTGTTTGTGTTCATTGCTGATAAATTGTGTTGTACTACCATAATATTTTCCTCCTTGAAATTATATTGTGATGTAGCATCCTTGCTACATCTAGTTATGGTTTACAGGAAACTTTCTGTTCCCTTGTACTTTATATATCGGACCTTAGTACCAAAACTTTAGTCCGTAATATAACTTTTTAAAACTTTTTTATTGCTTGGTATCCATAAACTGAGGCTCATCATTTATTCGACTCATATTCTGATAATACGATTTTGCCATCGAAGCACTTCTTTTAGCCTCCTTATGTTCCTGACGCTGTTTTCTAAACATAGCCTCAACTTTTACCTTATTACGGACTTCCTGAACTTCTATCCTGGCTCCAAGCTCTGTAACCTCCTTAATAAGCTTCTTCATAGTCTCAATTTCATTGAAATACAACTGCTTATTACTACTGAGTTCTTCCTTAATACGGTCAAATACAGACTGAAAACCTTCATCCAGTTTCTCTAACTCATCTATGCATTCGCCCTTTTCATGCATATTATTCTCAAATGCATCCTGATTAAGTTCCTCTCTTGAAAGAATTTCATCCTGTGTCTCATTAAGAGATATAATTTTCACAAGAATATCCTTCTTCTTCTTAAGACTGTCTATCATAATCTGAAGATAATTAGTAGTCATACCTGTCTCCTACTTATTCATTGACCTTGTTCGGTTCATAACTTCTTTCCATGTATCTCTCATGCCCCTGATTTCATCAAGTGCCCTATTAAGTATCTCAGTGTCTTTTTTAATATTAGCATCAACCAATAATGAATATATATAATTATATACATTTTCAAAATCCTTAGCAACCGGATACTTATGATTAAGCGTCACCTTAAACTCCGTTATTATGTTCTCAGCTTTCTTAATATTAATATTTGCTTTTTCATAGTCCTGCTTCTCTATAGCAATTAATGCAATATTACAGAATTTAATTGCCCCTTCATAAAGCATAAGTGTAAGCTCTGCCGGACTTGCTGTAAGAATTTTATTACGGTTATATTCCTGTGCGATATTCTGATTAAATGCCATAACTCCTCCATGATATATGGATATTCCATAATTTAATATATTCTATAATTAACTGAATAAACCTGTCAACGATGATGACTGCGCATTCATCTTAGCCAATGCTGATTCCATTGCTGAGAACTTACTAAAATAATAATCTTCCCATGTAGTAACTTTATCTTCTGCCTCTGATATCTTAGTATTATACTCTGAATACTGTGTATTCATCTGCTTATCATTGTATATAGTGTAGGCACTGCTTGTTGACGATGCTGCCATCTTCTTTCCAAGATCAGTATACAATTGTGTAGATAACTGTGAAAAGAATGATATAACCGTATCAGGGTCATTAGATATCATCTCTCTTAACTTATCTGTATTAGCTGATGTTTTAGAATCATCCTTATCACCATCTATATGATATACACCTGTTTCATTCTCTGGAGAATTAAAATATCCAAGTGTAGCTATTCCAAAACTAGAAAGTGAATAGGACTTATCTCCCACCTTGAATGATCTTGCCATATCATTCTTCATAGTATCAAGAACACTTCCAAGTGTTGAGTCTTTTCTAAGAAGCGAATCCTTAATCTTTTCTTCCCACTTCTTAACCTCATCATCAGACATTGCATCTTTCTCATCACTTGTAAGAGGCTCGTATCCTTTAGAACTTGCTGCGTTGTAGGCAACATCTACAGACTTGACAAGGTCGTTATAATCCTTAAGGAAGCCCTTAATCATATCATATATGCCATCTACATCCGTGTTGGTTGTGATAGTTACTTCATCATTACCAGTAACTTCCATTGCCTCAATTGTAAGACCATTGATTGAGTAGTTATTAGAGTTGTTAGTAAATGTTGCCCCATTAAGCTCAATCTCTGAATCCTGTCCTGTTATTCTGACAGCACCTGAAGATGACGCACTACCAGCAACATTTGATGCCATTGCAATCTTAGAGTCAAGCAATGCCTTAGCTTTAGCCTGTCTGTCAGCATTAGTATCGTTTACTTCCTGTAATATATTGGCATTAGAAGCATCTGCCACAGCTTTTCCATCATCGCCGATTGTTACATAATCCTTAGTATCCTCAATAACCTTGGAATTATCATCATACACCTTAATCAGTGATTCATTAGACGCTTTTTTCTTTACCGCAGCCTCATATTCATCCTTGACACCATCTTTTTCCATAGCCTCTGTGTCATATTCGTACACAACTTTGCCATCAGAATCTTTAACTGTATTGCCCTCTGAATCCACCTTTTCCTTCTTATACTTATCATAAGCATTAAGAATATCTGGTGTCTCTGTCTTAAGCTTTGCGACATATTCATCTAATGTCAATGAATGATCCCAAGTATCATCTGCTGCCAGTGCATCAAGCTTATCCTTGGCTGCATTATACTTATCAGCATAACTCTTGGCAGTATCCTCAGCTGTAATCTTACTATACATACCTTCAAGTTCTGTATTATATGCATCACTGCCCTCTGTTAAAGCTGCCAGTCTCTTGTATTCTGCTGAATCAGTATCATTAACTGTATATATTCCAAGCTTCTGTAATGCATTAAGTCCGTTAGAGTCATTAGCCACAAGCGAGAAATCGTTATCCTTGCCTGACTCCTTAGAGCTTATAAAGAATCTTGCATTATTCTCATCAAAGCTTGCATTAACGCCAGCTTCCTTTAACTTAGATACGAACTGGTTAACATTCATATCTGATGTTATATCAATACTCTTGGTTCCAGAAGCAGTCTTAAAACTTATAGAACCATCTGTTGTTCCAACTATGTCTGATATCTTAGTATCACCTGTAACCTTGCTTCCATCAGCAGCTTTAATCTGTCCACCTGTAAGATATCCTGTTGACGCCAGCTGCTTAACCTTAAGTCTCTGTGTTCCGCTTACCGCAGATGAACTTGCAGAAACCTTGGCATACTTATCATTAGACACTGTTGATGTCTTAAGATTATAACTTGTAGAAAATCTTGCACTTGAAAGCTTTCCGCTATAGAACCCATAAATACTTGTATTCATGGTCTTCCACTTTTCCTGCTTCCATGAAAGCTTAGTCTGTGCTTTAACAAGATTGTCTTTCTTTAACTTATATGATGATACGAGTGCTGAAACAAGTGATTCTGTATCCATACCCGATACCATACCAGATAATCTTATTGCCATAGCTTATCTCCTCTCATCTACTATGATACCTGCAAGCTCCCATGCCTTGGCAAGCATCTCAAGAGCTTTCTCTGAAGGTATCTCCTTAATAACTTCGTCTGTATCTTTATCTTTAATCTTAATTGTGATTCTGTTAGTTGGTTCGTTGTAGCCGAATTCTGCAATCGTATTGTTGTTAAGGACTTTCCTTATATCCTTAACATCAGCCATAGATTCAGCCTGCTTCTTTGCCTTGTCATTGTCATTAGCGTTGTTGCCATTCTTCTCACTGTCTGCTGCCTGTCCTACAGAAACTGCTACATTAGATGCTGCTGACTTTGCTGAATCAACAACAACCTCATTGCTCTTATCTGTAGCTGATGTAACACTGCTTACCTGTGATACCGGCTTAGCAGCCTGTAAATTCTGGCTCTGGTAGCTTGACGCTGCCGCTACTCCATTAACTTCCATTCCCATGATACAATTCCACCTCCGTGTGAAAACAAAACTTTATCCTGTAGTTACATTCATGTTGTACTGCATATATCGGAAAATGTTAAGTAAAATTTAACCCTTTGGGAAAAATATACACAAATAAAACAAATCATTTCTTAAATAACTGGTTAAGAGACTTAACATCAACCGAACTTGCTGCTTCCTTATTAGAATCAAGTATCTGTGCATACACTTCCTTACGATATATAGGTACTGACTTCGGAGCTGATATGCCAAGCTTTACCTGATCGCCCTTGATTTCGATTATTGTAATCTCAATATCATCGTTAATAATGATTGCTTCGTCTTTCTTTCTTGATAGTGCGAGCATATTAGTTCTCCTCCTTCTTTAGAATATCGTATATAGGATATCTTACCTGATATTCAGAATTATCTGCTATAAGCTGTATTCCCTTCATCGTATCAAAATCAACAATGATAGGAGCTTTAAGATTAATTGTCATCTTAGTAATATCCTGTGGTACCGTGAGCGCACAGTACACTCTGATATTATCATCCTGTATATCATCTCCGAGAGACTTAAGAAGCTCATCCTCAACAACAGGATCATATGTCTCATACACGAATTCCGGCTTCATGACTGGAAGTGCAAGTGTTGGCTCATCAATCGCCTGAAGCCATATGATAGAGATATTCTCCTCTTTCTCTGCATCATACACAAGAGTATACTTCTTCCAGTCCTCAAATCCAATAATTCCCTTATCAAATGTGATGATTTTATCATCGCTTACTTCAATTTCTCCAAACCACTTAGTCTGTACTTTCATGTCAAACCTCCAATTTTATAATCTATCCTTTATCCATGCTGCATATCCTGCTAAAACTTACTATCTGAGGAAATCAAGCAGTGACTGCTGTACAACCTTACTTGCTGCTGATAATGCCGCCTGATATACAAGCTCTGCTGATGTATATGTAACAACAATCTCTTCAAGATCAATATCTTCATTCTGTGACTTCAAATCAGTAAAGTTAGTCTTCTGTTCTGTAAGTCGTGTCTTAGTAAGATCCAGTCTTATCTGTCTGTTTCCAACATCTGCCTTAGCATTTGATACCTGGTCCATATATCCCTGCATCTGACCAATTCCTGCCTCGAAAGCATTCTTCATCTCAGACTTTGCAAAATCTCTCTGCTTTGTAAGTCCTTCCATAATGGTTTTAAGCTTTTCCTGTGAAGCATCATCGCTATACTGCGAATCCTTCTGCATTGATTCAACTTTAGATATCTGGGCATCAATATCAAGAACATTCTGAACTGTATTCACAAGGTCATTAACGTTTCTACCAAGATATATGTTAAAAGCCTCGTCAGCCTCTGTATTAACCTTTAACTTTTGTGAGAAATTAACTATGTATTCAATATCCTCACTCTTTTTATCATATACAACTCCTGTATTATTATCAACACAGTCAAAATACATTGTCGGGTCTATATCACCCTTTATGAAATTGCTCTTTTCATATGTAACTGAGAATTCATTATTCTGGTATACAGACTGATATACATTCTGTCCAAGAAGCAGCTCCCCTGTTGTTGCATTTATAGCAATCTCATTATCTCCCGGAATATAGTCAGGATCTGATGTTGTTACAACGCTTACCTGATTCTGCACAACACTTCCATCGGTCTGGGTTATATCAGCCGTAAGACTGCCATTCATTGTAACCGTTCCATCTGCATTAATAGTAACATTTGCAGAATTATTATTTCCCATTCCTAATGTAAATGTTCCACCATTAATCTCATCATAAGCTAACTGTATTCTGTTTACACTCTGGATATTAGGTGTAATTATATTGCCATTAGCATCTGTCTTAACTGTAAGATTTAATATATCATCATTACTGTAGGCATTAGTATATGCTGTCTTTGTAGAAAGATCTTCCCTTGTAAAATTCTGGGTAATTGAATAATCAACATTCTTAGCATCTGCATCTGACTGGTATGTAAGCGGTCTGTCAGTCGCATGTCCCGTAAATACATATCTTCCTGCATAATCTACATTTCCCTGTTCATAATAAGCCTCCACAAGCTTATTAAGACTTTCTGCAAGAGTATTTCTTTCAGATTCTGAATAAGAATCTGTAGAGCCCTGCACACAATATTTGTATAAATCCTTGATAATACTGTTACTTTCATCAAGTGCATCATGTGTAACACTAAGCCATGATGATGCATCCGGTATATTCTTTCCAAGATACTGGGTTACCTCATCAAGACTCGAACGAAGTCTTAATGCCCTTATCGCAATAATTGGATCGTCAGATGGCTTGCTTATCTTTTTTTGTGTAGAAAGTTCTGTACTCAGAGTATTTATCTGATTTTTATTAACCTGAATATTCGAAATCGAACTGTTAATCATCATCTGGTTAGTAATTCTCATAATTTTGTCTCCTTGTTATACTCCCGTGTTATTTATAAGTCTGTCATATAACTCATTCATAACACTTAACATTTTTGAACTGAGATTATAAGCTTCCTGAAATTTTACAAGGTCCATTGCTTCTTCATCCGTATCAACTCCCATTACAGAAAGTCTCTGGTTCTGGATAGTTGTCTGAAGATTCATATAATTCTTTGTAAAATTGATTGCCTTACTTGAATCTATTGACATATCACTGACGATACTTTCAAGGAAAAATGATCCTGTACCGCCATCATATATCTTTGCATCCTTAGTATTAATAAGATCTACAATCAGATCAACATTTGCTTCACCATCACTTACATTGTACTTGGTTGCAAGAAGATCTGCGTTATCAAGCAATGCCTGATTAACTGTAACAGTGCTTGCCGTAAGCGCCTGTGAATTTTCCTTCATAACAAAAAGTGAAATTCCCTGTGCCGAGCCATCAGAAGTAACACCTTTTTTAAGTATCTCATTAACAGATGATGCAAATGTCTGTATAAACTGATTCAGCTGTGACTGATAATATGGAACGCCTTTATATTGTGTGTTCTTATCCTTCTGGCTTTCAGTTTCTGTAAGAATATTACCATCTGCATCTTTCTTATATGTAGAATTACCGGCAGCATCTGTTGTAGATGCGTATTTCTCAATTTCTCCATTACAGCCATCTCTTATATCAATAAGTCCTTTTAACTCACCACTTAAAGAATCACTGTAAATATAAAACTCCTGCCCATTCTCCCACTGTATATCATAAAGTCCTGCTGCATCTGATACATTTCTCGGATTATCTCTTGCCACAGTCTGGAGAGTGTGGTAGTTATATCCATCAACAAGGCTGTTACCATTGATTGTAATCTGAAGATTAGTAAGATTATTACCCATATCACTTTCGCTTACTGTTATATTAACAATCTGTGAAAGTTCATCAATCATGGCATTTCTCTGATCCTTCAGATCATTAGCATTACCGTAATTTGCCTGAATCTGGTTAATCTGCTTATTAAGCGATGAAATATTCTGTGCCAGGGAATTAATCTGCTGTACAGCATCTTTAATCTCATTATTGGCATCAACCTGAACATTTCTTAAGTTAGTTGATAAAGTATTAAAATAATCTGTAAGACTCTTTGCATTATTAATAAGCTGGTTCTTTGCAGATGTGTCAGCCGGAGTACGGTCAAGCTGGTTAAGTGCCGCAAAGAAATTTTCATACTCTGTAGAATATCCCTTTAAAGTAAATTCATTAAGATAATTCTCTATCTGTGACATATAACTGTTCTTAACATTATACTGTCCATAATTAGTATTATTATTTCTGTACTTCTCATCATAGTAGGAATCTCTTGTCTGGTTGATTGCATCAACAACAACTCCTGAACCGAGTGTTCCATATCTTGCATAAGTTCTCAGCGCATCAGCTGCTTTGGTTGATGCAGATTCCCTTGTGTATCCTTTAGTATTAATATTGGCAAGATTATGTGATGTAACATTGATTGAAGTCTGTGCAGCCTGCAATCCTGTATATGCAATTGTTAATCCAAAAAATGTTGATGCCATAAATCCTCCTTATTTGTGAAGCAGCTGCGACTGTTTTATGCATTACCAAGCGATGTTACAAGATGTTCTAACATCTGATTTACAACATTGACATATCGTGATGCTGCATTGTATGCCTGCTGGTATTTAATCATTTTCTCTAATTCTTCATCGGAAGAAACGCCCTCAGACTGAAGTCTCTGATTATCATATCCATCAACCATAGTCGTCTGGTTGCTTACATAATTGCCAAGCGCTTTTCCTAATGTCGCATACTCTCCAATGAAATTATTATAAAATGTCATGAAATCTGATTTGGCATATGTGTCAGGATTAAGTGAAGCAAACTTCTCATCCCATGCATCTACCAGTTCCTTAGCCCTGTCAAAATCTTCTTTTCCCTGCACTGTAGAAAGTGGAATCTTTCCAACATTCTGGGCTGCTTCCGGATTAATCTGTAGATTGCCAAGCTTATAAAGCGATTCATAATCTGTTTCATTAAGATTATTTCTTATATAAATTGTTTTTCCTGAATCATCAGTTGTCTTAATATATCTGTCAGTGCCTTTTCTTGAAAACAGCTCTGTTCCTACCGTTTTATCATCATCCATTCCATATCCGGTCTTGTCCATATCAAGCATTGAATATGTATATGAATCAACTGGTACTTCAGTACCTCCAGCACTTGTATATAACTTTTCTCCGGAAGAAAATCTGTATGTTCCGTCTCCATTATCAGTTCCGGTAACTTTCCTTCCATATCTGTCATAAAGCACCTGCTGGCTGACAGAATCATATGTGTATATATCTGCCTGAATCTCTGTTCCATCTGCTGCCATATAAGGGTTATTCCTTACCTCCGACTTCTCAGGACAAAGTATATTGTTAATCTTCTCAACAATGCCATTAACAAGCTTATCAAATCCAGCCATAGCACTAAGAATTGCAGATGGCTCAATATAAGTATTGTAATATTCCTGTGCCTTGGAATATTTGTTATATGCTTCCTGATATGCTGCCCTTCCATCAGCAGTACTCATATCATAATCCGAACTGCTTGGTGCTTCAGGAACAACCGTATAATCAACAACCATATTGCCTCTTGCAATAAGAAGTCCCTTAAGTTCACCCTTGTCTGTTTCATCTACATTAGATGCCTCTGTACTTAAATCATACACATCCCTTTCATATCCCGGCCATGTAGGAATAACAAGATTAGTGCCTTCAACAACTCTTGTATCCATCTTCGCAAGTTCTCCCATTGTTACAAATGGAATTCCTTCCGCAGATATAATAACTTCCTTGCTGTCATTCTCGTAATATGTAATATCAATATACTTGCTGAGTTCATCGATTGCCGCATCTCTTTCATCTCTTAAATCATTGGCATCCTCAATTCCTGTAGACTCAATCTTTGATATTTTCTTATTCAGTGTATAGATTTTGTCTCCAAGCTTATTAATTGAATCAACCATATTCTTAACCTGTGTATTAAGTGTTGTCTGGTAATCCTTCAGTCCTTTATATACATTTTCAGACTTTTCAATAAAAGCTGTTGCATTCTGGATAAGCGATGACCTCGCTACTGTACTTGTAGGATTCTTGGCCAGCTCATTAACAGAATTATAAAGATTAATAAGATATGATTCATATGTAACGCCCTGCATCTCGCCAAACTGGTCTTCTATCTCTTCAATCGCCTTATACTGGCTCTCATAAAATCCAAGTCTGGAATTTTCATTTCTGTATGCCTGATCTATAAACTGGTCTCTTATTCTTCTCACTTCAGAAACCGCAACACCAAGTCCATAATCCGGTGAACTCACCTTATCACTGGTATTCACTCTTACATACTGTGTATCTGAAAATGTGACCTGCTGTCTTGTATATCCCGATGTATTAATATTGGACAGATTGTGTGCTGTTGTATTAAGTGCTGTCTGCGCTGTCTTAAGTCCTGTTGTTCCAATAAACAGCCCCGCCATTCCGTTAGCCATAAGGTCACCTCTTTCTTAAAATTTAAAATCATCTGATATGTATATCGACACATTTTTCTGATAAAACACCCCTCAGGGCTTAAAAAAGCCACATTCTCATTGTGAAAATGTGGCTCATTCCCGAACACGGATAAGCACATATACATCATCCGTGATAATATCCAATTATAAATGTAAAATCATTCATGCAGCCATTACTGCTTTGCATCAAAACTGCCACCGCCTAAGCCGCTGTTCTCCTCATAAGCTCCCTTTCCATAGTTAGCTGTCTGTGGTGCCATGCTTGCATTCCTGGCCAGATTAATCTCGAATTCTATCATATCCATAGACTGCTTAAGAAGCTGCTTATTATTATCATTAACTTCTGTCAGCTGTTTAACAGTATTCTTAAGATTAAGATACGACTGTTCAAGTGCATCATGTTCTTTAGGCTTCTTCTCCAAAAGTCTTACAATCTCTCTGACTTTAACCTCTGAAGGTGACAGATGCAGAATCTTACATATGTCTGTAACACACGCCTCTCGTTCCGTCTCAAGTCTTGTGATTACATCAATCAGCTTCTGCTCTCTTCCAAATATTTCCTGAAGCTGTTCGACATTACCACTAACAATTGCGGCAGTCTTATTATTAGACAAGTCCAGCAGTGCTGTATACTGTCTGTTTTCATCATCCATTATATTAATCAAAGAATCAATCAAACTTGCCATCTAATAAAACCCCGCTAAAATGTTAATGTAGAAATGTTGTTCAAAATCTTATCTGCAACAGCTTCTGAACTGATATTATATGTTCCTGCTGCCATACGTGCCTTGATATCGGCAATCTTATCTTCCCGAACATCGGAAGCCGCGCTCACTGCTGTTCTGGCTGTCTGATATGTCCTGGCTGTGTCAGAAATTTCAAACTTATCACTAGCCGATGATGTCTTTGCTGTAGCCTTAGCTTTAGAAATCTGGCTGGTCTGATATATCTGATTAACAGCATTATAAGCATCTATACGCATATTAACCGCCTCACTTTCTATTAATTAAAGCAGATAACTCCTGCTTTATGTGTAAGATATCGGACGGTTTTTCAAAATACTTTATACCTCTTTTGAAAAAATGCTAATTAATTATCCGGGTAAGTTTCACCCTTTAATTACTTATCAAGGAATCTCATTCTTGCCTTTTCTCTTCTCGCTCTTTCCTTGTCAGCATTGCCTACGGCCGATGCAGCACTTCCATACATGCTGCCAAGCCTGTTAGCCATGTCAGACTTGCATCTTTCACAGTATCTTCCTGTTCTTATGGTAGCTCCGCATACTTCGCATGCAATGCCAATAGGTGAATCATCACTGAACGACAGTCTTTCTTCTCTTATCCACTGCTCAATCTGTCTTGTACTTACATCACAGTTCTCTGATATATCTCTCATATCAGCTCTTGGATTATCTTCTATATATTGCTTAACCTCCTGAAACTTTTCTTCAAGTTTCTTCATACAGTCAGGGCAGAGTCTGTATGCGCCCCCGATATAATTATATAATCTTCCACAATTCTTACAATTTCTAACTTCCATAAATCCTCCTTGTTAAGCTTCATTGTTTTGCAAAACAAAATCGCATCCGCACTAGAATCCGTCGCCAATGCACAGACTTACCCCATACACTTCCTGAACGCCAGCATGCTTGAGTACTGCAGCACATGCATCAAATGTTGCTCCTGTTGTATATATATCGTCCACAATTAAAACTTTACTATATCTTACAACTTTTTCTCCTGCTTGAAAAGCATTTTGCAGATTTTTAACCCTATGTGCATTATCCAGTTCTTTCATAGGAACTGTTTTAACAACTCTCACAAGAGCTTCACAATCCATAGGGATACCCATAAGCTGTTCCAATTCTCCTGCAATCAGCTCTGCCTGGTTAAACCCTCTTTCCTTAAGTCTTGAACTGTGAATAGGCACAGGAATCAGTGCATCTGGCGCCCAGGCATGAATCATGCTGCCACACTTGTCTGCAATCTGTTTTGCATAGATACCTGCATATTCCCTTTTATTGTGATACTTGAATCTGTATATTGAATCCTTGATGCACTTAGAATATTCATACACAGCGCATGCCTGGTCATAAACATGTACCTTCCTGCTACAATCACTGCAATATTCCACTTCATCATTTTCAACCGATTTGCCACATTTAAGGCAGACCGGCTCACTGACATAGCTCACCTTGCGCATACAGTCCGGGCATATATCCACCCTGATACCTCCTACAAAAGGCGCAGGTCTGCCACACATAGGGCATGCCGGTGGAAGTACCGCATTAACTGCCTCCATTAATACCTTCTTATAATCCATAATCCCCCATTATTGTCATCATTATCACATATAAACATATCAATTATCATTGTCCGAAATCTTCAATATGTCTGATTTCTTCAATCCTGTCTGTGAGTGAAGAATATCGTTTTGACTCTGATACATTGTCAGCCATAAGCCTGAATATCTCCTCTTCCCCAACGAGGCACACACATTTTCTTGCTCTTGTAACTGCCGTATACAGAATATTCCTGTTCATCAGCATTCTTGGTCCCTGCGACATCGGAATAATAACCGCCGGGTACTCACTTCCCTGTGATTTGTGAACCGTAATCGCATACGCAAGTTCAAGTTCATCAAGCTGTGAGAATTCATAAGTAACGAATCTGCCATCTTCGAATTTCACAGTTACATTCTCGTCAAATTTGCTTATTCTTTCTATAACTCCGGTATCCCCGTTAAATGCGCCCGTTCCCTGTTCTGTTGGAATACCATATCTGCTACGTTTTTCCCATGCAAGCTGATAATCATTCTTAATCTGCATAACCTTATCACCTTCACGGAAAGTAACATCCCCCACCTGTCTTTCCTGCTTGACAGCATCAGCCGGATTAAGAAAATCCTGCATAATCTTATTAAGACGTTCAACCCCGACATTGGATTTTCTTGATGGTGTAAGAATCTGAAGATCATACACATCAGCCCCGACATAATCCGGAAGCTTGTCCTTAATAAGCGTTTTCATCGCATTTATAATATTGTCAGCACCGTTTCTGTGAACAAAGAGAAAATCCTTGCTGTACTTGTTAAGTACTACCTCCTCGCCCCTGTTAATCTTATGGGCGTTAATAATAATCTCGCTCTGTGCCGCCTGTCTGAATATCCTTTCAAGCTTAACAACCGGAAAACATCCGGATTCTATAATATCTTTCAGAACATTTCCCGGGCCGACACTTGGAAGCTGATCCACGTCACCTACAAGAATCAGTTTCGTTCCAATCGAAACAGCTTTAAGAAGTGAATTCATAATACTAATGTCTACCATCGACATCTCATCAACGATAATAACATCAGCCTCAAGCGGATTATCTTCATTTCTCTCAAAGAACATAGACAACCCCGTTGCTGCCGACTTTCTGTCGCCATCCGGCACGCCTCCGCTTATCTCTAACATTCTGTGGATTGTCTGTGCTTCATAACCACAGGCTTCTGTCATTCTCTTTGCTGCACGTCCCGTAGGCGCTGCAAGCCTGATTTCCAGACCTTCCAGTTCAAAATATTTGATTATTGTATTAATAGTTGTAGTCTTACCGGTTCCCGGTCCGCCAGTAATAATAACAAGCCCGTTTCTTACTGCTTTCGCAACAGCCTCTTTCTGGATATCATCAAGATTTATGCCTTCTTTATCCTCAATCCTTGCAATCCTGTCATCAATGAATTTCTGGTCTTCCTCAATCTGGACATCAAGATTGTTAAGCATCGCTGCAACATTTGCTTCCATGTTGTAATACATGCGGGCATAGACACATTTTACATTATCCTTAACCTTGACAACTATCTTCTTGTCCATTGTCAGGTCCATGAGATATTTGTCATAGTCCTGGACGTCAATCAAAAGCAATTCATTGACCTGACGCACAAGCTTATCATACGGAAGATATGTGTGCCCCTGCATTGTCGCCTGATTAAGCACATAAAACATTCCACTCTTAATCCTGAATTCAGAATCAATCTTAATTCCGGCACGCGAAGCAATCTCGTCAGCCGTCCTAAAACCGACACCCTCTATGTCATCAGCAAGCCTGTACGGATTCTGTTCAAGAATGTTATATATATCGTTTCCATAACGCTTAAATATTTTGTTGGCAAGATTCATCTGGATTCCATAACGCTGAAGAAACATCATTGCTTTTCTGATGTCTTTCTTGTCAATAAGCTGGTTTGCTATATCCATAGCTTTAGACATGCTTATTCCTTTAATCTCAGCCAGACGCTCCGGTTCTTCTTCCATAATCCTGAATGTATCATCGCCAAATGTCTTAACTATTCGTTCAGCCATCTTCTCGCCGATACCCTTTATTGCCCCGGAGCTTAGATAACGTCTTACGGATGCAGCATCATCCGGCGCCCTGAACTCATAAGATGTGACTTTAAACTGCATGTAGTAAACTGCATGCTTAACAAATTCGCCTTGTGCTGTAATAAATTCACCTGTGTTGATATAGCTTAACACTCCAACACAGGTGATTTCTTCATCATCATATACAATATTAAAAACCGTATATCCATTGTCTTCATTCCTGAAGATAATATTCTCCACAAAGCCCTCTACATATTTCACAGACTCGTAATCCAATCTGTTATCTCCTTTATGTTAAATATTATTTCTGCTCATCTGCCTTAGGAATAGACTCTGTAGAATAATTTCTCTTCATCTGCTCATAAAGCGTCTGTGCTATTCCAAGTCCTTTGCCATGATTAGAATCAGTCATAAGCTTGGCATAAGATGACACCATCTCATCTCCAAAGTAACTTCCCAAAGTATTAAGTGAAGTATCCTCTGTTCCGCCAATTCCAGCCATAGAAGAGAACAGATTGCTATCTTCGTCATCCGAATCAATCTTAGCCATCTTCTCCATTGACTTAAGAACCTGTTCAACAAAATAACTTTCAAAATCCTTGCATACAGACATAAGTTCATCGTCTGATGCCTTAGAATAATCAGTACTGATAAGTTTATTATTTAAAGAACCCGCCTTAGAATCATACACATCTGAATAATTCATACTGCTAAGTCCTGTGATAGAATCGCTCATACACTGCACCCCACTTATCTCTTAAGGTTATTAGCCTGCTCCATCATTGTATCAGATGTTGTTATAGCCTTAGAGCATAACTCATACGCTCTCTGTGCTGTAATAAGATTAACCATCTCAGTTGCAACCTGAACATTAGATGCCTCAAGATATGACTGTCTTAAGGAACTCTTCTTCCCAACTTCATCATAATCCTCATTAAGTGGAACACCTGAAGCTTCTGTCTCGCCAAGATAGCTGCTTCCAAGCTTATCAAGTCCTGCCGGGTTAGAAAACTGATATAGACCAATCTTAATTCCAATAGGTGCCGGATTGTTAGACTCATCCGGGTATAAAAGATTGCCATCCGTATCAATAGTTATAAGATTCGTCTTATAATCTTCCCCATTAGCATCCTGCCCAAGAACAATCTCTGCGCCATCTGCGCTGAGCACAGGATATCCTTCAGAAGTACTGAGCATTACGCCTTCTGTAGCTGTTGCCCATGTAAAATGTCCATTTCTTGTATAAACAGTATCACCTGTGTTAGTATCCCTCACTGCAAAAAAACCATTTCCATCAATAGCAAAATCAGTTAAACTGTCAGTTGCATTGAGAGCACCCTGTGTATATATTGATGTTACTGCTGAAACTCTTGAGCCAAGTCCTACCTGTGCTCCAACAGGTTTATCATCTCCGTTAGCTGAAGTAGTCTTTGCCTGAAGATTCTGATAAAGCAGAGACTTAAACTGAGTCTGCTCCTGCTTATATCCGATTGTATTAACATTTGCCAGATTATTGGCAATAGTATCTACGCTTGTCTGCTGGCTCATCATTCCTGATGCAGCAGTCCACAATGATCTCATCATATCGTTAGTCCTCCATATGTAAATGTCTAACAGTTGTCACTAAATTTCAGAAATAGATACCATCTTTCCTAACATCTCATCGATAGTATTCATAATCTTCTGATTACTTTCAAAATCTCTTGCGATAGATATCATATCTACCATCTCTGTTACCACATTAATATTGGAAGCCTCCAAATATCCCTGATTAACCTTTGCTGCAGCTTCTGTCTGTGTTGCGCCATCTACAGCTCTGTAAAGATTCTCGCCGTATGCCTCAACATAGTCATAATCCTCAAAATCTACAAGCGCAAGCCTGTCAACATACTGTCCGTCGGCATATATCTCGCCACTCTCCTCTACAGTAAGGCTCTCAAAATCTGTAGGTAACTGTATCGGACCACTCTCGCCCAATACATAATCACCATCCTTGGTTACCAGATAACCTTCACGGTTCATCTGGAAAGATCCGTCCCTGGTATAAAGCGTTGAAGTTTCTCCAGCTTTGTTAGTGAAAGAAATCGAAAACAATCCACTTCCACTCAGCGCAAAGTCAAATGTATTGCCTGTGTTCTGGAAAGAACCCTGATCCCAGCTTCTGAAGGATTCTCCTACTTTCGCTCCAAGATTCAGAGTTCCGATATTCTGATTAATATAGCCCACAGTTTCATCTTTAACTTTGATGCCATAAACATCTTTAAACGACTGTGTCGTAAGGCCTTCTTTCTTATAACCTGTGGTAGTTGCATTAGCCAGATTATTAGACACTACATCCAGTCTCTTCTGCTGAACTGTCAAGCCAGAGTACGCTGTATAAAGCCCTTTTACCATAGCCCGCCTCTTTCTTGATAATATATTCTTCCGGCATAAAAATTGTCCATTCTGCCAGAATGTTAAGAAACATTAGTAATAATCTTATTAAAAATGTTTCAGGTTACTTAACTTCGTCTCTGTAGCCTGCAAGGAACTCAATAAACTTACCTGTACCAATAGCAACACATGTCATTGGATCTTCGGCTGTCATAGTATTAATTCCTGTCTTGGCTTCAATTAAATCCTCAAGTCCTGAAAGAAGACTTCCTCCTCCTGTAAGGACGATTCCTCTGTCTGCAATATCAGATGCAAGTTCTGGTGGAGTCTTCTCAAGAACGCTGTGAACAGCTTCAACAATCTGTGAAGTTGCCTCTCTTAAAGCTTCCTCTGTCTCCTCTGAGCTTACCTCTACAGTCTTAGGAAGACCTGTTACAAGGTTTCTTCCTCGTACATTCATAGTTGTGACTTCTGCCTTAGGATAAGCAGAACCAACCTTTATCTTAATATCTTCTGCAGTTCTTTCACCAATAAGAAGATTATGCTTCTTTCTCATGTATCTTACGATAGCTTCATCAAAATCATCTCCGGCAATCTTAATAGAAGTACTTACAACAGTTCCTCCTAAAGAGATAACAGCAATATCAGTTGTACCACCACCGATATCAACAATCATATTACCGCATGGTCTTGAAATATCAATACCTGCACCGATAGCTGCTGCGATAGGCTCTTCAATAATAGCAACCTCTCTTGCGCCTGCCTGAAGAGTAGCATCCTCAACCGCCTTCTTCTCAACCTCAGTAACACCTGAAGGTACACATACACTGATTCTAGGCTTCTTAAGCATTCTCTTGCCGATAGCCTTCTGGATAAAGTACTTAAGCATCTTCTCAGTTACAGTGTAATCAGAGATAACGCCCTGACGAAGAGGTCTTACAGCAACGATGTTACCTGGTGTTCTACCAAGCATCAGTCTTGCTTCCTCACCGATAGCCTTAATCTTATTAGTATCCCTGTCAAATGCAACAACTGAAGGCTCTTTAAGAACAACACCTTTGCCTCTGATGTACACAAGAATACTTGCAGTACCTAAATCTATACCAATATCTGTTGATAACATGATAATTCCCCTTTCTTATAAAACAATGCGGACCTCTGTCTGTCCGATATATTCAGATAAAACATAAACTCAAAAGTCATTAGAAGCCATGTGTGCCCATGGCTAATCACCATTATATACATAAAAAAGGAAATTTAAAAGCCCTAAATAAAAAAAATCTATCTAAATATATATTTTTATAAATATTCAAGAAGCAATATGTCTTGTAAATGTATATCGGCATTAATTTGTGCCTGCTTAATATTCTGCCCGCGAATTTAAAAATATTTTGATTTTAAGTTACATACATATTATAATGTGGTGGATTAGGATTATAACTTATTTATATTAAATTCTATATTAAAGTAATATTAAAGTTATTTCTGAATTTAAGTGTATAGGAGATTGCTATGAATATCCGTGTATTAGATAAAAATGATAAAGCTGCTCTCGAACAGCTTATATTTACTATAGAAAACGCTCTTCCTGTTCCGGAATGGTGGATTCCTATTGATGACATTGAACGCTCGCATTTCTTTGATGCTGACTGGACATGCTTCTTAGGTGCATTCAATGACAATAACGAACTTGTTGCCGCCAGCGCCCTTTTCTTTAATGAACATGAATTTGCTGAGGAAGCTGAAAAGCTCGGTCTCGACATTCTTTCTACAAATGTAGCTGAAGTCGGACGATGCATGGTTCACCCGGACTTCCGCGGTCACAATCTCATGTGTGAGCTTAACAAGCGCCTCTGTTCAATTGCCCGCAACCGCGGCATCGACACAATCCTCGCCGTAGCCCACCCTGACAACATCGCTAGCAATTCATCTTTCCGCCGTCTCGGCGCAGAGCTTAAGACAACTGCCACTGTATTCGGCTCTTACCGGAGGAATATGTATATTCTGCCATGGTAAGTTGTGACGGGTGGTCGGGCTGTAGCTTGCAGCCAGTATGTAGTGGCAGTTCGGGCAAGGCAGGCTGTCCCAGAAGAAGACAGCCTGCCTTGCCCGAACTTTTTATTCACACATATCTTGCTGTAGTGCTTGTTCCTGCAATCCGCCTACAGTCACCTACACACCTACAGTTCTTCCTTAAGGCACTCAAGCAGTCCTTTGCAGCCTGCCAGAACATCCCTGTAAGTTGCCTCAAAATCTCCTGTATACCACGGATCTGCCACATCAAGTCCGCTTCCCGCAAATGTAAGCAGCTTATATATCTTCTCATCAGGGTCTCCACCTGATATCCTCTGCATATTGCGGATATTCTCAGTATCCATTCCAATAAGGTAATCATATTCCTCATAATCATTCAGAGTCATCTGTACTGCCCTGTGAGGAATCACCGGAATCCCTTCTTTCTTTAACTTGGCAACAGTTCCATGATGCACCCCATTGCCAATCTCCTCGCGGCTTGTCGCCGCTGAATTAATATAGAACTTATCAACCAGTCCTTCTTTGTCAACTAAATATGTCATAACGCTTTCTGCCATAGTGCTTCGGCAGATGTTGCCGTGGCAGATGAATAATATTTTTATCATGCCTTAAAACTCCTTGAAAATACTGATTTTCCTTGATTTTACGCCACTTTCTACGATTTTCTGTGATAGATTGTTTTCTTCGTTTTCGTCGCATATCGTGGCATAAATTCGTATATCTTGTCATCCAAATTTAGTAAAAATCTTAGTAAAACAGCTCGATTTTCTCATTTTACTAAAGACTTTTTCCACTTAGATTATCTTTTAGTTGTATCAATTTTCTTAATATTTTAAGCCATCTTAGCATATTTGCCAAGTTCTTCCTTGGCATCCTCTGCTCCCAGATGCGTATATGTATTCAATGTTACCCCAATGTCTGAATGTCCCATAAGCTACTCCTTAATGTCAATTGGTGCTAATCTTGCACCACAGCTAATCAAGATACTTTTAGCTGTTTTGCCGGCAGCAAGTTTATACTTCTTGTACTGTCTTACTGCAAAATGATTGGGTTTATCGGCTTCCAGCTCCTCAAACAATAAATCTACGGCATTTTTGAAATTCTCATCGTCCTCTCTGGCTTCGCTGGCATCAATCATATCAATCAGTATTGCGAAATTCTGCTCATCTTCCGGAGCTTCATACCAGATATAAGCGATAAGTGCCATATAATAGAGCTTTTCAGCCTTTACCCAGAAGTCCTCACCGGATTGCTGTCCCTCTCCTTTGGTGTTGACTATAATCGTGTTTACAAGTTTCAAGATATCCTTTTCGCTCCGAATGTAGGCGAAAGGATTGTAATGCATGGATTTAGCAAAGTTTATGGTATTCAAAACTTTTATCTTGTACTTGCCCCTTTTTAACATTTTTCCGCACTCCACCAGTACCGTGCCTTTCGGATCAGTGACAACATAAGACGAGTGCATTTACATCAGATTCGGCTTCACAAAAAAGCGAGTCTTACCGGAACCGGAGCCACCGATAACAAGAATATTTTTATTTCTTGCATACTTCGGCTCTTTCGGTCTGCCGGACATCATCAACCGTTCCGTCTGTGTCAGAAGGACATTATTTTCAAACACAGAGTCCATATATGGCTCTATGTCCTTGGCATTTCCCCATCTTGCGGAACCGTATTCTACACCCTGCCGGAACTTCTTGGCATTCTTGGCTTTGTAATACACCACAAGTCGGAGTGCTATGCCACCTGCCACACCAATCAGTAAATCTCTTGGGTGGAAGCTGGGCAAAGGATTGGCAAACAGCCTATCAAAACGGTTCATGACTGCCATCATCTTATCAGAAGCATTTGTACCTTCTGATACTCTCCACAGCCATGCAACCTTGTCACAGAAATACCCAACAAAGATATAGGGCAGATTCAAAAGCACCAGCTTCTTGGTATCCATACCGCCTGCTTTTGCTTTCAGATTTTTCGGGATAGCTTTCAGATCCTTGGTTATGCCTTCAATGATGTTACTCAAAGACTCTGCCCCCTGTCCTTATTCTTTTCCCGGCTCCGTTCTCTGTTCTTATTCTGTGATACTGCATCCCTGAAGTGTTTCTGTTTCTCCCTTACGGAAATCCTGCCCTTTCGTTTCTCATTACCATAAACAAATTCCTTGAATGCCTGTGCTACCGCATCGGCATCCCTGCCCTTGAAAAATACCACATATTTCGGCGGGTCCGTTGTCTTGTCTCTCTTGACGGCGAAATCAACATTATATTTACGAGCTACCCGCTCAAAGGATTTGATATTGCCGTCCGTCACTTCGATAGACGAAACTCCCACGCCTTCGCCAACCAGCTTTTTCACAGAAGTTTTACCCTGCGTTTTCTGTGCTTTCTGCCTGCGATGGTTCAGATACATCCGCATTGCAGCCTTCAAGACGTTGGCATCCAGTTTAGCGGTCTTAATTACAAGAGCGATTGTTTTCTGCGTTACTTCCTCTTGCATAAGTACCTACGATCTGCATTTCCATGTGCGTATGCTCCGCTAAGGTGGAACATACAGCCGATGTAATAAATACCTCATAATTTTCCTTTCCGCTTCTGAACATCGTGTCCAAAAGCAATAAAAAAAGGGCAGCTATAAACCTCTCGACTCATAACTGCCCTGGCGCTGTTTTATTTTTATTATTTTATTTCAAACTGACAAACAATAGTCTATCACTCCATTTCTACTAGAATACTACTTTTCAAAAGCAGCAAAAATTTCCCTAAGTAGCAAATCGCACTCTTCCCATTCATCTAAAACAAGTTGATCCTGACTTCTTTTAACCTTCAATTTAAACTGTTTCAACACTTCTGATTTAGAAACTATTTCACCTTGATATGCATCTACTTTATCAATATAGGATTTCCAACGAACAGGCTCGTATTCTCCACTTTTTTTCAGAATATCCTTACCAAGAAACATTTCTATTGAGCAAGCACGACCATTAATATTGTCTATTGAACTTCCTCCCGGTCCAATAGTTGGATAATGGAGACACATTTCTAAATCTGGCAAGTGCATAATTCTTACATTTGATGGAATTGGAATATTTTTTAAAACTTTTATTTCACTTAAACCAGCTGAATCATTATCATATAATGCAATAATTCTATTCCTGATTCCAGCAGCAATAAATGCCTTTAAATAATGCGTTAAGTAATTTGTACTTCCCTGCACAACATAAGTTGAAAAATCAATAAAAGAATAAAACTTTACCATGTGAGGATACAACAATTTCATTGCTTCAGATATAACTCTTGCATCTGTACTACCTTCTGTAAGTATAACTGTCTTAGATACTAAATACTCTTTTTCCTCTGGAACCTCATCACACCATCCACCCTCAAATAGATTTGTATAATCAAGAGTAATTATGTCTTCCGATTTAAATGCTTCTAAAATAATACGAAATACATCCCACGGTGATCCTATTTCTTCATCTAAATAATAGAAATCAATGCCAAAATATGTATCATCCTTACAATGTGGTAATGAGTCTAATACTATTTTCTCGCACAGAGAATTGTTCTCTCCCCTGCATTTCTCTAATGATATATAATCACCATTCTCATAAATATCGGACGCTAATATTGAAGAATACTTTTTTACTGCTCGGGCCCAATTTTCAAAGGTATACTCTCTTTCAATATTGTCACTATCGACTTCATCATCAAAATCATCTTCTAAGTAGTCTAAATAATTCTTCTTATGGTATTCAAATAAACTTTTTGCCTTTAGAGTTGTATGTCCCATTACATCTAAACACATTTTTGCATTATTAACAGTCGTAGTAAAATATCGTCTAGTAATACTTTCATCTAGTTCTTTGTCAAATACTTCTTCTATCGTCAAATCATCTTGACTAAAAATTGATAATAAATCACCAAAAGTATTTTTGCGTGATAAAAATTCATAACTTCCAATACATAGTCCAACAATCTCTCCCATGTTACCTCCTTGTCAGTGTTTTCTTCTTTGATTAAGTGTTACTATATATTACTAATTCAGTACCATGGACCAGTATGAAGCATCCTCCAAGAATTGAACTAGTATGTTTACTATGATTACATTATTACTGCAAGCTGAAATCTACCGAATCAAAATAACTTATATCCATGGTTCATCAACTTTATATAACTGTTATTTCCCCAAGATTTACTGGTTCTTTTAGTTTAATTCTTTCATATTTCACCCTACTTTTCATTTCCCGTATTTCCGAGAACACATCACTTAATATTAATTGCCTCTTAGATGAATTATTTTCAAATAAATAAGCAAGCATAAAAATTGGAATGGCATGCCGATTTGTTCCATTATCATGATACTGTATCCTTTTATCAACAAAAAGATATAAGATATCAACGTCTCCTTCCCTTGTAAAGTCAATCTGATTCTCAAATAGCTCATTTAGTCTATTAATATCTCTTTCAAGATAGGTTTGATGTTTTTCCAATTGATTATCATATATTTTTTTAAAGGCATCTTCAATTCTTATATAATTCTCACGGTTTTGATATACATTTTCCTTCCATTTACATTCAATAATTAGCAACTTTTTGCCTATTTTATCATATATTGCAACATCAATATCACTATTAAGGGGCTTTCCCTTAAATGTCTCATTAGGTACTGAATAAACATAAGTTGTATTATAAAGAATATTCGAATATTTATTCACATGATTAACAATATAATCAATTATTGACTGAGAAACCGTCTCATCCTTATTCTCGAAACGTATTCCTTTGTAGTAATGTCCATTTACTATCGAGAATTGAAAATCATTCAATACTATGGAGCTTGGTATCCAGATAATTTTATTCTTAAATTTTAACAGGGGAAATTCAGTAAAATTTCCACTTGTCACGTTAACATCCATCGAAAAATAATCTATATAACTCATTACAGAATCTCTTGAGATTCCTATTTGCCTCCCTAATGCTAATATTTTGACGAGATCATACTGACATACATATTCCAACTCACCCACCATAGTCGACGAAGCCAACATATACTTCTGCATACAAAGCCTACTCAGATAATAAAGCAATGCCAAAAATGTGGCCAACTCATCTTTGCTCCCAATAATCACTTTATTCGTATTATCATCTAAGCTTCTAAGTGAAGACGACGATATCTTATTTAAGTCTGACATTACACGTTTCTTACACAACTCGAAATATTTAGTATCAATAACATTTGCCATTCTATTTAGTATATTATAAAAAATATAAATCTTCTGAGGATGTTTTATTAACTCTTTCACATTGATTTTATCATGCAAGTATTTCTCACATTCAACAAATATTTCTTTTTCTACCTCAAAATTCAAAGTATCATCTAAACCATAATAATATAATAATTCTTTATGATATTTTTCTGAAATAACAGGAAAATAGAAACCATATGTATTATCATCTTCAGGTTTTATTATTACCTTTGAAGCGCAATCACGTATTTCTCTTATTTGCTCTCCCCGCTTAAATTCGTCGTACAATTGTAATACATACTCAACAAATGAATATTCTTCACCTAAACTAGGAACATATCTTTTCTTTGAAAACGAAATCTTCCTATCGGATATGAGCACCCTATGTATGTACCAATATATAGCTTCTCGAAGAGGATTTACTAAAATGAGATATTCATTAGAATCACCCAATCCCGCAGCTAAAGATTCTTCAGATTTCATTTTATAGTTCATTTCTAACACGATAAGTGGAAAAAGAATCTCATAATAGAAATCATGATTAAATAACTGTAATTTTTCAGAAAATACTCTGTCGACATCATTTTGTATAGCATCTGCAATTTTCTTTCTTAATTCATACTCTTGCTGTCTCTCCATATACCTCACCTTTTCTCATCAAATAATGTTCTTCTTAGCATGTTTTTCCATACGGAATTCCTTATAATATATTAAATATGAATTGCATTCGTTTTTACAACTGGAATTTATTTCTCTCTTAGAACGAATTTTTTGAAGTAAGAAAGCAATACTTTCCACATATGATTACAATGAACGAACCGATATAGTATCACAAAAGTTTTATGGCGTAGCTGTTTTCTTACATAACACTGCCAAAGGTAAGGAAGGATCAGGTGCTTTCTTTTCACAATAGATGACATTGGTTTTGCATCCAAGATAACGATAAATTTCCATCGCCTGCGATGACAATGCATAATCACAGGTAACAAAATAGTTGCATTTTGACGCATAACAGATATGATCAACATCATAAAAACCACTTCTAATGGTTCTGTAAAACTCACGATCATACGTAGGATAAAAAGCTTTATATGTAAACTTTGTGCGCTTCTCAATTTTATTTCTGTGATAGCCTAATGCATTCATTAGTATAAAAAGAAGCCGAACCGCTTCTCTAATCTCGGAAAAGGTTCTTTCCTTTTTACAATAATCATTAAAGTACCCAACTGGAAAACGAGAACCACAAATCTCGTAAAATACCCTATTAATGCTTTCGTTATCAATCATCTCATTCTTCGGATCAAATAACTGTGTAGATGTTAACAAAGAAATTTCCTTTCTGTGTGTTTCCACCTCTTTTTCGTCCCATCTGAGTAATCCACACGTTTTTTCCTCTAGAGCCTCAAATGTAGCGCATTCTGACTCTTCAGCATACTGATTCAAAACCTGAAGTTTTTTCGCACGGTCAAAGCACACTTCTACAGGTTCTGTGAGAATTTTGAGACATCCGTCCCGAACCGGAAGGACTTCGCAGTTGCTACAAATTTTTGAAATATTATCTCGCCGTTTGCCCTCAAATATAGAATTGTCCATCCTACATACTTCCTCCATATGAGTAGGACTATACACAAATTGAATTTCATCCATTTCGGCATAATTATCCAGTTGTGTGTGGAAAACTTCATTACTCTCATATAATTGATAAACGCCAAAATCCATATACACAAGCGTTTTCTTTTCCAATACACATAACGGAATGTTCTTCGTCTGAAAGTCTCTACAAGTTGTTTTTATTTCAGTGTTCAGAATGTTGTCGATAGATCGTACTCTGTTCCATTCGTTCAGACTAATTTGAAGTTCCTTACGATCTTTTTTTCCCAGATATTTCCTTAACAACTGAACACTTTTTATCAATTCCAACCAGTCCACTCCGCTCGGACACTCATCCCACTGTTCACAAGAACCAACCGCTTCTAAATAATAATCTGCGATTACTGCTTCTAGCTCTAATTTTTGTGTTTTCTCCATATCATCACTATGCATATTTTTAGCAATCATTTCTAAGTCACTAAAAATAGTATAAGGTAAAACAGCACAAATATCACATCTTAGATTAATCTGATTAAGTCCCTTTTCTGTCATCAAAATGCTCGCATAAATATTATATATATCTCGATAATAAACAAAACATTCTGGTGTTGAGCATTTCCGGTCTGCGTATTTTGGTACATCATTTTCCGGATTAGGACATTCATGAAGCTCATGTATCTTGTCCAACAGGTGCAGCAAGGCATAATAATATTTCATCAGTATTAAATCAGCACGTCGATCCTTTACGTTTTTCAACTGATTTTTTTCTCTTTCTCGTTGATACAAGTACATTCCCGCATAATTCGGCAAATCTTTACAGACTTTGCAAACCCAATTAATATCATTATCCGTACCTTCACAGGCAATATGACTATTAAAATTTTCGCTCATATTACACACTCCTTTGCACAATAAAACATTTTCATCTATTTTTAACTTACAAATACCAAGTTGCAAATCTCATTTTGCATTTCTATATGAAGTTACAATATGACTTGGTGCAAATAATACTGATGCAATAATCAATAACACTGACCTACTCATAATCCCACTAAGCAGGAATAAAATTGAAAGAATAATTGCACAGTAAATCATTCCATCATAGCCCTCCTCAAATACCGATTTGACGTACTTTTCCTAAGCCCCAAAAACAAGTGCAAAATTCCGTACATATCTTGTCATCTTCAAATCTCACATTATCAAGCAACAATGCCTGAAACAAAACATCTCCCACATTCTCCATCCTTACCATTCCATACTCTTTTTCTGTAAGCCCTTCAACCTGCATATCCTGCAAAGCAGCTTCTTTTCTTGCCACCAGACAATGCGTATATAATGCCATGATATACTTTTCGGACATAAGGAAGGCGTATGTTTCGTTCCCTTGATATGTATATCGGCACTTTTCCAGATTTTCTTGCGGTATATCGAAATAACATCTGACCGTTTCCAGATATACATCTCCATTATACTGCGGCTTTACTTTCTTTGCATACCTTCTGATTGTTGCAAATATATTATTTCTTTCTATTGCTGTCCTAGTTCGCTTGAATATAGTCTTTTTCCCTCGAAGGTCCATATAAACATTATTTAGGATAGTCTTTCCGGCATACTGTTTGAAATCACCTATACGCAACAAATACGATAACACCTCCAGCAGTTTCTCTTTTGATGTTATCTCCTGATACGAATAATCTCCAAATTCAATATGATCCAGCTTCAAAGGGCAGCTCCCCTTCGCTATCTCACGCTCCATTACCCTGTTAATATCTCTCATTGATTCCATCTATATATCTCTCCTTCCCGCTTCTGGACATCGTGTCCAAAAGCACAAAAAAGCAGCTACAAGTATTTCACTCATAACTGCCCTAACGCTGTTACCTGATTATTCTATTCCTGCCGTTTTTGCAAATCCGGCTTTTCTATTCATAAGTTCCTCTTGTTTCTCCTTTGGCAGACACCGGAATATCTCATGATATTCCATTCCTGCCATCGGTGTTCCTTTTGCCAGAAGAAAAAGCTGCGTGTCAAACCATTCCTCCCACAAGTTCTCAAACATGCTCCGGCTATCCGTAAAGGTTATTGCATCTTCAAAACCCTGTGGCGGTCTATAATACTGTAACATGACAAATCCGTATCTTCCCGCATCCACGACAAGTATATTCTCAATCTCATACAGCTCTGCAAAAGCATCTGCAACCTTTCTGCATTTTTCCCTTTCACTGTCTGTAATGTATATTTCTTTCACAATTAACCATCCTCCTGTTTCAAAACCACACTACCTGCATCTATATCCTCAATCTCCAAAAATAAACCATTATTGTCTTTACCATTTGCATATTATATGGTGCTTACACGCACCATATTATTATAAGTTCCCTGCCATTAAAATACAAGGTAGGAAAGGAGTTGCCAGTATGATTAAATACGATCCCCTTTGGCAAACGCTTAGGGCTAAAAACATCAGTCAGTACCAGCTCATTAAGGACTATGGCATTGACAAAGCACAGCTTCAGCGGCTCCGGCAAAATATGGTGGTAAAGACCATTATTCTGAACAGGCTATGTCAGATACTTGACTGCCGGATTGAAGATATTATGGAATATGTTCCAGATGACAAGTAGAGGTATTGTTCATGATTGATTGACAATGCCTTTTTTGTTGCTCTTTTTTCTTTTACACCTTTGGACATTGTGTCCTGCTATTACTTTTATTATCTCCGTAAATGTAACGATAATCCTCACAAGAACAATAATACCACCAATCAGACCTCCAACGATACAATTCAGTGCCAGTATTCCCATACTTCCTGCTGATAATAATGGTTTATTGTTGAGGGTGCATTATAAAGAGCAGTAACCATATATGCCTTGATATTGGTTATTTTCGTATTTGTATCATGCATACAACCAATCACATACTCCAGATGTCCACTGTTCAGCTTCAGGAATTTAGATTTTACAAGCTCATAAGGATAATCCTCCCCTGCAATCCGGATTGTTATACGCTTTACGCATACAACCTCACAGATAACCTCAAAAAGCTCCTCATACAAAGCCTTGTTCTGCCAGTCATCGTACTTCATGTGATGCTCATATTCGATGTTATCCTTAATCAGTTCTATGTATGCATTGACATCATCCATCACATCAGTCCTATCTGGATTATCTTCACTACCTGATTGATTGATAGGATTGGTATAATTTATATCATTATGACTCTGGTTGTTATAGTTAGTATTGTTATAATTAGGGACAAAATCGTTTGCCTCTTGAGGTTCAGTTTCTTTACTTTCAGAAGTCAAATTTTTTTCCCTCTTGAGGTCAGATTCCTTTACCTCTTGAAGTTCAATTTTTTTACTTCCAGAAGTTAAATTCTTTTGCTTCTTGAAGTTAAAATCTTTTACTTCTGTGGAAACATCAGGGTTTGAAGGCTCTTTTTCTTCTTTTTCATCTGGAACAGAAGAAAAGTTTTTCACATAAAGGATGTCCGGTTTACCAAGCCCTCTCCGTTTTTTCTCAATCAATCCAATGCCATTTTCAGAATCCAGCTCACGCATAATTTTCGTACAGGTAGGTTTAGAACATCCCAAATCTTCCATAATGGCATCCACTGTATAGATGATGTAGGCTCTGTTTTCATCATCCAGCCACCCGTTTTTCATGGATAAAGACATTCTGTCAAGCATCAGCCCATAGAGGAGCTTAGCATCACTGCTAAGCCCCTTAAATCTCTCGTCTTTAATCAAAAGTCGGGGAACACGATAAAAAGATAACTGCTCTGCTTCAATTCCGTAGTAATAATCAAAGTTTATTGTATCGCCCACTTTACCGTGCCTCCTTTACTGTTTATTCGACGACTTTCCGGTATTCCATTCTTCCAAAAGCTGATAGATAATATTTTCTATATCTTCACTGGAATAATCCTCCGTAAAATATCTGCTGATTTTATCAGCCTTGATTGTAACTTTTCTTTCCTTTGGCTTTTCCTCTGTCAGTATCAGTCTTACTATTGGCAGAGTCAGCTCACCATTTTTGCCATATTCCTTTAATTTTGATGATTGGGCAGTTGAAACAGATGCACCTGTTTCTTCAAGAATGACCTGCACCCATTCCTGTTCCTGCTCTGTCAGAAAAGATATGTCAACACCCTGTACAAGACCGATTTTCTTCTGATCAACCATATCCAGTAATTCATCTGACAGACGGGCAAGCCATATATAACGCTGAACCGTCTTGCCACTCTCTCCGGCTGCTTCTCCCACTTCATCAAGACTGCTTCCATTTCCCTTTTTGCCCTGATGCTTCATGGCTTCATACTTCATCGAATAGGCTCTTGCTTTTTCACTTGGGAGAATATCTTCCCTCTGGATATTGGTGTCCACCATAATCACTGTAGCTTCATCATCGTTATAATCTCTGATAAACATAGGCATGGTGGAAAGACCTGCAAGCTCACGCCCATGTTTTCTGCGGTGTCCAGCGATTATTTCATAACCGCCCTCTGCCCTTGGTCTTGCAATACCCGGCATAAGCACACCATAGTTTCTGATGCTCTCCACTGTTTCCTGCATCTTTTCATCATCCAACACCTTAAAAGGGTGTCCTTTGAACTCAAAAAGCTCTGAAAGAGGTATCTCCTGCACCTGATCGGTGCCCGCTGTCATATCAGAAGCACCGAATAAATCATCAAAACTGTTTAGCTTTACCTCTGCCGAAATCTCCGCAGCTCTTACGGAAATCGGAATACTATTCTCAAATATCCTTACTTTGCTGCCATAATTCTCAATCAGTAATGCACTGATGTCCTTGGCATAATTTGTCCTGCTGTCAACCATGGTCAACAATATGCCCTCAATAGACAGCTTCGGATTAATCTGCCGTTTTACCTTACCAATGGTCTTAATAAGCTGTTCCAGTCCTTTCACTGGCAGATATGCCGCCTGTACCGGAATTAAGATACTGTCCGCACAGGCAAATGCATTTATGGTTATCATGCCAAGTGAAGGCATACAGTCAATCAGGATATAATCATATCGCTCTTTCACCTGCTCTATGTAGGAACGCATCACAAGCTCCCCGCTCATGACATTTACCAAGGATACCTCCAGACCGGATAATTCGATATTGCCGGGCATAAGGTCAATTCCTTCCTCATGCCTTAAAATCCCGTAATCCTCTTCCATTTCCACGTCATTGATGATATTCGCCATCACAGTAGCAAGAGTTTCTTCCAGCTTGTCCGGCTCTGTAAATCCTAAACTTGCAGTCAGACTGCCCTGTGCATCTGCATCTATCAGCATAACTCTCTTTCCCTGCTTTGCTAATCCAATTCCTAAATTGCTTGTTGTGGTGGTCTTTCCGACTCCGCCTTTCTGATTTGCGATTGCTATTATTTTACACATGATACATTCTCCTTTACTCTTGGATAACTTTCTGCTACATTAGTCTTTTTCACTTCTACATACGCTCTGTAAAACTTCTTTGTCCCTTTATTCGGGTATAAATCTAAAAACTCTGTCACTTCGATTTTGGAATTCCTCTGCAAAATCTTCCCAAACCATTTAATATCATTCTTTGTTCCCATCAATCGAACTTTTAACATCAATCTGCTCCTCCAAACAGGTCATACATTTTCCGGTTATAGGTTGCATATTCCGGATACCGGATTTGTATCGCCTGCCAAAAATACGGTGCATAGGCACAGCAGAACAATTCTTCTACCGTATACTGCCTACACTCATTGATCTGCTCCTCTGCGTCCTTGTAATCATCCACGCTTGGTGTACTGTTGCAGTACAGATTAAACGCCATTCTGACTACTTTGACGCTTCCGCTAGTCTGCCAGCCTTCCTGTAAACATTCTGTCTTTACACAGCCTGTCTTAAAATCATAAATGCGGTTCGCATTTCTTCTGGTATCATCACTAATGCCAAGACAATAGCAAAGTGCCTTGTGGTACACATCCTGATACCGTACCTCTTTCAATTTCTCATAGTAGAATTTCTCATGTGCTTCACTGATAAAAATAATGCTCTCTGCACCTAACGCTGTATTGTTCATGTTCTGAACCTCCTTTTTTGAAAATAAAAAGGACTTTACCAATTGTTTTTCACAACTAATAAAGTCCTAAGTTTCATATTCATTTCTAAATTCGTGCTAGGGATTTCTTACTAATTTTTTGTTTTAGTAAATTCTTAGTAAAATGTTCCCATAGAGTCCAAAACATACGATAAATTCAAGGTTTTCAGAGTTTTCGGAAAATAATGCCGTGGCAAACAAATAATATTTTTATCATGTTTTATTTCTCCTTGTTTTCCTTAACAATTTCACTATTCCTATAACCGATTCGATCAATACTACAGCCACAAATGGTATTCCCGCAAGCGTCATGGCGAACATCATATATTCTATCCCATTCAGCAGATGTTCCCATCCTCCTGTAGCCTGCGACACTATCCACATTTGATTGTTAACCAAAGCACCTATCAGAAATCCCAGTATCAGTCCACAGATCAGCCACGTCACGCAGATTATGACGACATCTTTCAGCCGCACCATCTGATTGGCATATATCCATCTCCTGAATATAATATACAGAACCCCACACATCAGGGGGACCACAAATACAACAATCAGATTGAAACTGTCGTTATATGTTTCTTCCATATAATCTGACATCGTCATAATACCCCAACATATGAGCTGTGCTATCAGACACAGTAATATTTTCTTCTTCATAATCCCCCTTAGGGAACATTTCTTATACATTATCGTATACACTCCTGTTCCAGTTTGATCTTTTGTGCCAGCATGTACCGTGCCACTTCCTGTTCTTCCTCGGAAAACTGACTTTCCCTGCTCTATCCTATCTCTTATATACAGAATAAACCTGTGGGTGTCTTTGCTCAACACCCGGGATTTTAGCTCCGCAAGAATTTCACTTGACAGCCTTTCACCATAGAATGAAAATGTAAAACAAATCTGTCAAAACAACTCATAGTAAATATTCGATAAAAATGCAATGTTTAATATGCAATTCTAAAATAATCCAAATACGCCTTATACTTATCCTGTGCGGTCAGACAGGTATCTATCAGATAACCTTTTTCATTGTTCCATTCTTTCAATCCACGATAATAGAACATCTTCAGATTATCCTCGATGATAAACGGAATGATATTATATTTCAGACATTCCTTGAACATAATTAATCTGCCCACACGACCGTTGCCGTCCTGGAATGGATGGATGCGTTCAAACTTCACATGGAAATCCAGAATATCCTCAAAAGTCTTTTCTTCTTTTCCGTTGTACTCTGTCAGCAGAGCTTTCATTTTATCGGCAACTTCTTCCGGAAGTGCTGTATCCATACCACCGACTTCATTCGGTATCTTTTTATAGTCGCCTACGGCAAACCAATCTTTTCTGGAATCACTGGTACCACTCTTCAAGATCAGATGAAGTTTTTTAATAAACTTCTCTGTCAGAGCTGCCTTTGCATTATCAATAATCATATCAATACAGTGGAAGTGATTTGCTGTTTCAATCACATCATCCACATTCAGCACATCTTTTTCTACACCGATGGTGTTGGTTTCAAAGATATATCTGGTCTGATCGTGGGTCAGGCGGCTGCCTTCAATATGATTGGAGTTATATGTTAACTCAATCTGTGTCTTATGATAAATACCACCGGAATACTTACTTGCCTTCTGCTCCTGCAGAATATCTAGCAATGTAATTGGCTGCTCTTTCTTTTTATTGGAACGCTCTGGCTTTTCTACATTTTCGGGAATGTTCCAAGTCTTGCCGGTAAGAAACGCTCCGTTTACTCGTCCCTGAGCACAGTAATTTCTGACACTACGTTCCGACACATCCCATTTTTTCGCTATTTCAGTAACTGAAAGGTATCGCATCTGCTCTCCTCCGTTATAAATCAAATCTAAATATATACTTTACTGTGATATAGTATACTACATTATCGGCAAAATATCAAATATTCGTAAGTAATATTTTCCTTTATTTTGCCGTTTTCGGATTCTTTTCCGGTAATCCAGCCATTATGACTTCCACTCTTTTCTCTGCAATTTCCTGCACTTCATACAAATGCGGAAACAGCTGCTCTGTCAGCACCAGATCATCAAACAATAAATGTTAATATCGAACTCCTTATTGAATATTTTTGACAATAATGTCAGTTATGTTCAAAGTCAACATATACCTGCAGCTTGCGTTTTTAAAATAAAAATGGCGTCCATGAAGTAATATTATCCTAAGCACCATTTACGAGTTTAATCCATTAAATTTATTATTCCTGGAAAAACCAATAAGTATGAATATATTATTATATATTCCGCTTTGGCACAAACTCAATCTTAAGAGCCATTCCCATGCCGTCCGCTAATCTTTTAAGCAAATTAACAGAAGGGTTCCGTGTTCCATTCTCAAGCTTGCTGATATCTGCCTGATTAATACCAGTGCGTTCAGCCAATTCCTTCTGTGTCATGTTCTGAGAAGTACGAGCATCTACGATAGCCCTTATAACGTCCATCTCTGGCTGAATTGCATCATATTCTTTTTTAAATTCTTCATCCTGTAATTGCTTAGAAAGCATATCATCAAATGTTCTCATCCCTCATCACCCTTTCTATGAAATCCTTTCGTCTATCCTTTGCAATCTGTATCTCTTC
>ERZ791740.177-NODE-177-length-64075-cov-16.640534_pt1 | contig 64075 bp, 62 predicted proteins | sample MGYA00510041_ERZ791740 | MGnify/ENA primary metagenome ERZ791740 (study PRJEB30046, sample SAMN00791959) | human gut metagenome | study: EMG produced TPA metagenomics assembly of the A metagenome-wide association study of gut microbiota in type 2...
CCGCAGCCGTCGGAGCGGTGCTTAAGCCGTAAGGCGGGAATTGTGCGGTGTTGCCCTAACCCTTAAAAGCAAATCAGCCCTTGCCATCTCTCAGGCAGGGGCTGATCTTTTGCGTTAATACTGGTACTTTTTCCGGTTTTTAACCAGGAAGAATGCATTGACAAACAGTGCGGCGATTTCGGCTGCCACAACGGAAAGCCAGATGCCGTTCATGCCCAGCAGATGGGGCAACACGAGAATGGCGGTGACCTGGAACACCAGGGTGCGCAGGAAAGAAATAACGGCGGATACTATGCCGTTGTTGAGCGCGGTAAAGAATGCCGAGCCAAAGATGTTAAAACCGCAGAGCAGGAAGCTGAGGGAATACAGCTTCATGCCGAGGGTAGTCAGTTCCAGCAGTTCCGCATCATAACCCACAAAGAAGCGGGAAAGCGGGGCGGCCAGCAGCTCACTGAAGCAGAGCATCGCCACACCCCCCACGGCAATGACCCGCAGGCTGATACGCAGCAGGTTTTTTAACTCGTCCGTGTTGTCGGCACCGTAATGATAGCTGACAACCGGGGCACAGCCCTGGGCATAGCCGATAAAGATGGCGGCAAAGATAAAGCTGACATACATGATAACGCCGTAAGCGGCCACGCCATCGGCGCCGCCCAGGCGGAGCAGCTGCCAGTTGTACAGCGCGCCTACCAAAGAGGCGGACAGATTCGTCATCAGTTCACTGGAGCCGTTGGTGCAGGCCTTAAGTAGCGCCTTGCCGCTGAACACCGGGCGCATAAAGTGTAGCAAGCTGCCGTTGCCGGGGCGGGCAAAATAGAACATGGGGCCGATGCCGCCGATCAGCTGGCTAATCACCGTTGCAGCTGCAGCACCGGTGATGCCAAGCCCCATGACACCGACAAACACAAAGTCCAGCACCATGTTGGTCAGGCCGGCTGCCACGGTAAAGAAAAGGCCCAGCTTGGGTTTTTCGGCCGTGATGAAAAAGCTCTGGAACAAAAATTGCAGCATAAACGCCGTCTGGAACACCGTGATGATGGTGCCGTACAAGATGCAGTCATCCAGCAGTTCCGCAGTGGCCCCCAGCAGAACAGCCGCGGGGCGCAGCACCAGCAGGGCAACCACCGTAAAAATCACGCCCAGCACCGCAGTGGCGCAAACCAGCATGGAAAACAGCTCATTGGCGCGCTTTTTGTTGCCGGTGCCCAGCGTCATAGCAACCAGAGCGCTGCCGCCGGTGCCCAGCATAAAGCCGATGCAGCCAAATGCCTGTAAAAACGGCATAATGAGATTGACGGCAGCGAATGCCTGTTTGCCGGCAAAGTTGGAAACGAAAAATCCATCCACCACGCTGTAGATGGAGGTAAACACCATCATGATGATAGGGGATGCTGCAAAGCGCAGGATGCGCGATGTGGTAAAATGGTCCGATAATTGGATGCGCTGATTCATACTTTCTCCTGTTGTAAAATTTTGTTAAATTCCGTGCGGATGGCGTTCAGGTGTTCCTGGCCAAGGCGGACGAAATGTTCAGCCTCCGCCATGCCCAGCTGTTCCAGCGCCGCCTGTTCTGCGCTGTACACGGGTTTGGCAGTTTTGGCTGCCAGTTCCCGCCCGGCTGGCGTCAGGTGCAGCAGTTTGCCGCTGTAACGGCCCGGCGCGGGTTCCAGTTCCAACAGTCCTTGCCTGACCATCGAAGCCACGGCTGAATTCATCGTCTGCTTCGGCAGGTTCCATTCCATGCACAGGCGGTTCTGGGTCTGCGGTTCGCTGCTGTTATACAGTGAATACAGCAGCCAGAACACGGTATCCGAAACACCGTAATGCACGGCAAGCTCATGATAAAGGGCGTTGCATTCATTAAACTGGCGGTTCATCTGTTCCAACAGATTTCGGGCAGTGAGATGGTGTTCTTCCGGCATTACACTATCATTCTCCTATTCTTCACAGCAAAACGGCGATGCTTTATTTGTGCACCGCTGTGTGATGTGTTATAATCCGATTTCGGATTTTTATTATAGTCCGGGTTCGGATTTCTGTCAAGCGTTTCGGCACAAAAAATACCGCACAGCGTTTGAACTGTGCGGTATGTGCAGGTTTTCAGGCGTTATCAAAACCCTTGCCGAACACTTCGGTGGTGCTCAGCATGGACATAAAGGCGTTCAGGTGTTCCTTGTGGATAAACTCCCGCAGCTGCATTGCTTCGTGCCGGGTCAGGGTGGTATAGATAATGTAGCGCGGCTGGTTGGTGTATGCACCGTTGCAGGGGGTGTATGTTGCGCCGCGGTCCAGTTCCTTATTCACAAAGTCACAGATCGGCTCCTTGTCGTCGCAGACGATCAAGATAGCTTTGCACATCTTCATGCGCTCCAACACCACGTCGATCATCAGGGATTTAACGGTAAGGCCGACGAAAGAGTAAAGCGCGGTGTGCAGGTCAAACACAAAGCAAGCCGCCACCACCATGACCAGATCGGTCAAAAACAACGCCGCTGCAATGCTGTGCAGGTGGGTGTATTTTTCCACGATCAGGGCAATTACATCGGTGCCGCCGCTGGAAGCCCCCACGCTGAAGAGCAATGCCGAAGCAATGGCAGGCAGCGCAATGGCAAAAATCAGTTCCAGCATGGGCTGGTCCGACAAAGGCTCGTTGAGCGGGCAGGCCTTTTCCAACAGCATCAATTCCGCCGAAAGTACCACGGTGGCATAACCGGTGGTCAGCGCAAACTCTTTGCCCAAAAAAATCAGGCCCAGAAGCAGCATCAACATATTGACCACGGCGGAAAACTCACTGGCCGAAATCGGGGTCAGCTTGGCAACCAGTGCCGCCGCGCCGGTCACACCGCCAAAGACAAAGTTGTTGGGAAATTTGAAGAAATACACCCCCACCGCCATCATGCTGATGCCGAGCGTGATGATCGTATACTGCCGTACTATTTTCATCCATTTGCCTTTCATGGTCGGTTCCTTTCCGCTGGCTTTCCAGCGTTCTTACTCCACGGAAATTATAACACCAAATCCGCCGTTTGCCATCCCCTGCCCCGCCGGATTTGAGGTTGGCTGTGCGTAATTTGCTTTTTTATCGGATACAGTTTCGGGGGAATGCGCACCTTGTTTGGCCGTTGACGCGCCAAATGCTGAGTTTTGGCGGAAATTTGTTCGCCAGCGGCAGGCAGGGCAACTGAGCAAATTTGGTGCGCCGGGTAAACAGTTTGCTATGATGCAAACAAAAAGACATGTGCGGGATTCCGGCACATGCCTTTGGGTAAAATCGTTATCCTTTTAGGTTGGCGGGCGCAGAGTGCGCCCCTACGGGGTGGGAGACACGGCAAATGTTGATTGCCCATTATAAAATACACTGCAGGGAGACGGGTATCCCACAAATTCTTACGCCTTTTTCTGGCTGGTGGCCAGAATCTTGTTAAAGCGGATAAAGAATGCGCTGCAGGTTACGGTTGCCGCGATGATATCGCTGACCGGCTCCGCCAGGAAAACGGCAAAGACTTTGTCCTGCAAAATCAGGGGCAGGATAAAGATCAGGGGAATCAGCAAAATCAGTTTGCGCAGGCAGGCCATGAACAGGCTGATCTTCGCTTGGCCCAGCGCCACAAAGCTCTGCTGGCAGGAAGCCTGGAACCCGGTGGAGAAAATGCCCGCCATGTAAACGCGCATGGCCCAGGCCGTGTACTGCACCAGTTCCGGATCGGTGGAGAAGACGCTCGCAAACATCTGGGGCACCAGCATGCAGGCGGCCCAGAACGCGACCGCATATCCCACGCAGATGATGAACTGTAACCGAAACGCCTGTTTGACGCGGTCACCCTTGCCCGCGCCAAAGTTAAAGCTCATGATGGGCTGTGCGCCCTGGCAAAGTCCCTGCACCGGCATGCTGAGCAGCTGGGTGGCGCTGGTGATGATGGTCATGGCGCCGACGGCGATATCGCCGCCATAGCGTGCCAGGCTGGAGTTGAAGCTGATGGAAAGGATACTTTCGGTGGCAATCATCACAAAAGTGGAAACGCCCAGCCCAAGGCAGGGGCCGATGACTTTTCCCACCAGCGGCATGTTTTTCACGCTCAGGCGCAGCCTGGTGCGGCTTCCGGTCAAAAAGCGCAGCACCCACACCGCGCCCACCGCCTGGCTGATGACAGTCGCCGTGGCGGCACCGCGCACCCCCATATTGAGGGCAAAAATCAGGATGGGGTCCAGGATGATGTTGCACACAGCGCCGATCACGGTGGTCATCATGCTGAACGTGGCAAAGCCCTGGGTGGTGACAAAGGGGTTCATGCCCATAACGATGAGCACAAAAATGGTGCCGATGATATAGATGCGGGCGTAATCCAGCGCATAAGGCAGCGTTTTTTCGCTGGCACCGAACAGCACCAGCAGGGACGGCGCAGCGAAATAAAACACAACGGTCAGCACAGCCGCCAGAATCAGCAGCAGCGTAAAGCAGTTGCCCATGATCTTTTCGGCGGCATCGTCATCGCCGCGGCCCATGGCAATGGCCGCGCGGGGCGCGCCGCCGGAGCCGCACAGCATGGCAAACGCGGTAATCAGCATCAAAATGGGGGTAAACAGGCCAACGCCCGTCAGCGCGGATGCGCCGACCTCCGGCATATGGCCGATATAGATGCGGTCCACAATGTTATACAGCAGGTTTACCACCTGCGCCACCACAGCGGGCAGTGCCAGCTGAGCCAGCAGCTTGGGAATGCTGCCGCTCCCCATATCCCTGTTTTGCGTTGCAGCCATAATCAAAGTACCTCCTGCGTTTTTGTTGTAAAAAAAGTGGAGCAGTTCCCTGCTCCGCTTATTGTGTTGAAAGAATGGGTTCCGGATTGATGTTTTTATATTTTAGGTTCTCATTCCACGCACTTAACGATTTACTTTGCCCCCCGGCCGGCAAAGACGACCCATACGGTCTTGAAGAGGATCTTTATATCGCCCCACAGGCTCCAGTTATCAATGTATTCAACGTCCAGTTTGACAACGTCCTCAAAATCCTCAATATCGCTGCGGCCGCTGACCTGCCACAGGCCGGTGATGCCCGGTTTCATGGAAAGGCGGCGCTTGTGGTGGCTTTCGTACTGTTTATACTCGTCCAGCGTGGGCGGGCGGGTGCCGACAAGGCTCATATCTCCGCGCAGAACATCAAAGAACTGCGGAAGTTCGTCAATGCTTGTTTTGCGGATAAACTTACCCACCTTGGTAATGCGGGGGTCATCCTGCATTTTGAACATCAGGCCGTTCATCTCGTTCTGGGCCATCAGTTCCTTTTTGCGTTCCTCGGCATCCATATACATGCTGCGCAGCTTATGAATGTAGAAAACACGGCCATTGCGGCCCACTCGCTTCTGCTTAAAGAAGAGCGGGCCGGGGCTTTCCAGTTTCAGGGGGATGGCTGTAATGGCAATGATGGGGATGCTGATGATGCAGCCCACCAGGCTGCCCAAAATATCCATCAGGCGCTTCAGGATCTGGTCCCGCAGCTTGGGTTCAATGGTGGCCATGGTAACCAGGTTGCCGCCAGCGCAGCGGCCCAGATCGCGGCACAGGCGGGCGGAGCTGGTTTCGTTGCAGCAGCTTTCCTCGATGCGGTCCAGCAGCGGCATGCGGAAATGCACGGTCAGGCCCATGCTTTCCATCTCTTCCAGGTACGGGATAAAGGATTCGCCGCTGTCCATCGGAACATCGATATACACTTCATCCAAAGCGGCGCGGCGCAGCCAGTTCATAAAGGTATCATAATTGGCTTTTACTTCAATATTCTCCACCTTGGTACCGATTGCATCCCCCGTGGCTTCCAGCAGGGCCACACCGCACACACGGCGGGACCAGTCGTTGCTGATCTCACGGATCATCTTGCCTGCATGGTCACCGGTGGTAATAATGCCAACCAGCGTTTCGTTCTGGAGACTGTCAGGGGCTTTTACCAGCAGCTTTTTGAGCAGGCCATGGGCCGCCGGGAGCAGGAAGAGGTTAAACGACACGATCCCCACCAGAAAATAACGGGAATCCTGCAAAACCGCTTTGGACAGCGTCAGAAAAGCAGAATAGATCACCATCATCAGCAGGTTGGACTTGATGGAAAGTTTGGCTTCCTGCCCGCGGGTACGCTTGACAATGTTTTCCGTCTGGTCAAAACAGAAAAATGTAACGGTATAGGCCAGCACCAGCAAAACCAGCGCCTGAACCCAATCCAGAACACTGTAAGGCAGCAACTGCCCCATAATGCCGCCAACGATCAGCCATGCCAGAATCACACTGGCGGCCAGAGCTGCAAGGTCTGTTAAAAAGACATAGACATACTGCAGCTTTTCACGCTTTGTAATCATCCCCTGTTTCCCTTTTCTTCCAAGTTTTCTTCATATCCCAGGCCCGCCGGCCTGCACACCACTGCGCCCCGTTGATAAGGCAGCACCAGTATTTTGCGGCAAAGCTACCGCAATGCCGTTTTGCCTGCAAGCCCGCAAAGGCCTTTTCCCCACAGGGCAAAACCAGCTTTTTTCTTTCCTCTTTATGTCATATAAATATTTACATTTTATCATATTAAGATGCGGCTTTCAATCATTTTAGCTATAATTATCAAAAAACCTAGAGTTTTATAATAAACGCAAAGCTCCAGAAAGAGAGCTTTCGCACGAAAAGTACAAATAAAGTGAGCTGGCAACACAGAAAAATAAGTCCAGCGGAAAGAGAGCAGAAAAATGTTGTATCAGGTAATTGGCGTTCAGCATAAAGTTGGTGAGTTTACCCCGCAGGATAGACCGGGCACGAAACTTCACTATGACAATATTGTTTTTCACTGTGTCGGCCTGAAAAAGACCATCGGAGTGAACGGTCAGACTGCGGAACAGCTTTCCATTAAGACGGTTGATTCCGGTGAGATTGTTGAAGCGCTTGGCGGCAGCATTGAAGCCGCTGTAGGCCGTCAGTTCGATTTTGATACCCGTTACGGTAACAAAATCCGGTCTTGGGAACTGGTGAAGTAACATGCAGCCAGGCCCACCAGAGAATGCTAAACCGCCACCAATGTTAATATAGCGTATCGCGGGGCGGTGAAAACAGTGCATCTTTGTGTAAGGTGTGCTGTTTTAACCGTCACGCACAGCATGTCAGCCGCTGGGCTGACACTCCAAAGGCGCTACGTCCTTTGGAGTGTCAGTGTCAGTGTCAAAAAACAAAATTTAACAAAGTTGGACGGTAAAGCAAGATGGAAAGTGCTCCACCAAAAATCAGAAGTCGGCAGTGCATGTTTGTACTGTACCCAGAAAGCCAGCAGCGTGTCATTGAATACGCACAGAAAAATTTTCCTTGTGCTTGGGCGCTGCATAATAAGGATGTTCACGCCGAAAAGGATTATAGCAAGTACCTGGACAAGTACGGAGAACCGCCGGAATGGAAAGCCGGTGACCTGAAAAAGCCGCATGTGCATTTTGTGTGCAGTTTTCCGAACGCGCGGTATTTCTCCGGTATTGCAAATGAACTTGGCGTTCCGGTTCAGACAATCCGCAAGGTGAACAACCTGTATAAAGCGTATGTCTACCTTTGGCATATGCTTGATCCGGACAAAGCCCAATACAGTAAAGAGATTGTCGGCACACATGACTTTGCGGAACCTTCCGAACATGCCGGAATGACGCAAATGGAAGATGACCAGGTGCAGGTATTGCTTGATATGCCTGCCTTTGACACCTTCAACGAGATGTGCCGCTGGGCCTATGAACAAGGCTGCTGGGCAACTTTTAAAAACAATTACGCCATGTGGCGTGACCAATTCATAGAACGCAATCGAAACCGCGTTCGCGTCTATCCTGAAAAGCAAGCCCGGTACGATAGCGAGATTGGACTAAATGATTCGGTAGGTGATCCTTTTGAAACAGGCAATTAAAATAGAACTTATCCCGTTCAGTGCTTTGTTTGACCGTTTCACGCTGTACAGGATCACTGGACTTGATGATTTGGCAACAACTCTGTTTAATGCGTATCAGGACATTCAAAAGGCGTATGACCGGCAGGCAAATAATTATTCTGTTATGTTGATCACCTTTGACGATGATTCTCACATATCACAAATTGTTGGCCATGATTACTCGTTGTAACGCTTTCCCCCACAGCAAGCGTTTACATAAAATTTTTGAGGAAAGGAGTTGCTACTATGCAGCCTGTGTTTCTTGCTCTTAGCGAGGGTCCTGCTGAGGTAGCTAAAACTGGTATGGAAGCAGTTATTGGCGCAATGACCGATGTTTTCACCCTGTCTGGTACTGTCGTTGACCAGATTACCAAGCAGCCCATTTTGCTGTTCTGCCTGGCCGCTGGTCTGGTGCCCGTTGGCATTCACATTTTCTCCAGCCTGAAGAACGCCGCTCGCGGCTAATCTTCGCCCCGGCTGTTAGTCTCCTTTTCAGCCGGGATTGTGCCGGAGTAGCTTAATAGGTAAAGCTGATTGCTGTTCAGATGTCGGCCTGTACAAACATGTTGGTTCAAATCCAACCTCTGGCTACTTACTCCCTTAACGCGGGACGGGGCAACCCGCCCCGCGTTTCCTTTTGTGTGAGATATCTTTTACTTCTTCCATTTCTTTTCCCCTTTACCAAAAAAGCCGCCATTAACGGCGGCCGGATATCTATCATTCTTCGCGGTGGTCAACTAACCATTGGAAGCCGCGCTTTATGTAAGGCCAAAAAAACCATATAAGATTTACAATGATTATTAGCCTTATGCCCAAAGTACAAATTATAGATATTATTGCGGCGTAATCTATCGGTAATAGCAGCACTGCCGCTATTCTGATTATGGCTAGTACGCATATACATATGACAATTTTCGCGAGTTCGTGCATCTTTATCACCTCTATTTGATTATATAGGAGTTTTTCGTAATGTTCAAGCGCTCAATTTCGCTTTTATGTTCTTTTTTAATAATTACTTTGGTTTTTCCTTTTTCTGCGTTTGCAGCAGGTCATACGCATACATTTGGCGATAATAAACGCGGCTTGGATATGAATTCTCTACCCGAAGGTTATTCTGTCCCTGTTACTTTTTATGAAACACCTTGTACTTCTGGTTGTGGTTATTCTCAATATTCTTGGACCTTTTGCGGTGCTTCAGGGTACTATGTTGATAAATCCGGTTTAGATGCTCTTACTGTATATTCTCATTATCGCAGTTGGTTTGATGGCATCTATGGCAAAAACTCTACCGCCACAAAATTTGAAGCCGGAGGCGGCCAGCCCGGCACCGGTGGTGCAGGCCGGTATCCTTCCGGCTACACCTCGGATGGTGTTCCTAGTGTAAGCACCAGTGGTAAACCCACTTTAGCGATTCCTCATTCTGAAATTGAGCTTGATTTTTCTTCTGGCAATGTTTATCCCAATTCTTATTGCTCACACTCCGGCCGTGCGCTTAACACTAATATTGCTAAGCATGTGTGCGTCATTTCTGGCAATAAGTTAGTATCTACTTCTTATCCTAAAACTACTAAAAATTTTACCAGCGGTTATGCTCGATATTATTTCAAAGCTCCTGTAGATGGTTATTACCGTGTAGTTCCTTTTACTTTTTCTCTATTGACTACTCTTGAAGACGGCACATCTTCTTCTACTTCCTTTTCTTCTGGTTCAAGTTATTCAAATTATCATTATTACGCAAAGGGAAGTTCCGTTCCTTACTCTTTTTCTGGCAGCAAATCAAGTTCTAAGGTTATCCACGCATCTTATATCGGTCCTGCATATATCTCAGTAGAATATTATTCTGCTGATGGCACAAGCGGCCCGACAATTAGCAGCACAACCAACATCACCATCAACAACAACACCTGGAACGGCAACATCTACCAGGACACCGAAAACAATCTGACCTACATTTATCCCCAATACACCACCATCAACGATGCCGGGGATACCATCACAAACATCTCGGAAAACCCCATCATCTACAACAGCACCACCAACCAGTACTACACCTACGACAGTACCACCAACAACTACTATTACATAACCTATGTTACAGCAACGCCAGAACCCACGGCCAGCCCTGAGCCGACCGCAAGCCCTGACCCCGGTACAACTCCCACACCTACCCCCACACCGGGCGGCGATACTGGCGACACCTCCGGCCTGCTTGACCTGCTCCGCAGCATTAAAGACAGTATCGTTCAAGGTTTCGCCGACCTGACCGCTAACATCAAGTTAGCAATTGAGAATCTCAACATCAATATCAAAAATTATTTTGATACCAAACTGCCTGACCGTTCTACTCCCGAAACCGCCACAACACCCACACCGGCACCAGCGCCCAGCGCAACCCCTGAACCCACTGCAACGCCGGAACCGTCCGCTACACCCGAAATAACCCCTACACCATCCCCTGAACCTACAGATAAACCCAGTAAAACAACCAATTTCTGGACGTTCATTTTTGGCGGCGGCTCAGATGATGGTACAGACAAAGGCCATAAAGGTATTTTGTGGGCGCTTATTTCTCTGATTCTTGCAATTATTTCGCTTTTGACCGGCCTTGGTGCTAGTGCAAAATATCTGTTTCCGTTCCTTCCGTCCAGTGTTATTACCACAATACATATCTGTGTTATTGTTCTTTTCCTCTTTGCGGTTATTAAATTCATAAGGAGCTTTTTGTAATGTGGCAAAAATTTTGTATCGCTCTTTGTACCGTCCTTTGCGCCGCCTGTATCGCCGCGCCCTGCGCACTGGCCGAAGATACTTCCGCAGATTCTTCCGCAAGTTCTTCCGAAACTACAGATTCTTCTTTCCTCGGTGACGCTGGCCGTCTGAATGATTCCGTGTCTGACAACTGGGGCGAAAACGTGGATAAAGTATCGGACAGTCTTTCAGATGTCCATGGTGCGCTGCACTATAACGTCAAGGATGATTTCCCCAAGTTTATCAAAGATTCCCTGACCTGGGTTCCTGTCCCTTTCTGGTGGGCCTTTGAACTGTCTATCCTTTTTGGCTTTGTTACTGCAATTTATAATCGCTTGACTTGAGGATGTGATACCATGGAAACCTTTACTTCTGCCATGCAGGCAATCTTGAACGGCTTTGATCAGTCTTTCACCGTGTACGGTTTTACACTGTCCTGGTGGGATATCTGGCTTTGGTCGATTGTCGGCGTTATCGCGGCCGCCTTTATTGGCCGGTTCTTGAGGTAATTATATGAACTTTCAAAAAGCTGTACAATGTACATTAACTGTTATCTTAATCATCACAATGGCCTTTGCGGGCCTTACATATGCCAGGGCAGAAGAGCCGGAATTTTACGATGACACCCAGACCGAACAACCGGCCCCCGCAGCAGATAGCACCGTATCTGTGCATGATGATGCTGTATCTGCTAAACTGGACGCAATGCAGGAAACCTTGGATAGCATCGCCACCGCCCTTACTCCTGCGGAAGATGCCGAAAATCAGCTGGAAGCAGCGTCTGAACCCACACCGGCCCCGGTGGATTACTCTGCCCAGCTCGAAACCATAACGGCCCAGCTGGCCGATCTGCAACAGGCTGTGCAGACTGCAACCCCGGAAACAGCTGAACCGGCATTTCAGAAACCTTTCAATGATTATTCTGTTTCGGAAGTCCTGCTTCTGGTGTTGGTTGCCGGTGCCTTTGTGTTCTTTGTCCCGAACTTCATTCGTACCTTGTGAGGTGTTGATATGGCTTCTCTGTTCTCTGACTTGCTCGCATTTTTCGGTATTTCTTCTGAAGCTCCCCAGAATCTGGCCGAGTTCTTTCCGTGGTTCCTGGCTATCCTTGTCGCGGTCGCACTGTTCCTTTTCGTCTTTGGTATCATCAAGGATTTTACCCATACATTCGCGCGGGGTAAATTCTGATGAATAGTGCAACTGTTCTTCTTTTGGTTGTTGCCCTTATCGTGCTGGGTGTTTCCCGTATTGCAAGGCAGATCACCTTTCACCCCCTGCAAACGGGTATCCATGCGGTAAAGGACTTTATTGCATATGTCCTGCATAAAGGCTGGAATACCTGCTCTGTGGGCGCTTTGGATATCTATTGCGGTTACTTCGGCTCCGGCAAAACATTGTCCCTCGTGCATAAGGTTGTTGGCCTGTATAACCGCTATAATGATAAGCCGGTGTGGTGTAATCGGCGCAAAAAATTTGTTACGCAAAAAATTGTGCTTCTCTCAAATGTTGACCTTGCTGTACCATACGTCAAATTGGATTCGCTGGCCCAGGTGGTCAAGATGTCGAAAGTGGCCCCTGCGCTGGATGATGAAAACGACACCCTCACTGTAACCATTGTGGCAATGGATGAATTAAGCGTGCAGATGAATTCACGCAGCTTTAAGGATAACTTTAACGCGTATTTCTTGAACACGCTGCTTTGCTGTCGCCATTACCATATCAGTTTTTACGGCAGTGCTCAGCGTTTCCAACATGTTGATAAACTGCTCCGTGATGTCACACATACAGTTATTCAATGCAAAAAGCTTTGGCGCTTCCAGCTGTGGAGTTCTTACGATGCTTGGGAGATGGAAAACGCCACAAACGCCGAGATGATTAAACCGCTCCGCTCCGGCCTGTGGTTTGTGCTGGATAAAGACTATGACGCATACGATACACTTGCGGTAGTGGATAACCTGCAAAAGAAATTTGAGGAAGGCGACATTCTGCCGGAATCTGAAATTATCAATAATCAGGCACCTGCCGGCCCGCTCGGCCTTGATGTGAGTACAAGCCCCAGTAGAAAAGGCAAACAGCGGATCCAGACCGCGGGAAAGCGGTAGCGCGCAAGGGGCGCGGGGCTATTGCCCCGCCCCGCGCGCTGACCGCATACAAAAAGCCCCTACCTGAAAACAGGTAAGGGCTTTTGGCTATTTGAGTAAGTCGCGGCAGTATCTGCATTCTTCGTGCATTCCGCACCGTGCAATGCCGCCTTGCTCCGGCTTGTCTGGACAGTTCGCATAACTGTAATATCCGTGTTCTCTCCTGATCGGACCGGTGCAGTAGCCAATAATTTTGTAATAACAGTTGTGCTTCATGCACCAGGCTTCTTGCCTTGGTTCGTTCCGTATTTTGCATTCGTTTTTCATTTGCCATTCTCCTTTTACTTCGTTTCTGCTCATCGTCTGTTACTTTCTTCCGCAATGGGCCTTGCCCTATTCCAGAATGTATGATAGTGCGTAAGCGCTTGTGCGCTTACGCCCTTGTTTTATGCCGCGGCGCTATTTTTCGCAGCGGTCAAGGGGATAAAGCAAAAGTTCACGGATTTCCGCGCAGCGGAAAATTGTGAAGTTTTGCGCCCTTGACAGCTAAGATAAATAGCGCGATATACCTAAAGACTGTAGAACTCTTTCGGGATGGTGAAAAACATGTATACAGATATCCGCCGTAAAGGAAAGCATTTGACCGAAAACGAACGGACAACGATTTCCCACCTGTTGAAACTCGGCTATACACAAACTGCTATTGCGGAAGAATTGCAAGTTTCTCCCGCTACAATCTGCCGTGAACTGCGGCGCGGTAAAGTTGTGCAGCTGAATGGTGCAACCTATGAATTTTATGCGGCGTATTCTCCCCAGCTTGCACATGAACGTGCACGGTATATGCGTACTGCCCACGGCCCACAACTAAAAATAGGCTCCCGCCGTGATTATCTTTCCGCACTTGAAGCCCTCATGCTTGCCGGTTCCAGCCCAGAGGATGCTATACGCAAAGTTGGTGCCGCATATGGCTTGATGATCTCCAAGACCACTTGCTATAGGTATATCGGCCTTGGCCTGTTTGAAAGCCTGTGCTATAAGTATTTGCCCCAGGGCCACCGTAAAAAGGGCAAAAAGAAAGTATCTCATGCAAATGTAAGCTGCCCCGGCCATAGGAGTATTGAAACAAGGTCAACGGATGTTAAAAACCGTGAAACTCTCGGCCATTGGGAACTTGATAGCGTGGTAGGTAAACAAAAGGGAAAAAATGAAAGCGTTCTTGTTCTGACAGAGCGAAAGACGCGTGCAGAAATTGTTTTGAAGCCACGCGATAAGACAACCGCCGAAACCGTAAAAAGCTTGCAGCGCCTGCGCCGTTATCTCGGTAGAGATTGGAAATTGCTGTTTAAGACAATTACCTGTGATAATGGCAGTGAATTTGCAGACCAGGCCGGTATTGATGCTCTTGGCGTTCAGACCTTTTATTGTCATCCGCGCTGCCCATCTGAACGCGGAACAAACGAGATAAATAATAAACTTGTAAGACGAAAATTCCCCAAGGGCCAGAGCCTGCGGAAAGTTACCCAAAAGCAAGCAATAGCTGTGCAACAGTGGGTAAACCAGTACACCCGCCCTACCTTCGGCGGTCAGACCGCGGCGCAAATGTTGGAAGCCGAACTTGATAAACTCCCATTGTATAACCCCGAAAAGGTAAAACGTTTCTTCGGCATAATCTAACCAACGAAACCGATATGCAAAAAATAGCCCGCCGTAAAAATACGACGGGCTAAAGGTGTTTGCTGATAACTGTTAAAAAGACCCATGGCGGCACAGCCGCCGCGAGAAAGACCCGGCACGGGGCTTTAGAGCCGTGCCGGAAACGCTGTGCGATTCCGGCCGCACCAAACTTACAACAATTAGCTATTGACTTTTTTGGTTAGCTTATGAAATTTTGCATTTAACCCTTGACAGTAGCATAATTATCAAAAAACAGCAGGATATATTGCATCTTGGGTCCGCGTCTTATTTTCATCGTTTTTTCGTGGATTTGTTTTTCGTTTTTGAATCTTCCTGCCCGACTTGCCAGCACCAGGCAGCGTAGAGTCTTTGTGGAATCACACAGTGCAGTGCCGCTGGCTTTCAGGCACAAAATGGCCGGGTGTGCGCGCAAGTCTCACATATTTACCGAATTTTTGCTTTTATTTTACTTTTTATATGGTATACTGAATATTAAGTGCAGTGTATCGGCACCGTTTGCCTGTACTCCCCGCCATGAAGGAGCATCCATTATGCCAGAGCCAAAAACGCCAAATCAGAATTTTCCCCGCCTGACCATGCAGCAGGCGAAAGAGGATATGGCCTGTTTTCAAAAGATTTATCCGCTGGTGCGGCTGGTGGATCTGAAAACACTAGCCACACAGCCCTGCTATGCTCCCTGGAAGGGCCGTGCCCCCTGCCGCAACTGCATTGGGCGCGAAGCACTGAACTGCAAAGGGAAAAAGTCTAAAATTGAATATCTTGGCTCCAAAGCATACCAGGCCACGGCCATTTATGTAGAAGTGGACGGTGTCCCCTATGTGATGGAGATGATTCAGCCGTTGGATGCTGACAGCCCGCTGACCCCCAATGAGGTGTATGAGCTGTACCGCGATGTGCTGACCAGCGCTTACAACCGCCGTTATTACGAAGATCACCTGCGCCGCCAGCATATGGCCGCCGGTGTGGCCGTGATCGACCTGGACGACTTTAAGCTGTACAACGATACATTCGGCCACCATGCCGGTGATGTTGCGCTGGAAACCGCCGCACATACCATCCAGGAGTGCATCCGCGACAGCGATATGCTGATCCGCTATGGCGGCGATGAGCTGCTGCTGGTGCTGCCGGATATTTCCGGTGACGACTTTGTGCGCAAACTGCGGCAGATCGGCCAGCTGATCCACGAAGCCGTGGTGCCGGGCTATGATAAACTGCAGCTTTCCGCCAGCATTGGCGGTGTGCTTTCAGCCGGGCGCACCATTGACGAAGCCTTCAAAGAAGCTGACAAGCTGATGTACCAGGCCAAGCTGCAAAAGAACACCGTTGTGACCGACCATGACTGCAATGTTCAGCCGGAAAGCACGGTACACCCCCGCCGCAGCCAACAGCAGATTTTGATCGTGGACGATTCCGAGATGAACCGTGCGATTCTGGCGGAAATGCTGCACGATGAATACTGCATTATTGAAGCCAGCAGCGGCCGCGAGTGCATGAACGAGCTGGCCCGCCACGGCACAGATATTTTGCTGGTGCTACTGGATATCGTGATGCCGGATATGAACGGTTTTGAGGTGCTTTCCCAGATGGCGCACCAGAACTGGATCGAAGATATTCCCGTTATCATGATCTCCAGCGAGGATTCCAACGCGATCGTGCGCCGGGCGTATGAGCTGGGCGCATCGGATTACATCAGCCGCCCGTTTGATGCACACATTGTTTACCGCCGTGTGACCAATACCATCCGGCTGTACGCCAAGCAGCGCCGCCTGAGCACCATGGTTGCCCAGCAGTTTTATGAGCGCGAAAAGAACAACCGCATGATGATCAACATCTTAAGCCAGGTTGTTGAGCAGCGCAACGGCGAAAGCGGCCTGCATGTGCGGCATGTTCAGGTTTTGACGGATATTTTGCTGGATCGCCTGACCCAGAAAACTGACCGCTACCAGGTTTCCCGCGCAGAGCGTTCGCTAATCAACACGGCTGCCGCGCTGCACGACATTGGCAAAATTACCATTGACGATAAGATCCTGAACAAGCCGGGCCGCCTGACCAAAGAAGAATTTGACATTATGAAAACCCACACCCTGATCGGTGCAGAGATGCTGGATAACCTGGATCTGTATCGTGACGAGCCGCTGGTCAAGATTGCTTACCAGATCTGCCGCTGGCACCATGAACGGTACGATGGCAAGGGCTACCCGGACGGGCTGGTGGGAGACCAGATCCCCATTTCGGCCCAGGTGGTATCGCTGGCGGATGTATACGATGCACTGACCAGCAAGCGGGTATACAAGGACGCTTACCCGCACAAGAAAGCTATCCAGATGATTATGAACAAGGAGTGCGGCGTGTTCAACCCGCTTTTGCTGGAATGCCTGCTGGACGTAGAAAGCAGGATCCAGGTTGCGATGAACACGTTACCCCCCCCAGGTAAGTTTTACTGATTCTGAAAAATCTCAAAATAAAAAGACCGGGCTGGTGTTCCAACCCAGTGCAGAGCAGAAAGGTACTAAACCATGACGATCGAACAAGCATATGAAAAAATGGGTGCTGATTACAATGGTGTGCTAACCCGCTTTATGAGCGAAGCTCTTGTAACCCGCTTTGCCGGTAAGTTTTTGACGGATCCTTCGTTTGACGCCCTGAAAAACGCCCTGGCCGCCAAGGATGTTGCCTCCGCATTCTGCGCAGCCCACACCCTGAAAGGCATCTGCCTGAATTTAGGGTTTGACAACCTGTACAAGCCTTCCAGCGAATTGACTGAATTGCTGCGCGCCGGTATGTTGGACGGCAGTGAGGAGCTGATGAAGCAGGTGGAAGATCAGTACGCCGTTACCATCAACGCACTGCATGAAGCTTTGGGCAAGTAATGTCTGCCAAAATAGCACCATACAAAATAAACACCACGGCCCTGCCTGCCCGGACGGATACAGGCAGGGCTGTTGTGCTGTATCGTTTGTCTTCGCAATTTTTGATGATCCAATCTCATCAAGCCGTACAATCAATCGTCGTTTGCATTGTGCATCATTCCTAATTTGCACCAGCAAACATACGGCTGTACGTTATTGTTCATTTATCCGCACACGGGCCATATTGGTAAAGATGAACAAGTGCGGCACAATTTAAGTACTTATTATTATCATTTTTTGCTTTAAGAAGGGGTTCTATGACCGAAAAGCTTAAGGCAACACCGCACAATTCCCGCCTTACGGCTTAAGCACCGCTCCGACGGCTACGGCACGGCATCTGCGTTGCCAAAATGTTCGATAATGTCGGGTTACGGTACCCGCATCGTGCTTCGGGGGCAAAAGCCCCTCGCACTCTGCGACCGCTGCCCCTGCTTCGGTTCGCTGTTTCCGCCACTGGCGGCGCTCACCTTTGCAGCATCCAGTATTATCTGCGCTTTTGGCTTAGCATCTGCCGCACCTCGCTCGTCGTATCGGCACTTAGAATTATGCGGTATTGCCTTAACGGAACAACCGAAACCGTTGACTTTGACGCGTCTTCTTCCGTGCGGTTTTCCACAGCACTGGCATATTGCCTGGGAGATCATCTACCCCATTGAGGATATTTATTTTGCTATTAAAGATCCAGAATCGCTTTCTGGATCTGACTGACCTTCCGTTTGGCGGGAGCCTGACCCATCAGCTTTACACTGCGGGAATCGGGCTGACTTGCGCCGACACAAACGGAACACTCGCCCGCTTCCACAATGGGGGCCTTCCTCATCACACAGGGCAAATACAGCCTGCGGGAACACGGTAGAGGTACCAGCGCGGCCCACACCGTGGATCCTTAATTTATATCTTCCACCCGCCCCCATTCTTCCCCAACCTCCACATAAAAACAAAACAATAAAGCCCTCTTCCCAAGGAGCAGCTGGGGAGAGGGCTATATTGTTTTGATTCAGGCAATGAAAAAGGTGCAGAGCAAACACCTGAAACGGAGAACTGCCTGACTTTGACAGGAGCAGGGAGCTAACCTGTTCCTTTTCTGGGCCACGGCGATGGGAGGCATTCCATGCGCCGTCAGCAAAAGCGGCCCTGTCGGTTAGTCCTCGCTAACCACGCGTATACTATACCATGTTTCAAGTGGTTCGTCAAGCACTTTTTATCTGTTTTTGAAATAAATTTTCGCGTTTAGCGGCACAGCTTGCCTTACTTTTTGAAATCCGGATAATCCTTGATGCAAAGCAGCTCTTCAGCGCGCTGAACCGCTTCCTCGCTGGGCGGCTGAATGCCATCCAGGCTGTAGGTGATGCCAAGTTTTTCCCACTTGAACAGGCCAAGGGTATGGTAGGGCAGCACCTCCACGCGGCGCACGCTGCCAAGGGATTTGATAAAATCGCTCATCTCCCGCAGCTCGGCTTCATCGTCCGTCAGCCCGGGCACCAGAACATGGCGGATCCACATGGCTTTGCCATGTTCGCCCATCCAGCGCGCCATATCCAGAATGGGGGTGTTATCGCAGCCAGTCAGGGCCTTGTGGCGGTCCGGGTAAAAGGCTTTCAGGTCCAGCATCACCAGGTCGGTGTTCTGCATCAGGGTCTCAAACTTGGAATAGAACGGTTCCGCGGTGGTGTAGGGCTGGCCGGCGGTATCCAGGGTGGTATGCACGCCCTGCAGTTTGGCCAGGCGGAACAGCTCCGACACAAAGTCGATCTGTAACAGCGGTTCACCGCCGCTGACGGTCAGGCCACCGTTATTTTTCCAGTAGGTGCGATAGCGCAGGGCCTTTTGCAGGGCCTGGGCCGGGGTTTGCTGCTCCCCAATGGTGCAGGGCCAGGTTTCGGGGTTATGGCAATAGCGGCAGCGCATGGCACAGCCCTGCACAAACAGGACATACCGCACGCCGGGGCCATCGACAAGGCCGAACGTTTCGACCGAATGGATGCGGCCGGTGATGGGGGTGTTTTGCTCCATGGAATGTTACCTCTTTTGCGGTTGGTGTTGGGTTTGGGATGTGGCAGGGGCGGCGGGCGCACAATAAATAATTGTCGCACATTATAAAATGCTCTGTAGGGGACGGTCTATCTCCGGCCTAAGAGCCGGGATTAAAATCCCGGTTGGCCTCCGAAACGCGCCTGCGGGCGCAGTGACCGTTCCGGGACTTTGTGAGAGATGTCTTTGTGATTTTGGTATCAATCCGAAGATATGCGTTGGCTTCCCTTGAGGGTGACTCCCCGCGGGGCGGGGAGATGTCGCGAAGCGACAGAGGGAACCGGGCGCTGTTTGCGCGCTGTCCGCGCAGCGAACTGAAGGGTGATTCCCTGCGCAGAGCCTAAAATATATGCTATGTTCCAGCTTTCCGGCGGCCAGAGGGCTGGCCGCCCTACCGCGCAATAAATGGCAAATGTCCGGTAATTTTCATACCAGTCCGGGGCGTCGAGGACGCCACCCCCCTAACTTCTAACTAAAAAACTATGCTTCTTCTCCCTACATTGCTGCTCTATGCTCTGGGCTTGCTGCTGACTGGTATCGGCAGCAGGCTGGCTTCGCGCTGCGCAACGTGGTGCGGGGCGCTGTGCGGGCTGCCTATGTGGATGGTGGGCGGCACGCTTGTGGCGGTGTGTACGGCGCTGCCGCAGCTGGTGCTGGCGTTTCTGGCGGCAGGTATGTCCGTTACTGCGCTGGCCGTTGGTACGGCTCTGGCGGGCGCTGTCACCCAGCTGGGGCTGGTACTGGCGCTTTGCCTGCTGCGCTGTAATGTCACGGTGGACCGCGGCGAGCTGCTGCGCAAATGCGCCCTGCTGCTGGTGGCCTGCGGCGTGGTGGCCCTGTTTGTGCGGGACGGCACCCTGAGCTATACCGGTACCGGCCTGCTGATGGGCCTGTTTGTTCTGTTTGTCATGCAGAGCATCGCCTACCAGTACCGCTTTGCGTTCCGGGAGGGGCTGGAGCTTATCACGGTCCAGAAGGAAAAAGGCGAAAAGACCCCGCCGGAAGACCCATCCGGGCGGACCGTCCTGTTCCCGGCTATGAGCATCCGCACCAGCCTGCGCAACCTGGCCGGGGTGGTGGGCGGCATGGCAGTGCTCTGCGTGGGAGCGTGGGCCCTGCTGAACAGCGCCGTGGCGCTGGCCAACCTGACTGGCACCATTCAGGCCCAGTGGGCGGCAACCCTGATTTCCTTTGGCCTCTGTCTGCCCCTGCTGGTGGAAGTGTTCGACCATCCCCTTGGCTCTGCCTGGAAGCGATTTGCGGAAAAATGCCGCATCTACCCGCCGCAGGCACTGCCCATGCAGGTGCTGAACAGCGCCATTTTGAGCATCACGCTGGTGCTGCCTGTTTCCAGCCTGATGTACCGCCGCCGCTTGCCGGTGGGTGAACAGTTCCGCCAGTATGATATCCCGTTCTGCGTTTTGATGGCATTGATCCTGCTGCTGCCGCCGCTGGTCAAAAAGCGGCTTTACCGCTGGCAGGGCAGGGTATGCCTGATACTTTATGTTATGTACCTTGCCGCCGTGCTTATCATGCCGCGGGCAGGCGCATAACTCAAAACAAAACCGCCCGGCGGGAACATTGCAGTTCCACGCCGGGCGATATTTTTGTAATGTGTTTATTGGTTGTTGTCTGTATGATACAGAACATCCATCAGGTAGGTCTGGTTGGCAGCCAGGTCCGGTACCAGTACCTGCATGCCGCGGATTACCGCGCCGGTATAGGTGCCCTCTGCCGGGATGCGGTAAGAGTGCTCACTGTCAAAATTCATTTGCAAAGCTTCCATCGCATACCCCAGAATTTCGCCGGAGGTCATGTCGGTGGTCAGCAGTGGCAGAACCTGGTTAATAAAGTTGACGATGGAAACAGCATCCATCTGTTTCACTTTATTGATGATCGCCATCAGCACAGCACGCTGGCGGTCGGTGCGGGCATAATCGTTGCCCAGGGAGCGGTTGCGTGCATGGATCAGGGCCTGCTCGCCGGTCAGGTGGTTTACCCCTTCATGCAGGTTCCAGTCCGTGCGGAGCTGCTGTGGGTAGGTTACATCTCGCTTTCTGCCGCAGATATAATCTGCCTCGTCCTGGGTCAGTTCTAGGTCAATGCCGCCAATGCTGTCGATCAAGGTCTGGAACTCGCCAAAGTCAACTTCCACATTCCCAGCAATCTCTACACCAAAATTGGTGTTCAGCGTGCTGTCCAGCAGATCCATGCCGCCAAAGGCATAGGTTGCGTTGATGCGGTTGTCGCTGTAGCCGGGAATCTGTACATACAGGTCCCGCATAAAGGAGGTCATGCTGATCTGTTTGGTCTTTTTGTTCAGCGTGACCATGATCATGCTGTCGGCCCGCTGGCGGTCCTGGCCTTCGCGGCGGTCCTGGCCAATCAGCAGCAGGTTCACAATGTCTTTGTCCTGCATCACGCTGGTGTCGGCCCCGTTCCAGATTACATCCTCCGGGCTCAAGGTATCATCGGCGTTTTCGTCCGATTCAAAGGTCTCTTCCTGTTGGGAGACTGCCTCGGTGGCCGATGCACGCCGGATGCGCCCCAGCATGCCCTGCAAAGCGGCATAGCCAACGAATACCAACAAGAGGAGTGCAATGCCAAGAATCAGCAGTACCCGCCCCCACAGCGGAATAGCCGCCCAGCGCGTGGCAGGCTTTGCGGACGCTGCGGGCTGTTCCGGCGTTTCAGTCGGGGCCGGAGCAGAAACCTCAGGTGTGTCTTTTATTTTGCTTTCTTCTTCACGTGTAATTTTCATCTTTTGACCGTTGTTTTGTACTTTCCCTAAAAGTGTTTTATACTTTTCCTAAAAGCGTTTTCCCCAATTACAGTGCTTCGATCATATTTGCCACAATGGCAGTGGCAGTTTTGATGTATTCGCCGATGCTGAACTTTTTCACGACAAGAACTTCATAACCGCTCTCGTCCGCGTTGTCGCTCATGGCGCGCAGGATGACGCAGGGTACGCCGTTGCGGGCGGCAACCTGGCTTACAGCAGCGCCTTCCATCTCCACGCAGTCGGGCTGGCATTTGTCCTCGATAGCCTTTTTGGTGGCGGCATCGCCAACAAAAAGGTCACCGGTGGCAATCTTGCCGGCAATGGCCTTAACACCACAGGCGTTGCAGGCATCCAGTGCAGCTTTGACCAGGGCCGGGTCGCCGTGGTACTCTGCGGTGAACGGTGCGCTCTGGGCAATCATGTCGTTCTGGGCGTCGTGATATACCACGGTTTCGCCCACGCAGACATCACCAATGCCGATCTTGCTGGTCATGTTGCCTGCAATGCCGGAGAAGATGATCTTCTCGGCACCGTACTTGGTAATTAGAACCTGCACGGTGGAAGCGGCGTTTGCCTTGCCCATACCGGCGCAGCACACAACGACCTGGCGGCCGTTCAGCATGCCCTGGTGGTACTCCACCCCGGCGTAAGTTTCTTTGGTCACCTGCTCCAGCTTGGCACACAGCTGGTCAACTTCATCGGGCATAGCGCCCATAATGCCAATGATCATGGTATTGCTCCTTTTTATCAGACGTTGAAGAGGAATTCGATCACATCGCCATCATTCACAACGTATTCCTTGCCCTCGGTGCGCTGCAGGCCCTTGGCCTTAACCGCAGCATAGTCAAAGTTGTTGTCGGCCAGTGCGTCATAGCTGATGACCTGGGCGCGGATAAAGCCGCGCTCAAAGTCGGAATGGATTTTGCCGGCAGCCTGCGGGGCTTTGGTGCCGCGCTTGATGGTCCAGGCGCGGCATTCCTTTTTGCCGTCCGTCAAAAAGCTGATGAGGCCCAGCAGATCATAGCTTGCCTTAATCAGGTTATCCAGGCCGGTGGATTCAATGCCCATCTCGTGCAGAAACGCCAGCTTTTCTTCCTGGCTGGAACCGGCGATATCTTCCTCGGTCTTGGCACAGATGGGGATTGCCTGTGCGTTTTCCTCTTTGGCGCGGGCGGCAACCAACGGATAGTACGGGTTCTCGTCCAACCCGCCCAGCAGGTCATCCTCGCCCACGTTGCAGGCATAAATCACCGGCTTGGCGGAGAGCAGACCCAGTTCTTTGCGAGCAGTGTTCTGGCTGTCGTCATCCGGGTCAAAGGCAAAGGAACGGGCGGGCTTGCCGCCTTCCAGATGAGCGGCAAGCTCTGCCAGCCAGGCAGCTTCGGCAGCAGCGGTCTTATTGCCGGTCTTGGCGGCTTTCTGCTGGCGGCCCAGGCGGTTGCTGACAACTTCCAGGTCGGCCAGGATCAGCTCCAGGTCGATGGCGTCAATATCGCGGATGGGGTCAACGCTTTCCGGCTTGTTCACATCCTCCACAACATGGATGATGTTGTCATCGTCAAAGCAGCGCACCACATGTACAATGGCATCGCACTCGCGGATATGGCCCAGAAACTTGTTTCCCAGACCAGCGCCCTGGCTGGCACCTTTGACCAGACCGGCGATATCCACAAACTCCACAATGGCGGGAGTCTTTTTGTCTGTCTGCCAGATCTCGGCCAGTTTGTCCAGCCGGGCATCAGGAACCGGAACAATGCCGGAGTTCGGCTCAATGGTGCAGAACGGATAGTTGGCTGCCTGAGCATTCTGGGTGCTGGTCAGTGCATTGAACAAAGTGGATTTGCCAACATTGGGCAAACCGACGATACCTAATTTCATTTGTACTCATTCTCCTTCGCTTTTCCTTGATTTTCAAGGGGTTTCAGCGTTTGGTGTCTTGGCTGTTACACCATTTTTACACCATTTCCGCATTTGGCTTTATTGGATTTTATCAGACTACACCATTTTGCTGAAATTGCTTGATGGCATAATCCAGCGATTCGGCAGTCACATGAACATAGCGATCCATTGTTGTTTTGATGCTGGCATGACCCAGCAACTTTTGCAGGACCTTCGGCTGCATACCGCTTTCAATCGCTCTCGTGGCATAAGTATGGCGTAAAGCGTGCATACAAAAGTATTTGATCCCTGCTTCGTCGCAGAGCTTATATAAGTGGGTATCATAGGAACTGTTCTTCGCTGGCTCTCCTGTTCGCCAGTTGATAAAGACAAGATCGCGCATGACAAGCCGAGAAGAAACGCCTGTACGTCTGTCTATGTACTCAAGCGTTTTGTCCAGCGTCGGTGACTCCTTTTGCTCCGGGCGGCTGTTCCAAATACCTTTGAGGATTTCATAAGCCCGATCCGTCAACGGTATTGTGCGGTAGCTGTGCTGTGTTTTCGGAGGACCCGCACGCCAATACTGTTCACCGTGTCGAAACTCCAATGTTTTGTTGACCGTGAGCGTGCGCTTTTCAAAGTCAATCGCGTCCCACGTCAGTCCGATCATCTCTCCGGTACGCAAGCCGGTTTCAAGAATCAGTGCGTACTGATTGTAGTTGCGGGAGCGTTTCGCTGTTTCAAGAAACACGCGCTGCTCGTCACGGGTGAGGAACTTAATATCGTCTGTCGCACGAACCGGCTTTGTAAACCGCACACCGTCCATTGGGTGCTTGGCAATCAGGTCATTCATCTTCGCAGCCTTGAACATCGTACCCATTGTGATATAGGCTTGACGGATGGTGGAACCCGCATAGTCAGCATCCATCTGTATGAACACCTTTTTGCAGTGCATCGGCTTGACGTTGGCAATCATCATTTTGCCCATAACAGGCTGAATATTGTGAACATACCGCTCCCGATAGTTGCGAAGCGTATTGGGGGCTAAATCACCCACAATATTCTCAATCCAGAAGTCAAACCATTGATCCACCGTCGTATCGGTGGCTACGAAAACATCCTCGTGCGCATCGGCGTATTTTGATTCTTCAATCCAGTTGCGAGCTTCGGGGAGCGTCGGAAGATACTTCTCATGCCGCTTTCCTGTTTTATCTACGAACCGTGCGTAATATAAACCGTCCTTTCTCTGGCAGATACCCTTACCACATTCTTTGCCTTTTAAATTCTTACCCATAGATTGTATCCTTTCTGCGCTTGCGAAAAAGGACACACTACTACGAATAAATTATAGCATATAACATCCTTTTTCTCAAGCCGTTGCGTGAAAAAACTCTCCGCCTATTTGTAAATTTTTCGGAACCTCTTATATCACCAGTTTCTCACTGATGAATTGTTCAAACTCCTTTCGCTTGACCAGCTTCTTTGTGCCGACGAAAAGCACGAACGGACAGTTGGGCGTTCTCAGCATACTGTCAATCTTGTTGATGCCAATATTACTGTATTCTGCCGCCTCCTTGGTGGTCAGTGTCATTTTCAGATGGATCGGAACGGTGCCGATGCAATTCTCCATGTAAAAGCTCCTTTCTTGGGTTTATCAGCCGAGCAGACGAGCCGCCGTTTTCAGATTGTCGGCAGCTGTGCTTTTGCGGAAGCTGTCTCCATCGAACATGATCGGGACGCAGACTTCCAAGATGCGGTCAAAAATGCGGCGGTCATCCAAATCGGCAGCTTGCTTCATAACGGAAAGCGGGATATTCGTGGTGACGATCATGGGCTTGCCGGTCAGCAGCCGTTTGTCAACCACATCGAACACCCGCTCCTTGCCGAAACTGGTGTTACGCTCTGCCCCCAAATCATCCAGAATGAGGAGGTCGGGGCGCATAAGCGATTTCATGTAATGGTCGCGGTCCGAACCGAAGTTACCCTGCATACGGTTGACTACATCAGACATTCCCACAAAGAGGACGGACTCCAGACGGTCAATCAGAGCGTTGGCAATGCATCCAGCGGCATAGGATTTTCCTGTGCCAACGTTCCCGAACAGGAGAAGCCCGATCCCCGCTTTTTTGAACTCGTCCCAGTTCTGCGCGTAACCCCTCGCCTTTTCAAGCTGGGGTGTCGTAACTGCGGCTGCCTCAAACCGCCAGCCAGCGGCGGGCATATCACGGAACGCTTCGCTGCGGAGCATTGTCATATAGGACATTCGCTCGTATTCCCGGCGCTCCGCTTCTTCCTGTTCTCGGCGTTCGGCAGCGCACTTGCACATAACCGGGTGCTTGGTAAAGCCCTGTGCCTGAAGTTCTGCGGGATAAAAGGCTTCTTTCGGCGTGTGGCACTTGCCGCAGTATTTCAGCCCATCAGCGGAATTGATGTAATCGTCAGGTGCGGCATTAGCCGCTTCAACGGCATCAACCATTTTCGTAAAAATCGGATTCATAGACATTCTCCCTCGTTATCATCGTAGGTATAGTTTTTCGCACTCCTGCCCTTGCTGTCCTCGTCCAGCCACTTCTTGATGGTGGCATAGTGATTGGCATAGTGCCTGTCATTGGAAGCCATGTACCGGGACAGCCGCTCAATGTATTCGGCAGCTTTGCCGGGATAAGCCGCTTCCAGCCGGGTACATTCCTCGCCTGACAGGAAAACATTTTGAAACTCTCCATACCGGCGGCGCGTACTCTCTACTCTTTCGGTCTTACTCTGTTCTTTATATTCTATATCAGTATTACTTGTGGGCAATTCTTGCCCCATGCAAGGGGAAGAATCCTGCACATCCATTGGGCAGGTATTGCCCTCTGGACGGGAAGAAACCTGCACCCTGTCTGGGATTTGCAGAAAGATGCGGTTCGCCTGATTCCAGCCCTGACGAACGCGGGTGATCAGCCCGGCATTTTCCAGCTCCCGCAGGGCGGTCTTGACCGTCCGCTCACTCCGGTCAAGATCGTTTGCCATCTGCTTGATCGTATAGATCACATACACATTCCCGTCCTCGGACACCCAGCCGCTTTTCTGGGAAAGTGTGGTGCGGTTAAGCAGCAGCCCATATAGCAGCTTGGCGTTGATGGAATATTCGCCCACCAGCATGAAGCGCGGCAAGGGAATGAACGGCGGCAATGCGGTGTTCAGTTTGAAATAGATTTTTCATCACATCCTCTCTGGTTTGGTGTGATACGGCTGCTATGGCGGCTTGTCCGTTGGTCCCCTCGGAAGCGAGGCAGTGCGCCCCGCCTTGGAGCGTTTCGACTGATAATGCGGGCAAATAACGACAACCGCCCGAAAGCTCTGCTTGCAGTCGTGGACACAGCGGCGGCAGAGCGTGTTATACGCCTTGCGTCCCCGGTCATTCAGGAAGAACGACCATTCCAGCTTTTTTGATTTGCTCATGCGCGGCATATCTGTACTCCTTTCCCGAATTACAATTCGTTTCTCTGCTGTACTTTCAGCAGCTCCCATACGTCAGCCATTCGCTCTTTCAGCTCGGCAACGTCGGCATCGTAAAAATGCCCGGTGCTGTTGATGCGGCGGCAAATCTGGTTGATGTTTGTGGCAATCCTGCTGACAGCGACAGCCAGCTTTTTCTGCTCGGTGTAGTCTACCTTGATGATGTAGCCGTCGATCAGCATCTTGCGGGCATACGCGCCGAAGTTGCGGGTGCCAAGCTGGTTCATCTTGTGGCGAACCATGCTCAATTCCTGCTCATTCAGGCAGATTTCTTTGCGGATGGGTCGCGTGCGGTCTGGCATATCAAAGAACTCCTTTCACTTTACAACGGACATTTTGAAGTCAAAACGCAGGTATCGAAATGAGAAATTTTCAAAAAATTTGCGCTCCTGCTTTTGCGAAAGCGGGAGCGCGTTGTATCTGCGGATATGAGATTTGAGAGAATAGCAAGCACATCCGGTGTCCGTACACACCGGAAAAATGAGCGTTTCAGCCTTGCAGCCGATACGCCCATTTTGATTTTTGGGAAAGCCCCAAACCCTTGATTTTAAGTTGAAGATATTTCCTGAGCTTTTCCGAAAAGATCTTGCTTTTATTCGCTTTGACGATTATAATTATACTGTAATTTTATAAGCAGACGCAGAACTGAACTGCAACAGGAGTACTGCCCATGAAGTATTTATCTATCACGCAAACCGCCGAACGCTGGGGTATCTCCACCCGCCGTATTCAGATTTTGTGCGGCGAGGGGCGCGTCCCCGGTGCGATCCGCATTGGCACGGTCTGGGGAATTCCAGAGGACGCAGAGAAACCGGCGGACGCGAGAATCAAGAACGGCAAGTATATCAAGAAGCCCGCTGAAAACGAAAAATGAGCCGCATCATATCAGCGACTCTAACTCGAAATAATGGGGTCTATTCCAGCTCGCGGGTGCGAATGGGCGCACTGACCCCTTGGTTACGACTCTACCTAAATCGTCGATTCGACAAACGATGACAGCGTTGGACAAAAATTTAGTCCTTCCGAGGCAGGATAGGTCTTTCACCACAATAACCACCGCACGAACATAGCCGGAAGTGACCCTCATTACTGCTGAGGGTCAGGGAAGAAATACCCTCACTTGAAATGAGGATAACACGATTACGGAGGAAATCAGCCATGCCGACACTTGAATGGATTGGAAAGAGCAAGGTAATCAATCACCATCAGGACGTGCCGTTTCGGGTGTTGGAGCGCAAGTACAGCTTTGATGAAAACGGACAGACAGATGCGGACAACGGCAGCGAAAACATGATCATCCGGGGCGACAATCTGGAAGCCCTGAAAGCGCTGCTGCCCCGGTATGAGGGGTGCGTCAAGTGCATCTATATCGATCCGCCCTACAACACCGGCAACGAGGGCTGGGTCTACAACGATAATGTCAATGACCCGAAGATCAAGAAGTGGCTGGGCGAGGTTGTCGGCAAAGAGGGCGAGGACTTGACCCGCCATGACAAGTGGCTGTGCATGATGTACCCGCGCTTGAAGCTGCTGCAAAAGCTGCTAGCAGATGATGGGGTTATTTTTATCAGCATTGATGAGATTGAACATCGTTATTTGGAACTCGTCATGGATGAAATCTTTGGCTCTGCTAACCGGATAGATACATTTGTTTGGCAGAACAACTATGGTGGCGGAGCTAAGAGCAATTATGTCGTTCACTTGCACGAGTATGTGCTGTGCTTTGCAAAGAACATCTCGACAGTAGGAAAAATCGAACTTCCGCCAGATGATAATATTCTCAAATATTATAAATACAAGGACGAGAAGTTTGACACAAGAGGACCGTACAGATTACAGCCTCTTGCAACAACCAGCATGGATGACCGCCCGAATCTGAGATACCCACTGTTTTACGAAGGGCATGAAGTATGGCCCGCAAAACAGTGGTTTTGGTCGAAAGAACGCGCATTGGAAGCGCAAGCGAATGATGAACTTGTTTTCTCCGAGAAAAATGGCAAGTGGACAGTAAACTACAAGCAATATCTAAATGGTGCGGATGGTACGCAACGAAAAAGCAAGCCGTATTCCATCATTACGGGTATATATACTCAGGCTGGTACAAAAGCCATCAAAGAGATTATGGGTAGCGGCAAAGCCTTTGATTTTCCTAAGCCGCCTGAGTTAATAATGTACTTCATTCAAATGATTACCGGCGAAGATGATATTGTCCTCGATTCCTTTGCCGGTTCCGGCACCACCGCCCATGCTGTCCTCAACATGAACAAGGCGGACGGCGGACACCGCAAGTTCATCCTCGTTGAAATGATGGACTACGCCGACAGCATCACCGCCGAGCGCGTCAAGCGCGTGATCCGAGGCTACGGCGAGGGCAAGAACGCCGTGGAGGGCACGGGCGGCAATTTCAGCTTCTATGATCTTGGTGAACCGCTGCTTGTGGGCGATTGCCTGAATGAAGCCGTTGCCCCAGAGAAAATCCGAGAATACATCTGGTTCATGGAAACCAAGCAGCCCTACGCCACGCCCAGCGACGGCAATCCGTATTACCTCGGCAAGCACAACAGCACAGGCTATTACTTCTACTACGAGCCGCAGCGCGTGACGGTGCTGGATTATGCGTTCCTCTCCACCATTACGGAAAAAACCGATGGAACGGTGATCTACGCCGACCGCTGTTCCATCAGCGAGGACAAGCTGGCAAAAATGGGCGTTGTATTCAAGAAAATCCCGCGGGACATCAGCAGATTATAAGGGGGTGACGATGCATGGAAAAAACATTGTTAATAGGAAATGGTCTAAATCGAACGCTTCAATTTAGCATATCATGGTCAGAACTATTGTGCGATATAGCCAAAGAGCATAATGTTGAGTACATACCTGATTTACCGATGCCCCTCGAATTTGAGAGAATCATAAATACCATTCTTAAAAAATCAGATGTTCCAAATAGTCAAATTTACAACGATGTGAAAGCAAGAATTGCGAGAAAAGTTAAGGATGTTAAACTCCCGGATGATGCTATCCATAGGGAATTAGCTACTGTGAAGTCAAATGCAATTATAACAACAAACTATGATTATCTTTTAGAGTATGCATATAATAGAAGTTTCAACTACAAGGGTAAAACAAATTTAAAGTATTTGTGGGAAGCGACATCTGTTCAACAAGGGATAAAATTTTACCATATGCATGGTATGGCTGATAATCCTGCTTCAATTTGCTTGGGATACGAGCACTATATGGGCATCGTAGAAAATCTGCGCAGTATGCTAAATGCGAAAGTGCAAAATCGTCAAGATGAAATGAAAATTAAGAGAATCCTTAAGGGTGAAGATGCACCGACAGATTATTGGGGAGAGCGCTTCTACACAACGGATGTTGATATTATTGGATTAGGCTTAACTACTGTTGAATCCGATATTTGGTGGCTTTTAACCCACAGAGCGTCTATTTACTATGCAAACTATTGTGACATACGAAAGTATATGAAAAACCAAATTACTTACTATGATGTCATTGATGATTTGGAAAGAAACAAGCCGGAAGATGAGCGGACTCGACAGCAGAAAATGGCAGAGAAACGAAAAATACATCAATTACTTAAAGGTGCGCATGTTCGGGTTGTAACCTTTGACTTATCCAAATGTGACGGGGAATATGAAAACGCATACAGGCAGATAATGCAGAGCATTAAGATGCTTTGAGAGATATGGGAATGTACTTATGGAGCTGAAAACATATCAGAAAAAGGTGATAGCGGACTTGACCCGCTATCTGGAACTGCTGAACGAAACAAAGAGTGACGCAGCGGCGTTTCGCCTGTTTTGGCAGGAGAAATCAGCCCCGGCGTTAGGGCGATACCAAAACGTGATACCCGGCGTTCCGAACCTCTGCTTCAAGGTACCGACAGGCGGCGGCAAGACCTTTATTGCCTGCAACGCCGTTCGTCCTATCTTTGACGCACTCCCCGCTATCAAGACAAAGGCGGTCGTGTGGCTTGTTCCCTCAGACGCGATTCTGACGCAGACGGCGAAAGCCCTGAAAGACACATCCCACCCCTACCGTCAGAAAATCGATGTGGATTTCGGCGGGCGCGTGGAGGTCTACACCAAGCAGGAGCTTTTGAACGGTCAGAACTTCAATCCGACTGCCGTTACGGAGCAGTTGTCGGTTATGGTGCTGTCCTACGATTCGTTCCGTGGGCGCGGCAAGGAGGTCTTGAAAGCCTATCAGGAGAACAGCAACCTTGCCGAGTTTGCAAAGGTGCTGGGCAAGCCTGACAGCCCCATTGAAAAAGCGGATGAAACCGCCCTGTTCCAGATTATCAACCAGCTTAACCCGCTTGTCATCGTGGACGAGAGCCACCATGCCCGGTCGGAATTGAGCCTTGAAATGCTGGAAAACTTCAATCCCTGCTTTGTGCTGGATTTGACCGCCACGCCGAAAAAGGAGAGCAATATCATTTCCTATGTGGACGCGGTGCAGCTGAAAAACGAACACATGGTAAAGCTGCCCGTGATCGTCTATAACCGGGACAGCCAATCCGAGGTGCTGATTGACACAATCGACCTGCGGAACAAACTGGAAGAAATTGCAGGTGCGGAGTACGCCAAGACAGGCAAATATATCCGTCCTATCGCGCTGTTTCAGGCACAGCCGAAGGGCAAAGAGGACGCGACCACCTTTGAAAAACTGCGGGACAAGCTGGTGGACGCCGGGATTCCCGCCGAGCAAATTGCCATTCGAACCGCCGATGTGAACGAACTGAAAAACACCGATTTGATGTCCCCAAGCTGCCCGATTCGGTATATCATCACGGTCAATGCGCTGAAAGAGGGCTGGGATTGCCCCTTTGCCTATATCCTTGCGTCCCTTGCCAATAAGACAAGTCAGGTTGACGTGGAGCAGATTTTGGGACGGATTCTCCGTCTGCCCCATACGAGCCAGCATATGCAGAGCGCACTCAATATGTCCTATGTTCTGACTTCCTCCAACGACTTCAACAACACCGTGGCGCATATCGTCAAGGGCTTGAACAGCGCAGGATTCAGCGATAAGGACTATCGGATCGGTGAGCCTGTAAAACCGAAAGCACCCGAACAGACAGCGGAGCAAATCGCGCTGCTTGACCCGCAAGGAATATCCGAACCGGAAACCGCAGAGGACGATTTTGCATGGCTGAACGATAAATCGATTGAGGAAGAGTTGGAGCGGCGCAGAGAACAGGCGCAAACGCCTGAAACTGCCCCGAAAGCCGACACCATGCTGGACGCTGCCGCAGAAGTCGAAAAGGCATATACAGATGCAATCCAGCAGACCAGCAATGATCCGGTGATGGACAATCTTCCAAGAGAGGTGCAGGACAAAGTGAAAACATTTTGGGTAAACCCGCAGTTCCACGAAGATATTGAAACACTGCAAATCCCGCAGTTTTTCCTGAAAGTTGAGCAATCTTTGTTTACGGACGGTTCTTTTGAATTGCTGGACAAGGAAATGCTGGCAGAGGGCTTTACCCTCAAGGGCAAGGCATACGATATTGACTTTGCCGCCGCAGACGATGAAATCCGCGAAATCGACGTGCGGGAGCAGGACGGCGGTTTGCCGAAGGTGTTCAAGATGGAGAGCGCCGAGCAGCGGTACTTCAAGGAGTGGTTCAACAATCTGCCGCCAGAGAGCCGGGTACGTCAATGCAAGGATATGATGTTCAATCAGCTTAACAAGCTGAACATGGTAGACGCTGCCGAACTGAAAGCCTACATAAACCGCATTGTGGACGATATGGACAAGGCGCAGCTTGCCGCTATGGAGAAAGCCCCGCTGGGCTATGCGGCGAAGATCCGCGCCAAAATTGAAACGCTGCTGGAAGCCCACTATCGGGAAACCTTTGAAAAGTGGCTGGAAACGGAGCGCATCGTCTGCAAGCCCTATTTCCGTCTGCGCCCCTCTATCCATCCTGCCACATATACCGACATATATGCCCGTTCGCTGTACACGGCGGAGGACGGCGATATGAACAAGCTGGAAGAAAAGCTGATTGTGGAGTTGACCGCCCTGCCGAATGTCCGCTGGTGGCACAGGAATATTGCAAAGCAGGATTTTGCAATCAATGGCTTTATCAAGCATTATCCCGATATTCTGATTATGACCCAAAGCGGCAAGCTCATCTGCGCGGAAACCAAGGGCGAACATCTGAAAAATGATGGTAGCCGGGAGAGGATTGCTCTCGGTCAAGCGTGGCGTACAGCAGCGGGCAAGGACTATCGCTATTATATGGTGTTTGAGAATGACGAAAACCTCTTGCCGGGTGCAATGAGCATGAGTCAGTTTATCGACACGGTAAAGGCGCTGTAAGGGAGGTGCGTGTTTTGAAACTGCCGTATGAAAACGAACTGTATGAGCTGCGAAAATGGATAGACAATACAAATACGCCCTTAAATATGCAGTTTCTCCATACGCCTCAGAAAATTCAGCGCATTCACCAGTGGATCGGCGTAATAGCAAAAGAAACACAAACGGAGTATCCTTTCTACGCTGCTATGCTGCCTGGTATTGCAAACATTCTTTTTCAAGGAAACGGTATGAGCCCCGCACTTGTGAATCCTGTTGCCTTTGGTGAGCTGATGGTAATTATTTGCCATATCGGAGCAGAACCTTCCATTGCCCGGTTCTGGTCTGCAATTCATCCGCGGATTGTGAATGTCTCCCATGAGTTATATGTAGATGGTCACTACTCAACCGCAGCAGAAAAGGCGGTCAAAGAAGTAGAATCTCGTCTGCGTGAAAAGTTTTTGGAGTTAAAAACCGGCGCAGCAGTTCCCGCGAAGATTGGTGATGTGATTGGCGCACTTATGAGCGAGAAAGGCGCTTTCAAATTCTGTGACACAACTACCACCAGCGGCAGGGACTACCGACGCGGAATCCAATCTCTGTTTGAAGGAATCGTGGCAGCCTATCGCAATCCTGCGGCTCATGCCAATCTTCAATATGAAAAACGTGAGGCTATGGAGCAGATTATGCTGGCAAGTCAGTTGATGTATGTGTTGGACAAACCACAATTATGAGGAGAATCTATGGATTTTAGAAAACTTCCATCTAATTCTGAAGGGTTACTGTTAAAGCTGGTCTGTTCAGAAAACCCTACGCAGGTATTGCGGGAACAATACAACGGGCTTTCTATGCAACAAGAGCAAGAACTTGACGGTATCATAAGAGAGCTAAAAGGACTCGGCTATATTGATGTTAAATGGGCTGATAATGAGCCATACTTTGTCATTCTAAATAATTCTGCAAGAACATATAGTGAACGATTGGCTGAGTATAACGCGCATAACCCCATCAATGCAACACAAGGGAAAAAGGTGAGAAATACAATTTTCATAAGCCACCGATCAACTGATAAAGGTATTGCGGATATGCTTGTTGACTTTTTTGCAGGAACCGGAATTTCTAAGGAAACGGTTTTCTGCTCTTCTCTGCCGGGCAACGACATAAATGAACGCATTTCTGATGAAGTCAGATCTGCGCTGAAAAGCAGCGCAGTTAGCATTGCGATTCTTTCGCATGATTACTATCAGAGTGCCTATTGCCTGAATGAAGCGGGGGTGCTCTGGTATGAGGACGTTCCTGTAATTCCAGTTGCCTTGCCGGAAATTAATTCGGGCAACATGTACGGATTCCTAAATAACGAATATAAGTTAAGACGGTTGGATTCCGATACAGATATTTCATACATTTATGATACTGTGAGCGAAGCGGTATCGGCTCCGCACACAAAAGCGAGTCTTATCACGTACGAGAATAATAAACTTAGAACAAGGTATGCAGAATATTTGAAAGCGAGAGAATTGCCCCCGGGTGGTTCTGATAATTCCATCGCAGATACTATTGCAGAAATAACCACTGACGATGAACGAATCGTGCTATACTACATACTTCATGAAAATGTTCGAAAAGTCTCTAAATCTACTATTTCAAGCTGGTTAAACAAATGCGAAATCCGTGGCGTAAATGTCGATAACGCGTTTGATCTGCTGTCATCTTTTGATAACGGGGCTTTGAATAACGATACTCTGGAATTTGGCATCGACACTTTCCACAAATACTCTGCAAACGCAGCACAGATACTTCCACCACTTAAAAAATGCGTGGATCAGCATATTGAATTAGCCGTCAACATCTTCAAAAAATCTGGTCAGATGACACGCTTGATATTAATATACGGCTGTTTATTGCTTATATCGTGGAAGAGAGAATGCGCGAGTTTGGTGACCGTTGGATGGCAGAAGGAGAAATCGAAAATATAAGGCAGTGGGAGAGCAAAAACACACTTGATTCCACACTTTCAAACAACTATGGAAGTTGCCTTGAATTTTTTGTTCAAAATGAGCTTGTATATGCAAGCAGTTGGACAAGCTATGGAAATCCGCGAGAGTATACTTTATTCCCTTCTCTACAGGAACTCCTTTTTAATTGTCCCCATAAGATTATGGAGGAATTGCAAAAAGTCAAAGATGCCTATCATTTGGATTTGCCATTTTGAGTTTTAAGAAGCCCAGCATCACGCCAAACGGCGCGATGCTGGGCTTCTTACTTAATTCCATTCCTCAGCTAAGAGAAAATCGCGGATATTTCGGTGTTTGATACCGTTTCGGCTCATGTCAAACTCATCGAGCGAAACAACGTACTTCGGGAAGTTGTCGCGGATATTATCATACGCGCCAAACTCACGGTTGATCGTTTCTTCCGATGCCAGCAGATAAGTGACCTGAACATACAGCTTTTCGCCGCGCTTGTCGCATACAAAATCAATTTCCTTATCTCCCGTTCTGCCGACAGTCACTTCATAGCCCCGGCGCAGCAGTTCCAGATACACGATATTCTCCAAAATGAGATTGATGTCCCGCATATTGCCGCCGAAAACAGCCTCGCGGATGCCGTGATCGGCAATATAGTACTTCTCATTGGAGGCAAGGATCTGTTTGCCCTGCAAGTCCTCCCGCTTCACCTGATAGAAAAGGTACGCCTCGCAGCAGTATTTGATATAGTTCAGAATTGTTTCCGGGGCGACGGTGCGCTGCTCGTTTTTCAGGAACTTTGCAAGAGAGGTCGCCGAGAAGGTCGTTCCCACATTGGCGATCACATAGGCAATGATCCGTTCCAGCAAATCTACATCCCGGATTTTATTCCGCTTCACGATGTCCTTGAGCTGGACAGAGTTGAATAGATCGTGAAGATATTGCTTGGACGGCGCATCCGCATATCGGAGATTTGCAAGATAGGGCATCCCTCCGGCAAGCAGATACGTTTGGAAACTCTGCTGAATGGACGCATCGGGGGCAATCGAACGGTACAGCTCCATGAACTCCCTGAAGGAGAACGGATAGATCACAAACTCCACATACCGTCCGCCCAAATAGGTCGCAAGCTCACCGGACAGCAGCTTTGCATTGGAGCCGGTGATGTAGATGTCACAGTCCAATGAGACACGGAAAGAGTTGATGCACTTCTCCCAGTCCTTGACCTCCTGGATCTCATCGAAAAAGAGATAGACCTTGCCTTCTATTTCTGCGGCTCTTGCGGTGATCTCATCATGCAAAGCCTGCGCGGTTTGCAGGTGGGAATAGCTCATATCTTCAAAGTTGATGGAGATAAACTGCGCCCGGCTGACGCCGGACTCCGCAAGCTCCTGCTGAATCAGCTCCAACATGACCGACTTTCCGCAGCGGCGGATACCGGTCATGACCTTGACCAGCTCCGTTCCGATGAACGGACGGATACGGCTCATATACAGTTCGCGTTTAATCATAAAACTTCACCCTCCTTCCGTGGCTGACCACAGTATATCACATTTACGATTGAAACTCAATGGAGAAATTACAAAAACATAAGTTATAACTGATAAAATACAAAATTCGACAAATGATTTCAGATAAGGCTTTGCTATTCAAGCAAAGCCCTGCAAAGGTAAGATTCCACCCTTTATTGGCACACGAAATGCCGTTATCACAAGGCGGAGTGGCAAGATAGGCAGGAAATCCAAGCGACGTACTGGCGATATTTTTCTCCATATTCGCCCCGAAATGCAGCAGAAAATGAAACAACCATCGGCATATCCGTTGGACGGTCATGCCGATGGCTGTGTGTTCCATCAGAGCTTTCATTCGATTTTGGGGGGCGGTAGTAGTGTGTCATTTTCGCATCTGCAATCCGATTTTCCATACACCATTTTTACACCATTTCGGCGTGGAGTAGTATGGAATTGCATGAAGTTATATAGTGGAAATTTGTGCAGAAAATACGCTGAAATCAAGAATTATCGGTATTTATGGAGTACTATTGAGATATAGAATCAGGTGAATCGCCCTCGATACCTAATTTCATTTGTACTCATTCTCCTTAACGGAATATTTTGACTGTCTATCATTATACCCAACCAGCGCACTGCGTGCAAGGGCAGGGCGTGGCCATGCTCATAATTTTGCGCAATTCTACACATTTTACCTGTTTTGACCACCGGTTGTTCTTTATTTTTCCACATTTATGCCTTATAATGTTAAAAGGTCAAATCGAAATACCCCCGTACCGGCCCTGTCCGGCGCGGGAAAACATAGGGCAATACCGCATAATTCTAAGTGCCGATACGGCGAGCGAGGTGCGGCAGATGCTAAGCCAAAAGCGCAGATAATACTGGATGCTGCAAAGGTGAGCGCCGCCAGTGGCGGAAACAGCGAACCGAAGCAGGGGCAGCGGTCGCAGAGTGCGAGGGGCTTTTGCCCCCGAAGCACGATGCGGGTACCGCAACCCGACATTATCGAGCATTTTGGCAACGCAGATGCCGTGCCGCAGCCGCCGGAGCGGTGCTTAAACCGTCAGGCGGGAATTGTGCGGTGTTGCCATAGAGTAGGAGGGCATAAAACCCATGTCAAACGAGAAAATTCTGGTTGTGGATGATGATAAAAACATCTGTGAACTGCTGCGCCTGTACCTGGTCAAAGAGGGATACGGTGTGACCATTGCCAATGATGGCACTGCTGCACTGCAGGAATTTGATAAGCTGCACCCGGACCTTGTGTTGTTGGATGTGATGATGCCCGGCATTGATGGGTGGGAAGTCTGCCGCAAGATCCGCCAGAACAACCAGACCCCCATCATTATGCTGACGGCAAAGGGCGAAACCTATGATAAGGTTCTGGGCCTGGAACTGGGTGCGGATGATTACATCGTAAAGCCTTTTGAAACCAAGGAAGTGACAGCCCGTATCAAGGCTGTTCTGCGCCGCTGCGGCAGCAAGGACGAAGAAAACAAAGGCGTTTATGACTTTGACAACCTGCACCTGGATATGAACCGCTATGAGTTGAAAGTGAAGGGTAAAGTGGTGGATGCGCCGCCCAAAGAGTTGGAACTGCTGGCTTGCCTGGCTGGGCACCCCAACCGGGTCTATACGCGTGACCAGCTGCTGGACGAAGTGTGGGGCTTTGAATATTATGGCGACTCCCGCACCATCGACGTCCATGTTAAGCGCCTGCGCGAAAAGCTGGAGGGAGCCTCGGAACAGTGGAACCTGAAAACCGTGTGGGGCGTTGGTTACAAGTTTGAGGTTAAAGAATAATGTGCCGCGCCAAAAAAGAAGAGAATAACGGGGCAGCCCCGCTGCGCAGCGTAAGCGGGGAAGTGTTTGCAACCTTTGCCTCGTTGCTGCTGGTGGCGCTGGTGTTGATGTGCATGCTGCAAACGGGGCTCTCCTGCGCGTACTTTGCCCAGGAGCGCAAAAGTGCCCTGACTGCCGTGCTGGACGGTGCTACTGCCATGGCGGAGACCTATGCTTCGGAAGGAAACATTGTGACCCTGCCCGGCGGGGACAATGCGTTGGTGGAGCGAGCCAAGACCGGCTTTGAACTGTTCAATACATCATCGGACGCACTTGTGTTTGTGGCAGACCGGGATGGCAACATCCTGATGCACACCGGCAAAGATGTAGCCGAAAGTGCAAAGATCCCGCAGAACTTGCAGGAAGAGATGGACAGCGGCAAGGATATCTTTCTTATGGGTACCATGGACGATACCCTGCACGATAAGTATTATATTGCGGGCCGCCGCGTGAATCTGGGCGGTAGCGAGGGTTATTTGTTTGCTGCAACACCGGTACATGCGCTGGCGGTCTATATCCGCTCCATCCTGACGATGTTCTTGCTGTCCTCGGCGGTCATCCTGATTGTCTGCGGCATTTTGTGCATGGTGCTGGCGCGGCGCATTACCTGGCCGATCGAACAGATCAGCCAGGCCGCCAAACGGCTGGGCGGCGGCGATTTCACCGCACGCGCCCCCGTAACTGGCTGTCAGGAGCTGGCGGATTTTGCCACGACCTTTAACAACATGGCGGGCCGCCTGCAAAACATTGATAACTCCCGCGGGCAGTTTATGGGCAACATTGCCCATGAACTGCGCACCCCCATGACCAGCATCAAGGGCTTTATTGACGGCATGCTGGACGGCACCATCCCGGAAAGCGAGTATAAGCATTATCTTGGCGTGGTATCGCAGGAAACCGGCCGCTTGGCCCGGCTGGTGCAGAACATGCTGGATATCACCAAACTGGAATCCGGCGAGGTGAAAGGTACTCCCCAAAATTACGATATCTGGTCCACCGTTACGGACGTGGTGCTTTCGGATGAGCGCCGCATTGAGGATGGCAGGATCGATATCCAGGGCCTTGGCCCCACGGGCACCATGGTGTATGCCGACCCGGACTTTATCCATCAAGTGGTCTACAACATTGTGGATAACGCCATCAAGTTTACCCCGCCGGATGGCGTCATCAAGTTTGATATCCAGCAGGAAAACGACATGGTGCGGGTGACCATCGAGAACACCGGCGACGGCATTGCGCCGGATGCCCTGCCCTTTGTGTTTGAGCGCTTTTATAAGGAGGACCGCTCCCGCGGCCTGAACACCCGCGGCAGCGGCCTGGGGTTGCATATCTGCAAGGTGCTGATCACCCTGTCCGGCGGCCAGATCAAGGCCGAAAGCGAGATGGGCAAATGGTGCCGCTTCACCTTTACCCTGCCTGCAGGCAAAACCGAGTAACAGCCCCAACCCCGGAATCGGATACCCGGCGACAATAGAATTGAAAAGGACCAAAGCCATTAGCTGAAAAGCGTGCGGCTCTGGTCCTTTGTTTATGGCCTATCTTGTGCAAAGAGCGTGGTGTGTTCCGGTGTGCTTCGCCTTTGCAGCGGCTGCCGGGGCAGTGCTTAAGCCGCAAGGCGGGAATTGTGCGGTGTTGCCTTTAGTTTGGGGCTGCCCCAGCGCCGGATAGAAAGCGCACACGGGACTGGCCGACAAAAAGGTACAAAACGTGGGACGATGCACAAGCACCGCCCCACGTTATTTTATATTGGCAGAAATAAGATCAGAAATAGCACTTGATGTTGAACTTATCCACGTTCTGCTTTTCTTCCACCACCAGTTTTTCATGGTTGAAGTCAAAATGCACGCTGCGGCAGTCATCCGTATTGCGGGTCAGGCGCAGCAGGGTGTCCACGCGCTTCTGCTCGTCCTTGGTATAGAACAGGTAGCTGGCGCCTTCGCGCTTGGCGCGGCCGGTGCGGCCGATGCGGTGGGTGTAATGCTCGTTCTCTTCGGGCACATCATAGTTGATGACGGCGTCCACATCCGAAACATCGATGCCGCGGGCGGCCACATCGGTGGCAACCAGCACATTGATCTCGCCGGCCTTAAAGCGCTGCATGATGCGGTTGCGTTCCGCCTGGCTCAAATCGCCATGCAGGCAGTCTACATTAAAATGCAGCCGGGCCAGCTGGTTCGCCAGCATGCCGGTGTTGTACTTGGTGTTGCAAAACACCATTACGCGCTTGTAATCCTTGCTGATGATGATCTGAGCCAGGTCAGCCAGCTTGTCGCGGCCGGTGGTCAGCAGCTTGTACTGGGCAATTTTGGGGCTGGATTCCTGCACCGGCTGAACGTCTACTTCGGCGGCGTTGTGCTGGTACAGCCAGCCGATATCCAGTACCTCGCGGCTGATGGTGGCGCTGAACATGGATAGGGACTCTCTGCTTTTCAGCAGGTCAATGATGCCGCGCACATCCTTGTAAAAGCCCATGTTCAGCATTTCGTCGGCTTCGTCCAGCACAATGGTCGTCACCTGCGAAAGATCCAGCGCATGGTGGCGGTAGTGGTCCATCAGGCGGCCGGGGGTGGCAACCACGATCTGGCAGCCGGCTTTCAGCTGTTTCTGCTGCTTTTCCAGCCCGGCACCGCCGTACACGCACACCACGCGGATCTCCGGCAGGAACTGCGCCAGGTTAGTCAGATCCTGTGCAATCTGCTGTGCCAGCTCACGCGTGGGGCTGAGCACAACGGCCTTGGGCGCACCTGCCGGGAAACCAGCGGCCTTTTGCAGAATGGGAATGCCGAACGCAACGGTTTTGCCGGTGCCGGTGGGGGCCTTGGCAATCATATCATGCCCGGCCAGCATCAGGGGAATGGCCTTCTGCTGGATTTCGGTCATCTCGGTATATCCCATTGCCTGTGTTGCCCGGATGATCTCCGGCCGCACGGAGGAAGAAAGTTCAGTGAAGTTCATAAATTAGTGTATACCTTTCGTGTTAGTTAGGGGTTAGGAGGGAGAAGTTAATTAGGAATTAGGAATGAGAAATTGGAATGAATGATAAATTTATATGTAGGGCGGGGTCACTGACCCCGCCGGAACTTAGGGCAATACCGCATAATTCTAAGTGCCGATACGGCGAGCGAGGTGCGGCAGATGCCAAGCCAAAAGCGCAGATAATACTGGATGCTGCAAAGGTGAGCGCCGCCAGTGGCGGAAACAGCGAACCGAAGCAGGGGCAGCGGTCGCAGAGTGCGAGGGGCTTTTGCCCCCGAAGCACGATGCGGGTACCGCAACCCGACATTATCGAGCATTTTGGCAACGCAGATGCCGTGCCGCAGCCGCCGGAGCGGTGCTTAAGCCGTCAGGCGGGAATTGTGCGGTGTTGCCTTAGGCTTTGCTGTATATTTCACCCTGAACTATGCCGCGTGCCCCTACGGGTTACGGGCAACATATATGGCTTTCCGACTTTCCCGAAAAAACGCTTTTTCCCATTATAACAGCAAAAGCCGGGTGCGGCAAGTGCGCACCCGGCAAAATGCGGTGTGTTTTGCGTTTTACAGCTCACAGGAGACAAAACCGTCCTTGCCCAGCACCAGAACACGGGTGTAGCCCAGTTCTTTCAGCTGTGCGGCGGCATCCTCAAAACCAAAGGTCAGGGCCTTGGCTTCGTGGGCATCGGCGGTAATGGTCACATTGCCGCCCATGGTCAGCCATTCTTTCAGGATGGCCGGGGAGGGAAAGTAATCCTCGCGGAAGCCGCGATAAACCGAGCTGGTATTCACTTCCAGCACGCAGCCAGCCTGTGCAGCGGCTTCCAGTGCCTTGTGGGCAGCGGCGGTGTAGCGCGGGTCGGATTCATCAAAAAACTTGCCGCTGCCGTTCACCTTTTTGATCAGGTCAAAATGACCCAGGATGGTGGGCTTTTTGGCGGCAACCGCGGCTACGTTGGCAAAATACGTTTCCACCACAGCAAGGCCGTCGCCGTCAAAGTCGTCCTGGATGCAGGCAGCCAGGTCCGCTTCGCGCCAGTCAATCTCGTAATATTTGCCGGTCTTGGGGCCCTTGACATAATGGGCGCTGCCGATCCAGTAATCATAGGCAGCCGGGTCGTCATCGCTGTACAGATCCCATTCCAGGCCGCACAAAATGTCCAGCTTGCCGGCATAGCGCTCTTTCAGCTTGGCTACCTGGGCGCGGTACAGCTGGGTGCGTGCATTGGTCATGCAATACTCAATGTCGTGCGGGGTGTGGCTGTGGCCAGAGAAGCCCAGCGTTTTCAGCCCGGCTTTCCAGGCGCTCAGGGCAAGCTCCTCCGGGGTGTTTTTGCCGTCACACAGCTTGGTGTGAACATGGACCGAACTGAGCAGATACTCCTTAGCCATTACTGCATCCTCTCCTGTTTCACTTTATGGTCAATAACATGGCGCTTTTCCAGCTCTTTGGTGATGTCTTCTACGGAAATGCCAAGTTCAATCATCAAAACCATCACATGGTAGGCAAGGTCGCTGATCTCGTAAACGGTTTCCTCTTTGTCGCGCTTGCTGCCTGCAATGATCACTTCGGTGGATTCCTCGCCGACCTTTTTCAGAATCTTTTCCAGACCCTTGTCAAACAGGTAGGTGGTGTAGCTGCCCTCTTTGGGGTTGGTCTTGCGGCCTTCGATCAGCTCATACAGCCCCTGCCAGGTGAACTGCTTCAGCTCATCGGAAACATAGACCGGGTTAAAGAAGCAGCTTTCCGCGCCGGTGTGGCAGGCGGGGCCGCTCTTGATGACATCCACGACCAAAGCGTCCTTATCGCAGTCTGCGGTGATGGAAACCACGCGCTGCACATTGCCGCTGGTTTCGCCCTTGCGCCAGATCTCCTGGCGGCTGCGGGACCAGAACACCGTGCGGCCCCCGGCAATCGTCAAAGCCAGGGTTTCGGCGTTCATATAAGCCAGGGTCAGAACCTCTTTGGTGTAGTGATCCTGCACAATGGCCGGAATCAGGCCGTTGGCATCAAATTTCAGAGTTTTGGAATTTTCGGTGATTTCCATGGCGAACTCCTTATCTAAAACGGCGAAAGGCTGGGTACACTCTGCCGGGCCGCAGATTCATGCGAACCGCACAGCCGGATTCCCAAAAGTTTCCCCATTCTCAGTAAAAAATTATAAGTATAGTTTAGCGTGTTTTGCGTTGTTTGGCAAGCCCCAATTATATGGGCTGCTTTTGCCTGTTATACTCGCATCTCCACGCCGTTTTCACGCAGGTAAAGCTTCAAATCGCGGATGTCCACCTGCTTCGTGTGGAAGATGGAGGCTGCCAGCCCGGCGTCCACACGGGGGTGGTTCAAGAACAGCTCCTTGAAGTCATCCATCTTGCCAGCACCGCCGGAAGCGATGATGGGTACAGCACAGCGCTGGGCCACGGCGTCCAGCAGCTCCAGGTCAAAGCCGTTCTTTACGCCGTCCGTGTCAATCGAGTTGACAACCAGCTCGCCCGCGCCGTTTTTCACGCCATGCTCCAGCCAGTCCAGCGCGTCAATGCCGGTGTTTTCGCACCCGCCTTTGGTGAACAGCTTAAACTTGCCATCCACCCGCTTGATGTCCGCCGAAAGCACCACGCACTGATTGCCGTAACGCTGGGCAGCGGCGGAAATAATGGCCGGGTTCTTGATGGCACCGGAGTTGACACTTACTTTGTCGGCACCGCATTTCAGCACCCGGTCAAAATCTTCCAGGCTGCCGATGCCGCCGCCGACCGTCAGCGGGATAAAAATTTCGCTGGCAACGCGGCGCAGAATATCGGTAAAAATCGTGCGGCCCTCCACGCTGGCGGTGATATCATAAAACACCAGCTCATCAGCCCCGGCCGCGTTGTAATAGCGGGCCATCTCGACCGGGTCGGCCATATCCTGTAATCCGGCAAAGTTGACACCCTTGACCACACGGCCGTCTTTTACATCCAAGCACGGGATAATGCGTTTGGTAATCATGCGCCCCGCCCCCCTTATTCCTGATACAGTGCCACAGCCTGTTTGAGGTCGATGGCGCCGGTGTAGATGGATTTGCCCAAAATTGCGGCGTGGCAGCCCATGGCCCGCAGCTCCGCCAGCTCTTCCATGCGGGCAATGCCGCCGGATGCCGTGATCTCCAGGCCGGAAATCTGCAACAGCTCACGGTACAGGTCCATGTTGGTGCCCTGCATTGTGCCGTCGCGGGAAATATCGGTGGCGATGATCGCCTGCACGCCAGCTTCGGCACAGCGGCGGCAGAAAGCAACGCCCGGTTCGGGGGTGACTTCTTTCCAGCCGTTCACAGCCACAAGGCCATCGCGCATGTCCACGCCAACGGCAATTTTGGGGCCGTATTTCTGCGCCATGCGGGCGGTAAAATCAAAATCCTTTACGGCAATGGTGCCCAGGATGCAGCGCCCCACGCCGAGGGAAAGATACTGTTCAATGCGGGCTTCGTCACGGATGCCGCCGCCGACCTCGATAAACAGCCCGCCCTGCTTAGCAATGGCGGCAATGGTGGTCATGTTGGCGGTGGTGTCATCCTTGGCGCCGTCCAAGTCCACCACATGCAGGTACTTGGCCCCGGCGGCAATAAACTCCCGTGCCTGGGCGGCGGGGTCTGCATTGTAAACGGTCATCTGGTCGTAATCGCCCTGGTACAGGCGCACGGCCTGCCCGCCGCGCAGATCAATGGCAGGATATAACTTCATGGCTGCACCTCACAATTCTGCAAAGGCCCGCAGCATGCGCAGGCCGGTATCGCCGGATTTTTCGGGGTGGAACTGCGTGCCATATACCAGGCCGTTTTTCACAGCGCCCGTTACCGGGATGCTGTACTCACTGGCAGCCAGTGTGTTGGCGGCACAGTTTTTGGCGTAAAAGCTGTGCACATAATACACATACTCACCGGGCTTGGTGTACTTGAACAGCGGGTCGTTTTCCCGCCCCGGCACAATGTCCAGCCGGTTCCAGCCGATGTGCGGCACTTTCAGGCAGGGGTCTTTCAAATCGTCTGCCAGCGGGCACACTTCGCCGGGAATCAGGCCAAGGCCGGTGTGTTCGCCGTACTCATAGCTTTTTTCAAACAGCAGCTGCATGCCCAGGCAGATGCCCAAAAGCGGTTTGTGCTCCACTTCCTGCTTGATAACGGGCACCAGGCCGGTGGCTTCCAGCTTGGCCATGGCATCGGCAAACGCGCCCACACCGGGCAGAATGATGTGGTCCGCCGCGCGGATGGCGGCAGCGTCGCGGGTTACTTTGGTTTCCAACCCCAGGCTTTTCAGGCTGGAAGCCAGACTGAACAAGTTGCCCACGCCGTAATCAATAATTGCGATCATATACGTTCCCCCTTTTTGTATGCTGCTGTTGCAGCGCCCCTCTTAATACCTGGGGTTAATGTAGCCCCAGGGCCAGCCGGACCTCGTTCATTTGGATCTGGTCCGTGTCATATTGGTAAACCGTTCCATCGGCAAAGGTATAACGCACAAAAACGCCGGTGGGGTTTTTGGCGGTCTCTTCGGGTATTTCCACTTCCCACAAGTCCAGCACCGCGCCGCTGTGGTAGCGGACGGTGAGCGGCTCCCCCTGCGGGCAGCTTGGCTGCACTTTGCCCGCCCCGGCGGCGCAGATCAACCAGCATAACCGGCTGCTGGCATCCGGGTCCAGGGAGGAGGTTTCGCCGTTGCGGGTCAGCGCAGCGCCGATCTTGCCCGCGTTTTCCACACTGGCGGCAAAATCGGTGGAAAACCTGCGGTAGCGCTGGTGGTAACGCGCCGCCCAGCCAATGGTGCCAATGCAGATTACCAGAACCACACAGGCCGCCGCCAGGAACACCGCCCCGCCCCAGCCACGCCGCCGTTTGCCGGGTTTAATTCTGTCATACAGGTTCATGGTGTTCCCTCCTGATACAGTGGGTCCAAAACCCATTTGAGCGGGTTTTCGTCAATGTATTGCACAATGGCCCAGTAATCGGTTTCAGTGCGGATGATGTGGTCGTAGAAAGAGCGTTGGAATACGGAATGCCCGGCCCTGTGAGCAACGCGCCCTTTGAAAATGCGGACAATCTGGGAAATATTTGTAGGGGACGATGCTTGCATCGTCCCGTCCGCTTTGGGTTGGATGCCCACCAAAAAATGAATATGGTTTGGCATAATTACATAATGCAGCAAACCATCCATTTGCAATAATGCCTGTTCAGCAATGCGGCCCAGCGGTGATAATTCAATATGCACATCAGGGTTGAGCCCGTCATGCGGGCCGATGCGAGCATCGGCCCCTACAACTGAACCAAGGTTACATACACGGTTTTGGGTGCATATGGTAACAAAATACACGCCGCGGGCACTGTAATCATACCCCTTTAACCGGTTTCCTTTGCGGTCTGGTAATTCCGTCCCCATGCCACTTTACCCCAAAGGCAACACCGCACAATTCCCGCCTGACGGCTTAAGCACCGCTCCGGCGGCTGCGGCACGGCATCTGCGTTGCCAAAATGCTCGATAATGTCGGGTTGCGGTACCCGCATCGTGCTTCGGGGGCAAAAGCCCCTCGCACTCTGCGACCGCTGCCCCTGCTTCGGTTCGCTGTTTCCGCCACTGGCGGCGCTCACCTTTGCAGCATCCAGTATTATCTGCGCTTTTGGCTTAGCATCTGCCGCACCTTGCTCGCCGTATCGGCACTTAGAATTATGCGGTATTGCCCAAAATCAAATCCAGCTCCTCAAAAAATCGCTGCATCTGTTCCGGGGTACCGATGGTGATGCGCAGATAATCGGAAAGGCGCGGGGCGCTGAAATAGCGGATCAGCACGCCTTTTTGCCGCAGGCGCTCAAAAATCTGTTTGCAGGGCATGCGGCTGGTGGTAACGAACAAAAAGTTGGTGGCGGAATCCGGCCCGGTAAAACCGCGCTCCCGCAGCTTGGTCATTGTGTCGGCGCGGGTGGCGCAGATCTTGCCCACCGTATCACGGAAGTAATTCTCATCCTCCATGGCGGCCACGGCGGCAGCCTGGGAGAGGGAATTGACGTTGTATGGGCTGTAGCTGAACTTGATGCGATTCATATCGGCAATCAGCTCCGGGTTTGCCACGCAGAAGCCCACGCGGGCACCGGCCAGATTGTGGGATTTGGAGAAGGTCTGCACCACAATCACATTGTCATATTTCTTGGTCAGCGGAACGCAGCTGGCGTTTGGCCCGGCAAAATCAATGTACGCCTCGTCCACAATCACAATGCTGTCGGGGTTGGTGCGCACCACTTCCTCAATGGCGGCCACCGGCTGCAGCAGGGTGGTGGGGGCGTTGGGGTTGGCAATCACGATGGTCTCATTCAGGCCGTGGTACTTGCTCAAATCCAGCGAGAAATCTTCCTCCACCAGGATCACATGCTGCGGAATGTGCAACAAATCGCACAAAACCGGGTAAAAGCTGTAGGTGATATCGGCAAATGCCAGCGGGTGGGTTTCATCGCAGAAAGCGCGCAGCGCCAGCAGCAGGTTTTCATCGCTGCCGTTGCCGCACAAAATATTTTCCGGCTGCACGCCGCAGTGGCGGGCAATGGCGGCGCAGAGCGCGGCTTCGGTCAAATCGGAATACAGCCGCAACCCTGGCACTGCTCCGGCCACCGCCGCCGCCACGCCGGGGGCAGGCGGGTAGGGGTTTTCGTTGGCGTTTAGCTTGACAAGGTCAGGCAGTTTCAGCTGCTCGCCGGGGGTATAAGGCTCCAGCGCAGCCAGCGTTTTGGTAAAATAACGGCTCATTTGGGTCACCTCTTTGTTGGTGCAGCAGCCGGGCCGCCGCACCGGATCAGGAAAGTCCGTGACATAACGTGTATCCTGCGCCCATTTGGCGGGGTTGGTGTCGATGTAGTGCCAGATGGTGTTGTAATCGTCCGGGGAGCGGATGATGTGGTCGTAATATCCGCGTTGCCAGAGTGCATGCCCGGCAGTTTTGTTGGTCAGCCGTTTCAAAGTGGAGATAAACATCGGGATGACCTGGCTTGCGCGGGCGGATGTAGGGGGCGGCGTCCTCGACGCCCCGGATGGGCCTTGCCGAATGGCAATCAATAAATGGATGTGATTGGGCATTACAACATATTTTTCAATCCGCACATGGGGATAAAATGCAATCATATTCCCCAACTGCCGTGCAACAATTTTACCGGTTGGTGACAATCGGGTTCGCGGGGCGTCGGGGACGCCGCCCCCTACAATCGTTCCAAAGGTGCAACGCTTGTTTTTGGAACAAATCGTAATGAAATACACACCGGATTGGCTGTAATTATATGTTGCTAAACGGTTGGCCTTCCGCTCCGGTACCCCATCCTTCACTGGTCTTCAAAACGGATGGTAACGCTCTTGGCGTGGGCGTGCAGGCCCTCATGTTCGGCAAAATCGGCAATGCGAGATTGAACTTTGCCCAGGGCATCGCGGGTGTAATAAATGAAACTGGACTTTTTCACAAAATCGTCCACGCCCAGCGGGCTGGAAAAACGTGCCGTGCCGCTGGTGGGCAGGGTGTGGTTGGGGCCGGCAAAATAATCACCCAGTGCTTCCGGCACATTCTTGCCCAGGAAAATGCTGCCCGCGTTCTTTACGCTGTTCAAAACGGCGAACGGGTCGTCCACACAAATTTCCAAATGCTCCGGGGCAATGATGTTCACGGCGTCAATGGCCTTGTTCATATCGTCCGTCACAATGATCTTGCCGTTGGTGTCCACGCTGGCGCGGGCGATGGCGGCGCGGGGCAGCTGTGGGATCTGCACTTCCAGCTCGGCTTGTACGGCCTTGGCCAGCTCGGCGCTGTCCGTTACCAGCACAGGGCTGGCCAGCTTGTCATGCTCGGCTTGGCTCAGCAGGTCAGCTGCCACCCAGGCGGGGTTGCAGCTGCCATCCGCCAGCACCAGAATCTCCGAAGGCCCGGCGATCATATCAATGCCAACTTTGCCGAACACTTTGCGCTTGGCGGTGGCAACGTAAATATTGCCGGGGCCGACGATCTTATCCACCGCGGGAATGCTCTCGGTGCCGTAAGCCAGCGCGGCCACGGCCTGGGCGCCGCCGGTCTTGAAGATCTTGTCAATACCGGCAATCACCGCAGCAGCCAGGATGGAGGGATTCACCTTGCCATCCGGCCCGGCGGGGGTGGTCATCACGATCTCCTTCACACCGGCCACCTTGGCGGGGATCACATCCATCAGTACGGTGCTGGGGTAAGCGGCGGTACCGCCCGGCACATACACACCGGCTTTTTCAATCGGGGTATATTTCTGGCCCAGCACAATGCCGGGGGTATCGTTCATCACAAAGTTCTTGTGGACCTGGTGCTCATGGAAGGCGCGGATGTTGGCGGCGGCCATCTTCAGGGTAGTCACAAAATCCTCACCGGCGGCTTCAAAGGCTTCGTCAATTTCCGCCTGGCTCACCCGCAGCTCGTCCAGCTGGGCGTGGTCAAATTTCAGAGCGTAATCTTTCAGGGCGGCATCACCGCGGGCGCGCACATCGGCGATAATGGCATCCACGGTTGCTTCCACGCTGGCTTCCGCGCGGATATCACGGTTCAGGATTTCTTCAGGCTTCAAAGCGTCAAACTCAAAAATGCGGATCATTTGGCAAGCGCCTCCTTCATCTTGTTCAGCAGTTCGGTCAGCTGCGCGTACTTGAATTTGTAGCTGGCTTTGTTGGCAATGAACCGTGCCGAAATGGGCATGAACTCTTCCAGTACGGCCAGATTGTTTTCTTTCAGGGTGGTGCCGGTCTCCACAATATCCACGATCACATCCGAAAGCCCCAGGATGGGAGCCAGCTCAATGGAGCCGTTCAGCTTGATAATGTCAATATCGCGGCCAATGCTCTCGTAATGGGTGCGGGCAATGTTCACAAACTTGGTGGCAACGCGCAGGGCGCGGCTTTCATCGTCCACAAAGTTCCTGGGGCCTGCCACGCACATGCGGCACTTGCCCATGCCGGTATCCAGCAGTTCGTACACATCGGCACCGGATTCGGTCAGGATATCCTTGCCCACAATGCCAATGTCGGCAGCGCCGTGCTCTACATAAATGGCAACGTCGCTGGGCTTGACCAAGAAGTACCGCACCCCGGCTTCGGGGTTCTCCACCACCAGCTTGCGGGTCTCGTTGTAGTTTTCGTTGGCTTCATACCCGGCGGCGGCCAGCAGGCCATAGGCTTTGTCGCCCAGGCGGCCCTTGGGCAGGGCGATGTTCAGCCACTGGCGCTCGGTGCCCTGCTGCTGCACCGGCGGCAGGGGAGCGCTCAGGCGCTCCAGCTCGTCCAGGTAAAGGGCAAAGCCCAGGGCGCAGGCACCGGGGGTAAAGCGCTGGGCCAGCAGGTCATACCGGCCACCTTTCAGCACGGCACGAGGCACCCCGGCCACATAGCCGCTGAACACCAGACCGTTGTAATATTCCATATCACCGGCAAGGCTCAGATCCAGCTGCATGCCGCGTCCGGCATCGCCCAGTTCATTCTGCAGGCTCTGCAATTCCAGCAGGGCATCCTGCTGAGCTTCGCACTGGCACTGGCTGCGGGCGGCGGCCAGCGTGGTGCCAAAGGGGCCGTGCAGGCTTAAAATAGCGGTCAGCGCGTTGGCGGCGGCTTCATCCAGCCCGCTTTGCAGCGCGGCGGCATGCAGCTCGTGGGCGTTTTTGTCGCGCAGCAGCTCCAGCAGGCGCGGGCGGGCGGTGGCATCCACATGCAGGGTGTCCAGCAGGGCGGTCACAAAGCCCATGTGGCTGACTTCCAGCACGGTGGGAACTTCCAGACTGGCCAGGCTTTCCAGCGCAAGGCGCACAACCTCGGCCTGTTCGGCAGCGCCAACCGCACCGATGCACTCCAGGCCCATCTGGCTGATTTCCGAGAAGGTGTGGCTTTCGCGGCTGGGGCGGCAGATCTGCTCTGTATAATAATACTTTTTGCATTCCCCGGCGGCGGGCTGGGCGTTCTTGGCGATCGAAAGCGTTACGTCCGGCTTGATGGCGCGCAGCTTGCCGTCCAGGTCAGTAAAAGTAATGACCTGAGAATCCGAAAGAAAGCGCTCATTCTGCTGATAGAGCGAATATTCCTCAAAATGGGAGCAGCGAAATTTGCGGTAGCCTGCACCCTCGTATAATACACGCAGCTGCAAAGTGCTGCGCTCAGCCGGTGAAAACCGGGAAAGATCAAGTTGCATGAATATACTCTCCTCTTCTAATCTCTTCCGAACCTCTTCCATTCCTCTTCATCCACAACCCACCAACTTACGCGGGAATAGATGAATTTATTATACTTTTATGCATTAAAGATGTAAAGAGATTCCGTGCAAAATAATAGAATAAAAATACGGCCATCCCGCGCCCCAAAGGGCGCAGAACGGCCGTATACTCAATGTTTGGTGCGCTGAACGTTGTATGCTTTGACCATCAGCACGGTGTACCACAGCAGCAGTACCGAAAATACCACAAAGCTGCCGGAAGAAGCCTTGCCCAGCGGCACGCTGGCAGGCGCAGCAAGGCTGGCAATGCGCAACACCGTGTGGGCAGCCAGCAGCACCCCGCAGGCAACCAGCATCATGCGGGTGGAGCGGGTGTATTTCAGGTCGTCCACAGCGCGGCGGGCCGCAGGCAGGCTGCCCCACACAAGGCCCAGCAGCAGCCACAGGTCAGCCAGCCGCAAAAACGGCGCAGCAGCGGCCAAAGCCCCGCCGGCCTGCACCCAGGAACCGCACAAAACAAGCTCCAGTGCCGTGGCCGCCAACCCGCACACAAGCGCAGCCAGCCCCTGCCGTGTCAGCAGCAGGGCGCCGATCACCAGCAGCACGGTCAGGCTCAGTTCCGCCATGGTAACGCCTTCCGGCACACCCAGGAACGCCCGCCCCGCTGCGCCGATCCCCAGCAGCAGGAATCCGGCAGCCGCATAATTGTGGCGCTTTTCCATCTTAACACGTCCTTTTTGAAAAAGTCTGTTGCATAAAACCTTGAAAGGTTAAAGGGTATTATATCACGCGGTTTCCTCTTGCGCAAGGTATGCGGCGGTGGTATAGTAATTACTATGCAGTCCAAAACGCAGCTTTTTAACTGTACCTCAGGAGGTTTCTTGTATGCATATCCCAAAAGGTCCCACCGCCGGGCTGGAATTGGCGCTGTTTGAACCCGCTTTGCAGGCGGCGCTGCAGCCTTCCCCGGATTATGATGCGGCCCGCTGGCTGTATGTGCCCAATACCTACTCCGAGTACCGTTATATTTTGGGCACCCGCGGCAAAAAGCCGCTGATCTGCGTAGGTATCAACCCATCCACCGCGGCCCCGGATGCCCTGGACCCCACCTTGCAGAGCGCCCAGCGCATTGCCCTGGCTAACGGGTATGACAGTTTTTTGATGTTCAACGTGTACGCCCAGCGCGCCACCCGCCCCGATGATATGGAGCATGCGCTGAACCCCGCCCTGCACGCGGAAAACCGCAAGGCGTTCCGGTATCTGCTGTCTTTATCGGACCAGCCTGCCGTGTGGGCGGCGTGGGGGAACATCATCCTGAAACGGGATTACCTGATGGACTGTATGCGGGATTTTGCCGCCGACGGCAAAGCGGCAGGCGCAAAGTGGTACACGGCAGGCCCGCTGTTAAAATCTGGTCAGCCGCACCACCCGCTGTACTTAAAAAAGGATACGCAGCTGCTGGACTTTGATATTGATGCCTATTTGTGCGCTCAGCGTGCAAAGTGAGATAGAGCAATACCAGATGATTCCCGCGGTATTGCCTTAGAATGATTTGGTATTGCCGGATAGAGGATAACCCCAGGCTTGGGAGAGGAGATAGAAAATCATGGCATTTGAAGTGGAATTTTCAAAACGGCTGGACCTGTTCGGCGCGGAAATTTTTGCTGCCCTGAATGATAAAAAGGTGGCCCTGGAAGCACAGGGCAAAAAGCTGTATAATCTTTCGGTCGGTACCCCGGACTTTGAGCCGATGCCGCACATCAAGCAGGCATTGTGCGATGCCGCCATGGTGAGCGAAAACTGGAAGTATTCCCTGCGGGACCTGCCGGAACTGCTGAATACCGTGTGCGCTTATTACAAGCGCCGCTTTGATGTGGACGGCATAACCCCGGACCAGATCATGAGCTTTAACGGCAGCCAGGACGGCATGGGCCACATGGGCCTTGCCCTGCTGAACGACGGCGATGTGGTGCTGCTGCCGGACCCCTGCTACCCGGTGTTCATTACCGGTGTCAAGCTGGGCGGCGGCGTGCCGTACTACTATCATCTGACCAAAGAGCATAACTTCCTGCCCAATGTGAAGGAGATCCCCGACGATGTGGCCGATAAGGCCAAGATTATGATCGTATCCCTGCCGGCCAACCCGGTGGGCAGCGTGGGCAGCCCGGAGCTGTACCAGGAGATCGTGGATTTCTGCAATGCACATAAGATTCTGCTCATCCATGATAACGCCTACAGCGATATCATCTTTGATGGTGCCGTGGGCCACAGCATCTTCAACATTCCCGGCGCCGAGACCTGCGCAGTCGAGTTCTTCTCCCTGAGCAAGAGCTTCAACGTGACCGGCGCGCGCATCAGCTTTTTGGTGGGCCGCCGCGATGTGATTGCCGCATGCAAGAAGCTGCGCACCCAGATCGATTTCGGCAAGTTCATCCCGGAGCAGAAAGCCGCCATTGCCGCTATGACAGGCCCGCTGGAGCCCATCAAGGCCCAGTGTGCCGAATACCAGCGCCGCCGCGACGCCCTGTGCGGGGGCTTCCGCTCCATCGGCTGGGATGTGCCGGACAGCCACGGCTCCATGTTCGTCTGGGCACCGGTCCCGCAGGGGCACGGCACCAGCATGGAGTTCTGCATGGAAATGATTGAAAAAGCCGGCGTGATCTGCACCCCCGGCTCCAGCTTTGGCCCGTCCGGTGAAGGCTACGTCCGTTTTGCCCTGACCCTGCCGGTGGAAAAAATCACCGAAGCCGTCCAGGCTGTCAAGAACAGCGGTCTGATTGGGTAAAACAGGCAAACGGGGAAGCAATACATAAAATATAGCGCAAGGCCCGATACCGTGCGGTGAGATTCACCCCGGCATCGGGCCTTGCTGATTTTTGTTTGTGTTAGGGCAGGGGAGCAGCGGGGTCAGTGACCCCGCCCTACAAAAAAGGCAATGGTTTTATCAGTCACTAGCAGGGTACGGGGGTGGAAAACGCACTTGTACAACTAAGTTGCCACCATAAAAATTATTCCCCGGCAAATACTTCATCCGTCATGCTGCCCGCCGCGTCAAACAGCGCCACGCGGAAGCTGCCCGCCCCGGCGGCATGGTCCTCAGCCTGCTCGGCGCAGGCTTTCCAGAACCGTGCGGCCTGCACGGCAGCGGTAAAGGCATCCCCCGGCTGCACGGCGGCAAACGCCCCGCACAAAACGGAAAGCATACACCCAGCCCCCGTCACGGTGCGCATCCGGTCGCTGCCGCCGCGCACGGTGCAGAGTTGCTGCCCATCGGCAATCAGGTCCTCGGTGCCGGAAAGCAGCACCACACACCCCAGCTTTTGCGCCAACGCTGCGGCCAGCCCGGCGGGCGCTTTGGGGGCGGTCAGACTGTCCACCCCGTGCTCGCTGCCGCCAAGGCCCAGCAGGGCGGCGGCCTCCCCTGCGTTCACCCGCACAATGGAGGGCTGAACCTGCTGCAAAAGGCTCTGGATGTTTGCCAGCCGCCAGGGGCTTGCGCCCACGCCCACCGGGTCCAGCACAACAGGGATGCTGCGGCGGTTTGCCGTGGCACCGGCGGTGCGGGCGGCGGTGAACTTGGCTTCGTCCGGGGTGCCGGTGTTCAGCACAACGGCGCCGGCCAAAGCGGCAATGTCGGCCATTTCCTGCGGGGCCTGGGCCATGATGGGGCTTGCCCCGATGGCCAGCGCCAGGTTGGCGCAGTCGTTGGCAGAAACAATGTTGGAAATGCAGTGCAGAAGCGGGTGCTGCGCCCGGATGGCAGCCAGCGGTGCGGATACGGACATAAATACAAACCTCGTGTTACTTGTTCAGGGCGTTCTGCATGGATTTCAGGGTGCCGTTCTTTTCCAGTGCAAACAGGATGATGCCGGCAATGATGGAACCACCCACGGTGGAAACCAGGAACGGCACAATGTAGGCATAGAACGCAATATCGCCGGCGGCCTTGCCCATAAACAAGATGGCAACCGGCCATGCCAGCAAACCGCCGATGATGCCGGTACCGAACACCTCACCGATCAAAGTGGGCAGCAGCTTGTGGGTTTTGTGGTAGACAATGCCGCACAGCAAAGCGCCGCACATGCTGCCGGGGAACGCCATCAGGCTGCCAAGGCCCAGCAGGTTGCGCAGCAGGCTGGCCACAAATGCGGCACCAACGCCATACCAGGGCCCCAACAGAACGGCGCACAGTACATTGACCATGTGCTGCACCGGCGCGCACTTGCTGCCAAAAACAGGGAAAGAAAACATGCTGCCAACAACAGCAACGGCGCACAGAACACCGGCCAGAGCCAGCTTTTTGGTATTGGACTTTTTCATATCGAGTACTCCTTTTTCAATATAACAAAAAAGCGGAAGGCTGCCGCAGGCATCTGCCGTCAGCCGCCTTGTACGGGCGCAGCGGGCAAACACTTCTCCCCGCTGTTCGGTCGAAGCTTGCTGGCTTCCTCTCACGCCGGAACACGGCTTCCCATCGCTGAATCACAAAGCTCCGGGCGCTCCCCCGCAGCTTCGGGCACAATGCCTGTTTTCCTTCCTTTCCCCTAAGGCGGCCCAACGGGCCGGCCCTGATATGATACAAAAAAGCAGGGACCCAACGCGGAGCCCCTGCAAAAAAGACAGAACAAAACAGTTGAAAGTCTTCCTACGGTGGCATGGTCCACATCAGGTATTAAGGGTCGAAGCAGCGCTTCCTCTCAGCCAAAAAGGCTCCCCTGATTTCGTTACCCATCATAAACACTTGCGGGAATTTTGTCAAGGTCTTGTTTTTATCCGCAAAAAGGGGTATGATAGTACTCGTTATGGGGAGCCACTATGGCTGAGAGGGAACAATCGGTTCCGACCCGATGAACCTGATGTGGGTAATGCCAACGTAGGGAGAATGCAACATTCGTGTACAAAACGGGTGCGTCTTTTTCCGGCGCGCCCGTTTTTTGTTTTGCCTTTTTTGGAGGTTTTGTTTATGAAAGTTCTGCCGCAGCAGCTGCGCCTGTACGCTGTGACCGACCGCACCTGGCTGAACGGCCGCCGCCTTGCCGATGTAGTGGCCCAGGCCATTGACGGCGGGGCAACCTTTGTGCAGCTGCGGGAAAAATGCCTGGACGAACACGACCTGCTGGCCGAAGCCGAGGAACTGTCCGCCCTGTGCCACTTCCGTCATGTGCCGTTTGTGATTGATGATAATGTCGAGGTTGCCTTGGCAGCCGGGGCGGACGGCGTGCATGTGGGCCAGAGCGATATGGCCGCTAAGCGCGCCCGCGCCCTGCTGGGGCCGGATAAGATTTTGGGCGTATCGGCCCATAGCGCTGCCGAAGCGCTGGCCGCCCAGGCCGACGGCGCGGACTACCTTGGCTGCGGCGCGGCCTTTGTGACCGGCACCAAGCTGGACGCCCACCCTGTTACTGCTGAAACCATGCGCGCAGTAACGGCGGCGGTCAACATCCCCGTTGTAGCCATCGGCGGCATTGACGCCGCCAACCTGCTGCAGCTGCAGGGCAGGGGGCTGGCCGGTGTGGCCGTTGTCAGCGCCATTTTTGCCCAGGCCGACCCCTGCGCTGCCAGCCGGGAACTGTACCGCCTGGCCGGGCAGTTATAATTTTATGACCTTGCAGCTTTGGGGTGTTCGATACATCCTATCGCTGTTGGTGCGCTGTGCATTGGGGGCACCACCTTGCACGGCGGATATTTTTACCTGATGCTGAACTACGCCCGATACGGGCAACAGGAGGAAAAACATGAGAACAGCATTGACAATCGCTGGTAGTGACTCCAGCGGCGGCGCCGGAATTCAGGCCGACATCAAAACCATGACGATGAACGGCGTGTTTGCCATGAGCGCCATCACCGCCCTGACCGCCCAGAACACCACTGGGGTAACCGGCATCCTGAATTCAACGCCGGAATTTTTAGCGCAGCAGCTGGATGCCGTGTTTACGGATATCTACCCGGATGCTGTCAAGATCGGTATGGTCAGCTCTCAGGAGCTGATCCGCGTGATCGCCCAAAAGCTGCGGCAGTACGGCGCAAAGCATATCGTGGTGGACCCCGTGATGGTGGCAACCTCCGGCGCAGCCCTGCTGGAACCGGACGCAGTTACCGCGCTGGAAACTGAGCTTTTGCCCCTGGCGGAAGTCATTACCCCCAACATCCCCGAAGCGGAGATCCTGTGCGGCCACAGCATTAAGACGGCCGCCGATATGGAAAACGCCGCGAAAGAGATTAGCCAGAAATTTGGCTGCAATGTGCTGTGCAAGGGCGGGCATAACCTGAACGATGCCAACGACCTGCTGGTGCTGACCGATGGCAGCGCCGCCTGGTTCAACGGCCAGCGCATTGATAACCCCAACACCCACGGCACCGGCTGCACCCTGTCCAGCGCCATTGCCTCCAACCTGGCAAAGGGCTATGATCTGGAAACCGCTGTGCGCCGCGCCAAGGCGTATATTTCCGGCGCATTGGCCGCCATGCTGGACCTGGGCCATGGCTCCGGCCCCATGAACCACGCCTTTGCATTGGATAACGAGTGGAGCAAGGAGGCTGAAGCATGAAAAAGACTTCTGTATTCCAAAACAGCCTGATCTGGTTCGGCGCTGGTGTTTCCATTGCTGAGATCCTGACCGGCACTTACTTTGCCCCCCTCGGCATGGCCAAGGGCTTTGCCGCAATCCTGCTGGGCCATCTGATCGGCTGCACCATGATGTTCTTTGCCGGTCTCATCGGCGGGCGCACCGGGCTTTCCGCCATGGAAACCTCCAAGCTCAGCTTTGGCAAAAAGGGCAGCCTGTGGTTTGCCGCCCTCAACGTGCTGCAGCTGGTCGGCTGGACAGCCATCATGATTTATGACGGCGCGCTGGCGGCAAACGGCATTGCCGGTGTGGGTGCCTGGCTGTGGTGCCTTGTTATCGGCGCATTGATCCTGGTCTGGATTCTGATCGGCCTGACCGACTTGGGCCGCATCAACCAGGTGGTTATGGTGCTGCTGTTCGTGCTGACCCTTGTCATGTGCAAGGTCATCTTCTTTGGCGGCAACGGTATCATGACCGCTCAGGATGATTCCCTCAGCTTTGGCGCTGCCGTGGAGCTGGCCGTTGCCATGCCGCTGTCCTGGCTGCCGCTCATTAGCGATTACACCCGCGAAGCCGAAAAGCCCTTTGCCGCTACCCTGGCCAGCACTGTTACTTACGGCGTTGTTTCCTGCTGGATGTACCTCATTGGCATGGGCGCTGCCATCTATACCGGCCAGAGCGATATCGCCCAGATCCTGCTGCAGGCTGGCCTTGGAGTGGTCGGCCTGCTGATCGTGGTGTTCTCTACCGTCACCACCACCTTCCTGGATGCTTGGAGCGCCGGTATCTCTGCCGAGACCATCGCCCCCAAGTTCAAGGGCAAGCAGGTCGCTTTGATCGTGACCGTCATTGGCACCGTGGGCGCGATTGTTTTCCCCATGGATGATATCACCGATTTCCTGTACCTCATCGGCTCTGTGTTTGCCCCGATGATCGCCGTGCAGATTGCCGATGCTTTTATCCTGCATTCGGATGCTTCCACCAAGGAGCTTTCCGCTTCCCGCATGATCATCTGGCTGGTGGGCTTTGTGATCTACCGCATCTTGATGAACATTGACTTTGTGCTGGGCAATACCCTGCCGGATATGCTCATCACCATGTTCATCACCGTGGTGTGGGGGCTGTGCGTGGAAAAGAACAAGAACAAGGCATAAAATAAGGGCAATACCGCATAATTCTAAGTGCCGATACGGCGAGCGAGGTGCGGCAGATGCCAAGCCAAAAGCGCAGATAATACTGGATGTCTTATCGAGCATTTTGGCAACGCAGATGCCGTGCCGCAGCTGCCGGAGCGGTGCTTAAGCCGCAAGGCGGAAATTGTGCGGTGTTGCCTAAGAAATCCCCATAAAATGCAAAAGCAGAGCTGTCAAAAGCTCTGCTTTTTTCGTATACACGCCAAATGGTATTTTATCCCTGTAGGGCGGGATGCCCTCATCCCGCCGCAGAGAAACCTTGCCGATTGTGATAAACGCTGCAAATAATTTGTAGGGGACGATGCTGGCATCGTCCCGCTGCCGGGCCTTGCCGTATATTCCATTATTTGTTAGGCTCTGCGTGTGGAACCACCCCTCAGTCACCTGTGGTGACAGCTCCCCTCAAAGGGGAGCCAATCTCTTTCTTTTAGATTGCGGTGGCTCCCCTTTGAGGGGAGCTGGACGCGGAGCGAATGCTATAATAAAACTTGCCGCAAACCCTGCACTCAATAAATCGCTTCCTCCCTCCAATGTGCCAGGCGGTGCACCGTTTCGTCATCCTCCACCCAGCCCTCCACGGGGCTGGCGGCGGCGTTGGGGGCGTAACTCTGCATCACGCCGGGGCTGCGCCCGGCCAGGTATTCCCGCGCGTTTTTCTGGCGGGCGGGCACCGGCGGCTGGCCGCAGCAGTCCGGCTTGGCGGACTCGACCTGCTTGGGTGTGCGGGCGGGCTGTTTGCGCAGGTCAATAATGCTGTTGGCGGTGTTCTGCTGCGTTTGGCCGCGGGCGGTGCCATCCGCCTGATGGGTGATACGGGTACTCATTCTGCATCCCTTCTTTCTACCCATCATGATTCCCGCCGCTATGGTCCCTTATGCGGGAAGGCAAAAATTGCCCTGTCCAACTTCGGCAAAATATGCTATACTGATAGTCCAATTCAAACCAAAGGAGCTGCCCCCATGGATGTCAAAATCAATCAGGTCATTTTACATATTCTGGATGCCGGCGCATCGGAACCGGTGCTTTCGGACCGGCCGATGGAGCTGGATGCTGACCTTTATGAATATTTTTCCGTCTGCATTGAAAAGGCATTTGCCAGCGATGACAGCAAAAACTGCCGCTTTCTGCCGGATTCCCCCTTTTTGCAGGAGATGCAGCACAATGATGACTTTATTGACCTTTCGCGCCGTATTGCGGGTGTGATTTTTGAACAGCTGCTGCAATATCAGGGCATCCCCTCCGGTGACCTGGCCGTGGTGGACTGCGCTGTGGACGGTGTGCCGTTTTATGCGGTGCTTAAACTGAACTACCGCCCCGGCTTTACCCATGTAACCAACGTGATGGGCAACGGCCAGTGCAGCACCATTGCGCCGCAGCGCACCCTGCTGCCTGCCAACAGCAAGGCGGACGAAGCCGCGCTGATCGACCGCGCCAACCTGACCATTCGCCTGATTGAAAAAAAGGTGGCGCTGGACGATAAAAAAGACTTTTACCTTTCCACAAAAGTGTTTGCCTGCACCCAGGCCATGCCGGAAAAGGCCAAGCTGAAAGCCGTATGCGAAACCGCTGTGGCCGCCGTGCAGCAGGCCTACCCGGAGCCGGAACAGCTGGACGATGTGCCGCCCTTTGACGGCGGCACCGAAACCGCCGTGGAGTTGCTGGTACGCAACCAGGCGGTGGATAACACCATCTCGGTGGAGGATGTGCGCACCCGCATGGAGGAGCAGTATCCCCTTGCCGTGCCCGCTTTCGAGCAGGCGCTGGCGGATTCCGGCGTGGAGCGCAACGACCGGGTCACGGTCAGCCCGTCCCGCATCAAAAAGCTGGAAAGCCGCAGCTTTAAGACCGAATCCGGTATTGAGATCAAGATCCCCGCGGAACTGTGCAACAGCGACGATGCAGTGGAGTTCATCCACAGCGCAACGGGCGGGCTTTCGCTGCTGATCAAGGACGTTTTGGTGTAAAACTGGCAAATATATTGCCTTTTGGGGGCCGCCCGGTATAGGGCGGCTCTTTTGGTATAGAACAGTAAAAAACAATTTATTTTAATGGAATTTCCCACAAGGATAGTTCAATTTTGCAAATGGATTGCCCACAGCCAACTGCTTATAATGGTGGGAACGAAGAGAAAGCTTTATAAGGCAATACCGCACAATTCCCGCCTGACGGCTTAAGCACCGCTCCGGCGGCTGCGGCACGGCATCTGCGTTGCCAAAATGCTCGATAATGTCGGGTTGCGGTACCCGCATCGTGCTTCGGGGGCAAAAGCCCCTCGCACTCTGCGACCGCTGCCCCTGCTTCGGTTCGCTGTTTCCGCCACTGGCGGCGCTCACCTTTGCAGCATCCAGTATTATCTGCGCTTTTGGCTTAGCATCTGCCGCACCTCGCTCACCGTATCGGCACTTAGAATTATGCGGTATTGCCATAAAGACATCTGGAAAAGTGAAAGGAACGTGGTTTGCGGCATGGCCAGCCATACAGGCAAAATTGATATGATCCGCGGCTCCATCATCAAATCGGCGGCACTGTTTGCCCTGCCGATCTGTGTGGGCAATATCTTGCAGCAGCTTTACGGCACGGTGGATACCCTTGTGGTGGGCAATTTCTGTGATTCCGCCGCGCTGGCGGCGGTGGGCACCGCCACACAGCCAATGGAAATTCTGCTGTGCGTGTTTTTGGGCATCGGCAACGGGGCGTCCATCCTTGTTTCTCAGGAAATGGGCCGCCGCAATGCGGATGGGCTGCGCATGCTGGTGCGCACGGCGGTATGGTTTTTGTATCTGTGCGCCATCCCGGTCACGATACTGGCAATGTTTGTCGGCCCGGCGCTGCTGCGGCTGATGCAGGTCCCGGCAGATGCCTTTGATTATGCGGTGCTCTACCTGCGGATCACGGCGCTGGGCACCCTGGGCAACCTTGGCTATAACATGAACGCCGGTATCCTGCGCGGGCTGGGGGACAGCCGGTCCACCTTGCTGTTGCTGCTGATCTCCTGCCTGACCAATATTGTGCTGGATGTTGCCTTTGTGGCGGTGCTGGGCATGGGTGTGGCCGGTGCGGCGCTGGCAACTACCATTGCGCTGTATCTTTCCTGGCTGGCCAGCATCCTGTACGCCCGCCGCAATTACGAGGGTTTGCAATTTCCCCTGCTGCCCCATGGCTATGATAAGGCGCAGCTGGCGGCCATCCTGAAAGTGGGTGTGCCGCTGGGGCTGAATAACTCGCTGTACTCGGTGGGGCATGTGGCGGTGCAGGCTGTGTATAATATGCAGGGCTCGGTGTTTGTGGCCGGGTGCTCCATTGCAGGCCGCGTGACCGGCATTGCCGGTATTGCCATCACCTCGTTTTCTTCTGCCGCGGTGGTGTTTGCCGGGCAGAACCTGGGCGCGGGCAACTACCGCCGCTTGCAGCGGGGCGTGGTGCAGATCACCTGCGCTGCCGGTGTAGTTACATTACTGATTGGCCTGGTGGCTACTGTGTTCTGCCGCCCGCTGCTGGGGCTGTTCAGCAGCGACCCGGCGGTTCTGGATGCCGCAGTGCGCTATACCTGGTGGGTGCTGCCCTTTATCTGGACTTATGCGGTGTTCAACTGTATGATGAGCTTTGTCAACGGTACCGGCGCGGTCAAATATACCACGGTGGTCAACCTGCTGATCCTGTGGGCCGTGCGCATCCCGGCAGCGTATATCCTGCATGCGCTGGGGTACGGCACTTCCTCCATGGCCTGCGTTTCCCTCAGCTATGCCGTGGGCCTGGTGGCCATGCTCGGTTATTTTTTGACCCCGGAATGGGGAAAACTGCGCCGCAAAGCAAAGGAACTGGGGGATGCGGTGACGGCGGAAACAGAACCGACACTGTAAAATATAAAGGCAACACCGCACAATTCCCACCTGACGGCTTAAGCACCGCTCCGGCGGCTGCGGCACGGCATCTGCGTTGCCAAA
>ERZ791740.224-NODE-224-length-56093-cov-5.960777_pt1 | contig 56093 bp, 56 predicted proteins | sample MGYA00510041_ERZ791740 | MGnify/ENA primary metagenome ERZ791740 (study PRJEB30046, sample SAMN00791959) | human gut metagenome | study: EMG produced TPA metagenomics assembly of the A metagenome-wide association study of gut microbiota in type 2...
GGCTCCGATGATCCCGGTAAGGAACAGCTTCCGCTTGAGCGGCGCCGGTGCGCCTTTTATTTGACCCATGACTTACATCCTTTCAAAAATGATTTGTTTTCGCAGGTACAGGTTGGCTACGGAAGTGATGACTGGACGGCACTGGGGCAGGAAGCGAACGCTGTGGGCGATGTTTTCGCTTGTCGTGTATTCGTCGTGATAAAGCGTATCGATCAATTCATCCTCGCTGTCGAACGCAAAGGTGTTTAACTCCGCACACTTGATCATTTCCGCCGTGGAAAGCATCGCTTGGTTTGCAAGCAGCATGACCTTCTGTTCATCACTGTTCCGCTTATCTCTGCGGAAGATCTGCTTGGTGACAGCATACGGGATATGCTCAAACACCGTCAGTCGAATAAAGGAGATCAGCCGCAGGATCGGGCTTTCCGAAATCGGCACAACATACAGGCCGGAAAGCAAATTGAACAGTGCGTCCGCACCGAGCTCGCCTTCGCCCTCGGCAACCAGGCCGCGCCGTACCAGCCGCTGCATACATTCCGCAGCAGAACGGTGCGTCATATAGCCGGTTTCCTGTGCTTTGTTTTCATACAGCGTTTTGATCTCATCATCAGAGAGGATACGCCAGTTCAGAATTGACCAAATCATCATTTCCTGGATGTCCAGAATGTATTCCTTGTTATTCAGAAGCACCATCGGGCAGCGCATATCCCGGTTTCTTCCTTTGAACTGCATCCGTCCGACTGCGGTATATAATTTCTTCATGAAACCACCTCATTTTTCCGTTTATTCTTCTTATACGACTTACGAGCTGTCCATTTCAACAGGGCGGTCAAAATACTGCATGAAATCACGGTTTTGCTTTAACCGTCCGGCAGCTCTGGAGATCCACGCACCCACAAGATTCGGCTTGACCCCATACATTTTGGCGATCTCTGCACCGGACAAGCCCTTGACCTTCCATTCGATCGCTTCAATACCGAGGCGGGCAGTGCCGGCATACTGCCGCTTGCAGTTTTGCAGCAGCATACAGATGTCCTGCTCCTCAAGCAACCTGTCCAGCGTATCGTCCGCACTCGACAACTGCTCCATGGAAAGCCCGTCCTCCTCCGGCTCACTTTGGACCGGAAGTGAAATATGATGCTTTTGCTTGCCGCACATCAGGCGGCAGTATGTACGAAGTCCGTTGGTAACGACCTTTTCGGCGTAGGTCGCAAATTTGATGTTGCGTGTTTCATCAAAGCTGATGGCCGCCTTGCACAGCCAGATGCAGCCCTCCTGGTACAGATCGTCATATTCAAAGCCGTAAAGGCTGTCGTTGACGATGATGTTTTTGTGGATAGCGTGCCGGACGACGCTTAGATTTTCCTCCACAAGCCGTTGCTGTCGGCTGTTTAGAGTCAGGTTTTTCATTTGGACTCTCACTCCTTTCAAGCGGCGATTCTTTGGTTTTCCAGTGCCCTGTTGCACTCAATGATCAGGCGGTCACACATATACTCGCTGAATTTAGCGATATGCGCCTGCTCATCCGTCAGTGCCAGCTTGCCCTGCATCCACTTGTAAGCCTGCCACTTTGTCATAAGCCCGGACTTCCACATCCAGTCGAACGCTTTGTGTGCCTGGATCCGTTTGTTGCGCAGATCACCGTTGGCGAGCGTCCCCATCGGCTCCTTTGTGCGCTTATGGGCGCCTACATAGGAATCGCAGCGGGGATAGCGGTCGCATACATACAGGTAGCTGTCCGGCACCTTTGTTGCCGTGCCGTAAACTGCGGAAGCAGGGCGAAGCGATGCTTTGGCACCGCAATAGGGACAGTGGATTTGTTTCTTTTTCATTCGGTTCAACCTCCAATACTTTCTTTTTGCGGACATAACACGCATTAGGTACCCTGATCCTCCGGAATGGTCTGTAAAATGCTGCAGGTGTTCGGGTCAGTCACATTCCAGACCAGCCAGCTATGAAACAGCTTTTCAAATGCCTCTTTTGCGATGATGGCAGCGCACTCAAACTTATCTACCTTGTCGCCGGTCATCTTTTCAAAGAGCAAGACCGGCAAAAGAAGCGGAGTTCCCTCGGCATCGGCAGCGAGCAGATGACCGCCGCAATCGGTTCGGCCATAGGGGCACTCGATACAATCTACATAAAAGGCATTTCGCCATGAGCCCTGCGTTGATTGCAGGAACTGATATAGTGTTTTTGAATTCTGCATATTTGTGTCCTCGCTTTCAATATACTACTTTCCAATAAAGATCCCCCTGGAGGGTAGATAAAGCAAAAGCGGCAGACACCGCTTAGGATGTCTGCCGCCGGTTAAGTCAAAGCGCTTTCCGCTTTTTTCTGCTTACAATGCTCACGGTAATGAGCACGGTCAAAGACCCGCTTGCCAGCAGGATCCAAAGCCAAAGCTTTGAATCGTCGCCGGTTTTGGGAGAGTCAGGGTATTCGGGTGTCGGAGTCGGAATCGGTTCATTGGTAAAGCCCACGCCGATTTCATTTTCCACGATGACCGTTTCACCGTCTTTTTGGATCCGGAAATAGAAGTAGCGGTCATCCTTTGTAAAGCCGTCGGGGGCCTTCGTTTCGAGCAGCAGATAGCCGCCGTGCTTCAGACCGCCAATCTCATATACGCCGGTATCAGCCTCGGAAAGCTCGCCGTACAGTGTGTCAATGTCCGGATCATAGGCCTTGTTGCCGTTTACATCCAGATAGAGCACAAATTCTGCGCTGCTGAGCAGCTTATCGTGATCCTTGCTGCTGACCTTCCTGACCTGCACCTTGCCGGTCAAGAATTTGTTGACGACCGTGATCTCGATGATCTGATCCATCTCGGATACCGTTACCTTGTAAGCTTCCTCTGAAAGCACCAGATGCGCCGGGCAGGACAGCTCACGGACGATCCAATCGCCATAGGGGATATTTTCAAAGACGAACACACCGTCCTCACCGGATGTTGCCGTTGCCAGCGCATTTTCCTCTGTGAACTCGGTCTCATTCGCCTTGAAGAGTCCGAACACAGCTCCGGACACGGGCGTATGATCCTCATCCACCTTTAAGCCGTGAATGCTGCCTCGGATGATGGTATTTTCGATCACCTCACCGTTGTTGATAACCAACTGAATGACCGCAACGGAAGCGTCTTCGTAATCAAAGGCAACGGGATAGACCGCATCCGACAGAAGATAGTGTGCGTCTGTAGCCACTTCCTTGACATAGAGCTTGGCACCGGCCGGAACATCCACCGTAAATACGGCAAGTCCGTTTTCGTCGATGCCCACGATCTCAAGCAATCCGTCCTGCGGGATCTCCGTGCCGTCCGCAGCGGTCAGGGTTTCGGCAGCATACAATCCGAAGCGAATGTTCTTGTATTCCTCACCGAGTCCGACACCGTAGGTATCATCGGATTCCAGCTTTTTAAGCAGGCTGATCACGACCTTCTGCCGTTCATTGACGGCGGTTTCGGAAACAGTCGTGATCTTAACCTGTTCACCGGCATAGGTAAGCTCCGTTTGTACCGGCTCCTTTAAGAGCACCATACCGTAAGGCGCCTTTTCCTCACGCAGCTCAAACTTTCCGAGGAACAGCGGCTCACTCGTTGCCGTGCCGTCTGCCGCAGTGGTGAGAGTCGCCACCTTTTCTCCGGCGGAATAACGCTTTGTGCCGTCTAAGGTATAGGTATCCTCCACTGCATATACGCCGAACACAGCGCCGGTCAAGCCCTGCATTTCATAATGCGGAGTATAAATGCCGTCCTGCTCGGTGACTGTGGAGAACACCTCGCCGCGCTTCAGAATCGTGATCGTTCCCATCTGCGGCTGGTTGTATTTTTCCACAACGACTACTTCGGCGGAGCCGTCCACCTTGAATTTCACGGGTGTGCTGTCCAGCACATAGCCTTCCGCGCCGCCGACGGTCTGCTCGATCAGCTCATATTCGCCGTAGCTAAGGGGTTCGGGCAGGCGCAGGCGTCCCGTGTTATCCGTATAGAAGACATCAATATCCATCGGCGTGGGGTAGTTGATCCGCTGGGTGATGAAATCACCGCTTTGCAGGTCACGGAGCTTAAAGCCGATACCGGCGGCGGGGATCACCTTGCCGGTCGTGGCGTCCTTTTTCACCACATCGATCAGGGCGGTGATGGGTGCGTTGTTGATGATATAGCTGTAAATATCCGCATGAGTCTTGATGTAGACTTCAAAGGCGGGCAGCAGCTCCGCACCTTCTTTGCCGGAGATCTGTTCTACGATATAGGTGCCGTAGGGCAGGTCCCTGGATACGCCGAAGCCGTGCGCGTCAATGGTAATGAGATCACGCTCCGTTTCATCGGCGGCATCATAGGAGCCGGACGATTTGAGCCAGATCTTAAACTGTGCGCCCGCTTCCGGCGTTTCGATCTGCGTGTCGCCATTGTCCGAATGCTTCACAAGCACGATATTGCTTTTAATGGGTGTTTCATACAAATCCATCGTCAGCGTGTTATACTCGACGGAATACTTTTCGGGATAGGCGCCCACCGGGTAGATCGTATCATCCAGCAAATAGCCTTCGCTCGGTGTGATCTCACGGATCGTCCAGCCGCCTCCGCAGGGGAAATAGTCGGTCAGGATATATCCGTCTTTATCGGTCGTGTAGGTCTTCACCAGCTCGCCGTTTTGATACACGCCGTAAACAGCGCCCTCAAGCGTAGCGTCTCCGCGGGTGTAACCGTAGGGATAGCCGAGATCTTCCGCGCTTTTGTATTCGTAATCATCGGCTGCCATCAGCTTCGGCATTGCCGATTGGTCGTTGCAGTCAGCGTGTTCGGCATCCAGCTTGTAAATATCCGCACGCCATTTTTTCAAGGTGTTGTCTACGGCGGCTTCGGCTGTTTCTTTCCATGTGACCGTTACGGTCTGATCCTCCGGAATAACATAGCGGGCAGCCGTGTTTTCTTCGGAAAGTGTGTAGGTACCTACGGGCACATCCTTGAAGGTTGCCTTTCCGCTGCTGTCAGAAACAGCGTACATATCCACCTGCTGTCCCGTAGTAGAAGTCCCGTACAAGCGGAACTCATGGCCCTCGACCAAGCCATCCTCGGATGTTTTCGTCACAACAAGATTGCCACGCTGCAGAAGATTGCTGAAGGTTACGATGGAAGTGCCGCCGGAAACGACGGTGACGGCCTGCGGCGGCTGCGGCACATAGCCCTCATATTCGTATTCGGACACGGTATAGGTGCCAGGCTTCAGGTTCTTTACGGTAATGCCGCCGTCAGAGCCGGTGACAACATCCTCGTTCACGCCATTGCCGGAGATATTCAGCCGGATACCGCTGATCTTGCCGTCCTCGGACTCCTTGACGATCTTCACATTTCCGGGAATTTCCTCATTCACAGCGGTAAATTTGACAACGCCGTTATTGGCGGCGCTGACAGTGACTGTCCACTCGGTCTGCCCGTAGGCACGGTAGTTTGCCGGGAATACCGTTTCCTTTACCGTGTACTGCCCATAGGGGATGCGCTCGATGCTGGAGCCGTGACCGCCGGCGTCGGTCGGGCCGATCAGATACTGTGTGCCGTCTTTCTGTGATGTTGCAACGAAGTAGGCTCCGGCAAGGCCTTTGCCGTTGGTATCGTTTTTCTGCACTTCAATGGACCCGTAGGCCTCTACAAATTCCGGTACGACGACCTGCACGACCGCCTCGGGGTAATCGCCCTTGCTCATACCGACGATGGTAGAAAATTCAGGGCCTCGGTCATTGCCGACATGGGTGACGAAGTGTTTGCCGTTATAATAGCCTGCATAGATTGCCACATGGGCAATGCTGCCCGTCGGGATATGCTTGAAGACGATCAACGACCCGATGGGGATTTCCTCGGAAGGATTGAAGTTACTTCCGTCCGAGCTTTGCGTAAAGCTGATGCGTCTGGCCTTGCCGCTGTCTACCCAGCCGTTCGCCGCAGTGTTATAGGCGGTTGCCGATCTCGGGTTGGATGGGCAAGGCACAGTGGCGGTATTGATATGCGCCACATTCGGCATATAGTTGTAATAAACATAGCTGACATAGGAGGCACAGCAGAGTCCGTGTGAACGGAATCTGGCAATATCCGGTACGCCGCCGGAATTGGTTTCAAAGCCGGACGGGCCTGTGCCGTAGCCGATACCCGAACGAATTGAGGCGGACACCGAGCTGCCGGTCTTTATAAAGATCGTGCCATCGTCCTTTTGGGCCTGAACATTGTAGCCGGTATAGGCGAGGGCATCCAGATAGACATTATCCAGCATATTCGCCGGGATTCCCGAAGCGGGCGCCGCAAAGGCACTGATGGGCAAAGCGGCCACCAGCATTACGGCGGTCAAAAGCATGGACAGCCATTTTTTGAAGCTAAGCTTTTTCTTTGTCATGATGGTTCTTTCCTTTCTTGAAAGAGAAAAGACTCCATCGCATAGGCAATGAAGTCTTTTGGCTTTGATTATTCTGTTTTATCCGTAGTTGTCTTTGGTGAGCGCCACATCGCAGTACCACATTCCGCTTTCGTAGGTGATGCCGACACCGATATACCGATATTCGCCGCTTCCTATGTAAGACCAGTGATCGGGGCTGTTTCGTATCAGGCGAGCCAAAGAGCTTGCTACATAATCGACAGTGCCCGCATATCCGGCCTTGGCGATCGCTTCGCCCGCGCAGGCGGTATAATATGGCTCTCCATCCATTCCGTATGCAGAAGGATCCACATACAACCCGTAGGACAGTGCCGTTGCCGCCGCCCGTTCATCCATGGTGTTGTGTGAGAAGTCCGAGATAATCTGGCGGCTGCGGTATTCGGCATATCCTGTGAGACCGGACAGCCGGGTGACGGCAGCAGTGCCTTGCGCCGTGCGGTAGTCGTTCAGATACTGTGCGACCAGCTCTGCGATTGCTCCGGCATCGGAAGCCGAAGCATTGGGCACGGTCGGTGTCGTTTCCGTCGGCTCTGTTGGCGATGTGTTTTCTGCCGGAGCCGTCTTTTCAGTAGGCTCAGTCGGTCCGCCGGAAGGTGTGTTTTGTTTCGGCTCCTTTACGGAACTGTCGGAAGTACCGCTTTCCGCCTTGGATACAGCGGTTTCTTCCGGCACTTCGGTAGTTTTGGCAGGCTCGGAAGAGGGCACCGTGCTTTGTTCCGTTTTTTCCTCAGTGGGAGATGTGATATGAGTATCCTCCGAAGGTACAGAGGATGTTTCCGGCAAAGCCTCTTTGCCGCAGCCTGCAAGAGTCAGCAGCAAAGCGAGCAAGACGAAGATGATTTTACGCATAAAAAGCCCCTCCTTGTTCGGAAATTTCCGCCTTGCTCTTTTTTTATACGACCTGCGCTCACCGTTTTTCAACAGACTACAGATGCTGCTTGATAATACGGGTGATGATTCCGACCGCCACGCCACGGTCTTCATCAATGTGCGTCACGGCAAAAGAAACATCGTCTTTCTTGCCGGGCGTGCGCCGGTCGAGGCAGGTGTGAGCAATGGCGTTGGCTCCGTTATTCAGTCGGACATACACCACGCCCTTATGCACATCTGTCACCTTGCCGGCATACTTGCTTTGCACCCGACACTGCTTCAGATAGGTGCGGTTGGTGTTCTCGGATACACTTTTTACATCGGCACGGATGGAAAGCTCCTCCAAGCTATCACGGTTGACCTCCAGAATACGGACGAGGATCTGATCCCCGACAGAAAAACGGTCGTTGGCATCCCCGATCCAATCCCAGGACAGGTCCCGTGCCATGATCGAGCACTCCACGCCGAAGGCTTCGATGCGTACTGCCTTTTCCGCCACGGCAATCACACGGGCCTGCACGGTGCGTCCCTCATAGATGCGGTATGCGCCGGAGGTATCCTGATTCATGTAAAAGACCTGCCGCTTTTTGAGCATCGCTTCCTTGCGGCTTGCCACAACGGTGCGTGTCTTCTGATCCACGCCCTTTACAATGAAGTCGATCTCGCAGCCCAACATATTGCTGAGCAGCTTGTTCTGGCGGCGGATCATTTCGGTATACTCTGTGCCTTTGAGGTTCTTTTCCAGCTTCACAAGCATTTCCTTTAGCGGGATGACTACACGAAAGCCCTTGTAATCTACAACGGCGAGCGTTTTCCCGGCTTCCGTTTCTTCCACGCCGCCGAGCATTCCGGTCAGGATGCGGTGCGAGCGGTTGGAAGTCAGGATCTCGTGCCATGCGGCGTCCATCTCATGTGTCTCGGTCGTAACTTCACCGCCGACTTCCAGCGTCAGAATAGGATCTGCCTTCGGCTTATTCTGCCGATCCGCTGCGGCGGTTTCTTTTTTCTTTGCGGCGGTCTCCTTGGGGGCAGCCGGTTGAGGCTCGGGTAAAGCTTCCTCATCCACGGCATCCGTTTTCTTTTTGCGGGTGCGTTTGGGCTTCGGTGGCTCTTCAGCTGCCGGCTCGATCGGCTCGGCAGATACTTCGGCGGCAGGTTCGACGGGAACGGGCTCAATATCGGTCACCTCCGCAGCGCTTTCGGTCGTTTCCACCGCAGCGGCAACTTCCGGCTCTTCTTTTTTCTTAGGCATAGGTTGTTCCTCCTTTAGTTTTTGGACATGATACTGTCTTTGTCGGTCGGCACCACATTGGATGCCGGCGTTTTTTTCTTTCTGCCCGGTTTTTTGATCGGCGCAGGCGATACTTCTTCCACCTCCTTCGGTTGCTGTTTTTGCCACTCAGGTATATGTGCAGAAGCCTTGCAGGAGATCATCTTTTTGCTTTCCGGGTGCTCTGTGTAATCGCATTTGTCTACCTGCAATAGCTTGCGGCCTCGAATAATGATGAGCGCCTTGCTGATCGGCAGCCGCAAGACCTCATCCATCGTCAGCAGCTTTCGCTTGCCGACGCCGCTGGTCTCTCTGTATTCCGGTGTGTAGTTGGAAATCCGCCAAGTGCCGAGCTGCTTTGCCTTGCTCTGCACATGCACGGAAACCTCGCCGGAGCGGTCGCTGATGTACTTTGCCGTCAGCTCATCCACGCAGCCGAGAAAAAGCTGCACATCACTGTTGCCGAGGATCTCCTGCCATTGGTTCAGCGGGTATCGGTTCTGAAGTCCGGCAAGGTTCTGGAACACGCAGCTCATGCTGATGTTTCGGGAGCGTATCACGCTGATTTTTCGGCTGAGGTCTGGAATAACGCCGCAGGCCGTCAATTCTTCACCGAGCACATGAACGGGGATAGGCAGCTTGCCGCCCTCGCAGTTTTTGTCTGCATAGCGCACCAGCTTGATAAAAACAAAGGACAGAAACAACGATGATAAAAAGTCGAAGGTACTGTCCTGGTCGCTGGTAATACAGAAATAAGCGCAGGGCTGCTGTCCCGGCAGCTCCATATCGATCTCGTCAAAGGCAGTCATATTGCAGATGGATTTGTTCTGGAACACCTGCAGTCTTGAGCCAAGGCCGATAATCACGCCGCTGCGCACGGTGTCGGACGCCTGCTGAAAAATGGCGTAAGGGGCTTTCGCCGGATGTGAGGACGGCAGCATATTGAACAGGCTGTTCAGCTCTTTTTCGTCACAGTGGGTCAGCAGCCGATAGACCTGCCCGATATTCTTCCGCTCGGGCAGATACCCTTGTTCCACATAAAGGACCAACGCTTTGAGCAGATTCATTTCGGCGCTGTCCCAGAAGTGGTCGCCCCGTTCCGAGCCGGTGTTTTTAATAATGACATCGCAAAAGCGCTGTGCCATCAGTTCATCGCCCTCGATCTCCGCAAGGCAATTCCACGAGTCTGAATTTTCAGGGCACACCAGATTGAACACCTTAACGGTATGCGTCTTGCGCAGCAGCTCGCTGGTCTTTTCGTACAGCTCGGATTTCGGGTCGCAAATGATCAGCGATTCCATTTTTCCGTCCTTGTTCGGAACGGTCGCCTGCAAAATGCGGTTGATACAGTAAGCCCTCGTTTTCATGCTGCCGCTGGCACCGTACACCGCCACATTTTTGTTGAGCATACTTTCCTCCGGCATACACACATACCGCCCGTTCAGCAGCCCGAAGATCGTGCCGTTATGGTTTTTAAGGCTCGTCCGTAAGTCAAATATCTCCTCGGCTTCCTTTTCGCTCATAAAGCCGGATGTGCCGTAGGTGCCCTTCTTGGAATAGATGAAGTTACGGTCCTTGTCGTATTCGCCGGTTTCACTGTAGCCCATACGCATGACCATAACGATGAGCAGCACCAGCGCTCCCACGCAAATGAGAATGCCGACTATGCCGTATGGCATAGTAAAAATGGCACGCAGGCACTCGCTGACAGCAAAGGACGGCACGGTGGGTGAAGTTCCGTTGCCGGGCGTTCCGCCGGCAGCCTCCCACTCATGATAATTGCGCATAAACTGGGCAATATATCCGCCGCCGTAGAGCAGTCCCAGCAGAAGCGGCGGAAGCGCCAGCAATATGCCAAACAGTCTTTTCTTCTTACTCAAAAAAGCTCCTTTCCCATTTCTCAAAGTCAATGGTCTGAAATTTTACCCGGTCGCTGCAATAGCGCTCCAGCGCCTCCCGTTGGGAGTCAAAGCAGATCAGCGTGCCGCACTTGTTTTGCAGCTGCAACGCCGTGTCAAATCGCTTGATACGGGGCAGATCGCAAAAGAAAGAGAGCAGCACCGGCTCGCCGTCTCGGTCGGCGGCGTCGCATTCCAAGTTGCCTGCAAAATCACATTCGTACAGGTCAGCATACAGAATATCCGTGAGCTGTTCTGTCAGCGCCCTGCTGCATAGCAGGCTCAACAGCCGTTCTCCCTTGCGGTCGTTTGTGAGAAAATAGAAATGCTCATAATTTCCGTCAAGGATAAAATACTGCCGTCCCTCGTTCTCTTTGAGAATGTCATAGGCTTGCTCCATACTGTCTGCCAGCAGAAGTCCCTGTACCGCTTCGGGCGGATACTGGTGCGGCAGGCGCTCCCGGCACAGCACCGTTTTCATCAGCGCCTTTGTCCTCATTTCGGATTTGTACTCCCATTTCATCAGAGAATTGCCGAGGTCATAGACCACGAACACATCGGCCGGGGTGAGTAGCACGCCAACCGAACGGGCGCCGCGGATCTTAGCAAATACCGTTCCCATCTCCTTGATCTCCCGCGAGGTATAAAATGCCGGAGCCGTTATGGAGAGAGAATCGGTTTTCTCCCATTCGGGAGAAAAGACATCCGGCTTTTCGTCTCGAAAAATCAGCACACCGGCATTTTTCATTGTCAGTGTCGCTTCAGCCACACGGTGAAGGCGCAGGCGGCGTGTGATCTCGCTTTTCACCAGATTGGTCTCAGCCGAGCCGGACAGCGAAAAGGAAAAGCGTTCGGGAACATCACGGCAAAGGGCTTTCTTGGCCGAGGCCGTCAGCCTGTATCCACGCACACCGTCACGGTAATAAGTCCGCAGCAGCTTTTGCGATTTGAGAGCACGGACAACATTCAGCTTATAACTGTCGCCGCCCGGGAGTCGGCAGAGTTGATTGGCCGGAAGCTCGCCGGATATGGCAACAAGTTCAAGCAGCGTGTAGCCCACCGTCTGCTTATCCGGCAGACCGTTTGTGCAGCGCATAGCGCACCACCTCCTTTTGCTTTGAATATTACCGAGGTTGCTGATAACCCGGGTAGTTTTTCGGCTTTGGCACGGCTGAAAAAGCCTTGATTTACGGGCATTTTTGTCTTGCCGCACCGTATCGTGAAATTTTCGCCCACCAACCGCTAAAAATCCGATATGGTTTTCAGGCTCTTTTCCCGTTCATTCAGCCACTTCGGGAAGTCCTCTTTTGCCATTACGGAAATGCGGGTGCAATCTGCTTCACCGATCTCCGTTGTGTTATAGGCATCTACCAAAAGGCCGGTATCGTCTACCATAATGAAAGTAGACAACACATCCAAAAGCTGTTTGAGCTCCAGGTTGTCGTAGTCCCGTACCCGGCGGTTATGGAATTTCTCACTGTAAATATGCGAAAAACACACAACGCACTGCCGGAACTTCGGCAGCTCATTGTTGTCCGAATACTGGCTCAGGGTGAAATACAACGGGTCGATCAGAAATTCCGTGCTTTGCCGCTGCTTTCGTTTAGGCAGCAGGCACGGCAGCGTGATCTCCAGCATATTCTCCTGCGCCTTAATGCGGATACCTTGCACCACACCGGCAGAGGCGAGATAGGTTTCCTTCCGTGTGGCCGTTGAGCCGTATAACAAATGCCGCATACGGCAGGCGATAAGTTCGCTGCGTAATGCGGCATCGGTAGTCAGCATAGCGTAATTGTCTGGATAGTTTTCTATATCCGTCTTTTCGATGGCACAAAGGGTGTTTGACAGCTTTTCTATGTCGCCCTTGATGCTTCCGATTCGTCTTGAAATACTTGTTCTATCCAATGCGGTCCTCCTATTCCTGCTTATAATACTGAACAGCGCCGGTGTTCATATCCACGGTGCAGTACGCCGTCACATCGGGGATGTTCAGCTTGCCGATCTGCTCGGCGCTTTCTACGATGACGATGCGTTTTTCTGCATCGTCCGGCTGCTTGGCAACGGCGTGCTCGATCAGGGCCTCGCCGCCTGTTTCTACATAGATGACCTCGTACAGTTCGCCGTCGGCAATAAAAATCAGCTTTACCGGAAAGTCCGTGGAAGAGTGGTAGTCCACCCGGTCGATAAAATCCGTCAGCACCCAAAGCGCCGCCAGCATTTCCTTGTCGGCGTGGGCTTCGGTGCCATCGTGATATAAACCGGAATGTTCATCCCGAAAGATTCGTCCCTGCCTTAGAAAGAAGGACAGAAGATTATCAATTTTTTCTTCCTTTCCCGGATAGAGCCGCAAAAGCTGATCGTGCCGCATATAGTGATAGGTCGTGATATTCCGCAGTATATCTGCAGCCTCTTTGCTGTATATCTCTGCTCGCGTTTTCATTTTGGTCTCCTTTCTATACGCATTAAAAGCGTATTAAATCCGCAATGACACCTTAATGCGTATAAATTCCGTATTCGGTCGGTATTACCGTTTTTTCTGTTCGACCAGTTCCTGCAGCTCACGGCGGTCGGTCGTGATCAGGCTTTTCTCCAAGTCACTGCACCGAAACTCGACCGTGATATTATTGTTGTTGGTGCTAATCAGCCCGTTGCCACGCTCAAAGTGCGTGATTTCCATGACCTCCGCCTCGGACAGATGTAAAATACTCTGTACCCGCTGCGCCTCCTCGTCTTCAAGATTGAGGACGATTTTGGTCTTGCAGTTGTTGATGATGCCTTTGCCGTATTTTCCGTCGTCGAGAGCAAAGAAATCGTTGAGGTCCTGCGTAGCAAAAACGGCGCTGCCGCCATAGCCACGGATGATCTTGGCGATTTCCAGAACAAAGTTTGCGGCAAGCCGGTTGGCAGAGCCGCCGATCAGCGCCCAGCATTCGTCGATGAAGATGGTCTTTTCTACGGTGCGGTTTTGCTTTGCCTTATCCCACACATAATCGAGTGCAACGAACATTCCCGCCGTCAGCAGATCACCGGACAGCTCGGAAATATCCAGCACCGTGTATTTATTATCCAGGTTGACATTGGTGCGCTGGTTAAAGGTGCTGGCCGAGCCGTGTACCAAGCGGTTGAGGATATTTGCCAGACGTTTGGTTTCGGGTGCGATCAAGAGAATATCATACAGGTCACCCAAAATCGGCATTTCTCTGTAACGGTCGGGATTGTCTGGGTCTTTGAGCGTGTCATTGTCATGGGTGATCCCCTTGGCATTGTAGGTCTTGATCAGGGCTTCATCCAAAAGCTGCCGTTCTTCGTGAGTGATGTCGGGGATCAGCAGGCTGAAAAAGATGTGCAGCTGCTGAATTTTGGCGGCAAGCTCCGATTTCTCAATCGGAGCGCCGTCCAGCAGTTCATCCACCGACCGATCGGTCTTGCGTATCTCCATGACATTGATGCAGTTTTTCGATGCCGGAGAGATCTGAATGAACTCGCCGCCCGTATTGCGGCAGGCACGCAGAAATTCGTGCCCTTTCAGCGGAGCAATGATGAATACCTGGGTGCCTTTTCGCCGCATCCGCAATGCCATCAGCTGCAAGGTGAAGGTTTTGCCTGCGCCGCTGGTCCCCATGATTGCAATGTTGGCGTTCTTATAGGCTGCGGAATTGAAAATATCCACGATCACAAGGGAATTGTTATATTTGTTGACGCCGAGCAAAATGCCATTGTCATCGCTCAACTCATAAGCGGTAAAGGGATAGCAGCTTGCAGCCCCGCTTGTCAGCACATTGCGCTTGGAGCGCTCATACAGATGCTTTTCCAGATTTGTCAGCGGCAGCGATGACAAAAAGCCTTGTTCTTCCCGAAATGAGCAGGACACGATATTGAGATCCTGCGAGATAAGCAGCTTCCGCATTTCACACTCACGCCATTCCAGATCCTCGGCGTTGTCGGCGGTCATCGTAATGAGGATGTTCATATAGTAAAAATCCTCGTTGTTGGAAAGCCCCTCCTTCAAAAAGTACCCGCTGCGGATAGCGCCGTCCAGATCGTCAAAGTCGCTGTTGGTATCACTGGCTTCTCGGATTTTGGAACGGTTGATACGAAGCTGCTGACCGAGCTTGTTCACCATACGCTCCTTCGGCTGACGGGTCAGAAACAGGTCGATGTCGATCCCGTCGCCGGCATTGACAAGCAGGCTCAGCCAACCGGCCGCCACTTGTGATTTGTAGCCGTAGGATGGGATCAAAAGATATGACCGATATTGCCCGTCCACGCAAATGTATTTGGCGTGGGTAAAGTCCAGCGTCTGCGGTGCAAAAAACTCCGTACACGGAATGGCGTCCGTATCCTTTCCTGCCGCAATATAGCTTGAAACGACATCCTGCACTCTTTGCGGAAGAGGAATGTCCGAGCTTTCCTGGCGGCAGAGGATGTTATACAGCACATCCACTGTGAATTCGTCTTCGTTTTCCGGCGTCAGCACCTCATTGCCGCATTGCTTCAAATAGTTTGCCGCCGTCCTTGCGGCGGTTTGCAGCGAGGCAATGGCATCGGCCTCTTCATTGCTGCTGCGCCGCCCGACCTGCTCATATTCAAAAGCGACAAAGAAGCGGCGGGTTGTCGCCTCACGGGATCCGATCTGATTGATGAGCTTTAGGTAATCCTCCTGTAAGACCCGACAGTTTGGATCGGTTTCAGCTTCCATTTCACGATGCACGATCTCGGTGTGTTTATTGAGGTCCGCACGCTTTGTCAGCACCTTAAACTGGATCTTGACCGGGCTGATCTTCAGATAGCTGATAAAGGAGTAGATAATGCTCCGCTGTTCTCTGGCACTTCGGAGCAGAAAATTGATCGGTACCACCTCAATCAGCTTGATATACCGGTGATCCTTGGTGTAGATAATGCCGTTTGCAATCTTTTCAATCGGCAGATACTCCGCTACGGGGTTGAGAAAGGGCGAGTCCGCTTTGCTTCTGCGGTGCGGCTTCTTCTGTTTCGGTGTTTCCGCCGCCCGGGGTTCCTCGGTATGCTTTTTCTTTGCCGACTGCTTGCGGATAACACCGGCGATCTCCGATAGCATCGACTCGTTTTCCGGCGCAGGCTGCTTTTCTTTTTTCGGTTTCGGCTTCTTCCTTTCCTCTTTCGGCTCCGTCTTACCGACCACACGGCGGTTCTTGAGCCACTTGAAAAAGGCAATGATATACGAAGAAAGCGGCTCGCCAGCAATGCCCATCAGCGCAAATAAGGCGAGCGGCAGTGCCGTCAGGCAAAGAATGATAATACGGACGGTGAGCGAAAGGTCAAGGGAGAATACCGGCACACCTACCGCTGCGGCAAGTACGCCGGCCTCGATCACATTCCGTATTTTGAACATCCCTCCGAATAAGGTGCTGCCCTCGATAAAATTCGGAGGGATGATGTAGGTATCGTGATGTTCACTGTTTTTGCTCATCAAAGCCTCCTTCTTGTTTTCCCGATTCTTTATCGGTGATACGGTATTCTTCCTGCGCCTCGTGCCAATTTATCTGAAACAGGCACATGAACACGCAGCCAACTGCACCTCCGATAAGAAACGCTATTGTTGTCCACATGATTTTCCTCTTTTCTATCCAATGATCCAAAAAGGTCCGCCGGCTCCGGCGTGGGTGCTTGCCTCATTCAGAATGATGGACAGATCCCACTCCATACTGCTTCGGTCGTAACTTGCCGGATCGGCTACAAGTATTTTCCCGTCCTTTACGCCACGCAGGACGATAAAGTGGCCGGAGCTTGTGAAATGTCCCTTCAGCATAATGGCAACCACTAATTTACCGTCAGCCAGAGCGTCTGCAATTTTCTGCCCGTCCGAAGCCGAGCAGCCTTCAACATTCAATCCCCATGCTTTTGCGGCAGCAGGGATCAGCGCATGATAAGAGCCGCTGCCCGAACACCAATAGCCGTTTTCATACGACCATCTTGCCATCTCGATGGGGTCAACGGTATCGTTTGCCAGCGAGGATACAACGATCGACATCGCCGTAGGCCCACAGCCGTAGCCGCCGATATTGTCAGTGCCATACGGTTGCCCCGCATAACGTTCGTCCAGCTGATTGAAATAGACGACTGCGGTTTGTCCGTCCGTAAAGCGGATATTGCCAAGCGAAGAAACTGTTGTATACCCGGCAGGAAGCCCCTGGAACATACTGTCTCCGAGGAATAGGCTGAGGTTATACGCATAATCGTCAGCAAGGTCTTTCTGCTCGGCGGTCAGATGGAATACCTCATCGGCAAAGTAGGCTTCGCCGTTGTAGGAAACCGTATAAATGATCCACTTTTCCGTGGTTGTCGTTACGGTCTCCGTTGTTGTTTCTTTGCCGGTCGAGGCATCCACCGTTACCGAGGTCGTGACCGTTTCAACTGTGCGTTCTTCTTCCTTTTTGGTATAGGAATAGAGCTTGTCCTTGCCGCTGCGCAGCATGGATTCCATATCCGACACAGACACAGCGGCATAATCCTCATTCTTTGCCGCACAGTATTGTCCGACAAACAGATTGGCGTTAAAATTCGGTGAGCTTTCATAAGGGTTTATGACCTCTTTGCCGTCAGCGGTGCAGGCAGCATAATCGTTTTCTATGGCGGTCAGCGTATCGGTAAGCGCCTCGGACAGCACGCAGCTCACGGCAGTAGAGATCTCGACCAGATTACTGTCGATTGCCGCACTGCTGTTCATGATCGGCGTATCGGGGTCGGCCGGAGAATGAGAATTGCCGAAGCCTCCGAATATGATTCCGGGGAGCATACACAGAATAAGGATCGGGATCATCAGCACGGCGGTCGCCGCAATGATGACCTTCCCGACAAACTTCCGATTTTCCCAAGCAAAGCCGGCAACGGCACCCCACACGCCTCCGGCAGCTGCACCTTTGGCGGCACCGGCAATGGCTTTTCCGGTTTTAACAGCACCTCGCACCGCTTGTGCGGCCTGTGCGCTTTTCTGCAACGGTTCAGCAACCGGACGACTGTTATCCGCCATCAGATCTTATCCTTTCGCCAGGGAGCCTTCGGCAGCCTTTTGACAAGGCTTTCCTCATAGACGATACTGCCGTCGTCTGCTTTGTGTGGCTTTCTCTCTACGGTATCCGTTGCATATTGCTTATACCAAGAGGTGCCGTCCGCAGCCGTGACGGTCGTGTATTCTCCTTCGGGCGGCATATACTGGTCGGTGTGATACATTCCCATAGCAATGCCCTCCGGGTGCTCGTCATTTGTTTCGGTTGCGAAGATATGTCCGCCGCCGATCTCTACATCTGAAAAGGATGGAACACTTTCCGCATCCGGCCCGAGCGCCGTATATCCCATATAGGACATAAGAGAGTCTGCAGCGCTTTCACCGGAAATAGAGCCGGTAGAAGAAATATTACCGGTTGCGATCTTGCCGATCACGCTGTTGGCAAAACCGCCGCCCTTACTGAGCGAGGAATTGAATGCCATACCGCCGAGACCGCCGCTTTTTGAGCCGTTTGCATTGTTGATAGCGGTGTTTGTGACCTTTCGGCTTACAACGCCGGAAAGCCCGCCTTTCATAAAGGTGTTGCCTCCGCCACTACCGGAGGAACTTCCGCCGGAACCGCCTCTACCGGCAAAAGTCCTCGCCGTTCCGATTCCACGCATAGCGATCATCGCCTCAGCCAGCATAGAGCCGCCGGTGTGTCCGACATTGATGCCGAGGGAAGACATAAAGCTGTCGATTTTCTGCGATACCTTCAAAAAGGCAATCGCACACAGAAACCACACGAAGAGGTTTCCGGTAACAACTTCTTTCCCGACGGCGTTTACCTGATCCTGCACTTCGCTTTCGGTCAAAGCAAACGCCGGAACAGTTGTAAGCGAAACGGTCACGGCAACGGCAAGCAGGGTAATGAGTATTTTATGTTTTCTTTTCATCGTTCCTCCTTAAAGTGCCAAAGGGTTGGAGAGGAACTGTCCCACCATACTGGTAAAGAGCCGCAGGCACCAGGCGTTCATCAGCAGCAGAAATACCTGGCCGCCGAACATACGGCACCAACTCTTAAAGATATTGGAAGTGGTCTGCGATGCGCCCATGGCAAAGGCAACCGGTGCGGTAAACACCAGCACACCGAGCAGCACATAGCGCTCCGCCGCTTCAAACAGCAGTTTGATGTAATTCCAAGCCAGAATCAGTATGAGGATCAGTGCAATCAATGCCACCGTGCCGCTTGCACATACGCCGAGTATCGTCAGGAAAACGGAATTGAAGCTGGCAAAGTCAAGCGGCGGTAATTCGGAATTGAGTATCCACTGATAGGGTGTTCCTCCGATTTTCAGTATGATATTTACGATCTCGTCCGCAAAGTAGGCAAGGAGAATAAAGAGTATTGAACGGATGGAAAGTTTTACGGGATCCTCCGCTTCAATGCCGGCGGAAAGTCCGTAATTCTTAAAGAGCTGCCACACCCAATTAAGCAGGATAAGCCCAATCGCCAGAGCGACGAATATTTTATACATCGTCTCTGCCGCAGGAAAATACCGATTGAAGGTGCTCATATTACAGCCCAGTGCGCCCAAAACTGAGGTGTTGATAAGGTCCAGTCCGTTCATGACCTGTTCTGCGATCCACTCTACGATTCCGTCAAGTATGCCCAAGACATCGACCTCCTTTCATTTTGGCGGGAACGATTACCCGTTCCACTTGCCGCCGGAGAAGAAGGGAGTGATATAGGCCATAATGAAGCCGAGACCGTTAAGGATCGCCCAGGTGATGATGATACGCTTCAGCCAGGCACGGGCTTCGTCAACCGTCCGTCCCGATTTGGAGAAATTCATCATCAGAAGTGCGATAGCGGCGGTCACAACGGCGGCAATGGTAGAGATCGTGAGAATCTGCGTATACACATCCTTCATGATCTCGTTTGCCTTTTCCCATACCGTTGTCGCCGCAAAGGCGGGCATCGTGTTTGCCGCCAGCATCGTGACGCTGAGGAACCCGGCAAAAAGAAAACGCCCCCAGTTGATATGGCGGCGATCCTTTCGGTCCTTCGGCTTTGTGGTTTTCAGTTGATTTTTCACTGTGTACCTCCTTGAAAAAATACTAAGCCGCCCCGAGAAATGGGGCGGCTTGTGCGGTCGTGCCAATCAGGGCAACAAAAAAACACCATCGAAAAAATGGTGTCTGTTTTGCCCTTGTCGGCACTTGATACAGTTTTGAGCATACACATTATAGCACATACGGATTTGCGCCACAATAGCAAAACACTGCCAATATACTGCCATTGACCGCCGATTTGCTGCCAACGCTATTTATCGGGAAAAAATTGCTCCATAAGACTCAAACTATCCCGGGAAGTATAGCCCCACAAGATTGAAGAAAGAGCCTCCACAGCATTCTTTCGCCTGCGGAAAAAGGTGCGTTCGCTGATGTCGGACACATGGGGTCGGATCATTTCAATAATCTCATCAACGCTCCGATACTGCTGGGGCGAAAGGTAGCTGTAATAAAGCAGCCAATAATACATCTCGCCGTGTTTATGCTTGTTTCGCATGATATTGACCGAGACTTCCAGCAACTTCAGCATTTGATAGCTTTTTTCAATGCTTCTGGCCTGTTCTTCGATGCCGTTATCCGAGAAATCCACACCGGCAAGGTAGATGGACTCCAAAAAGTCCTCGATACTGCTGCCAACCTCCATCTGAAACCGTCGTTTGACCTGCTGCACCGACAGCTCCAAACCCCACACCACATCCCGGTATTTTTTCAGAAGCAGGTAGGTATCGTGAAATCTTTGGTCTTCCGGCATCTGTTCCGGTTGCTTTTTCATCGGTCACACCTCCTTCACGGTTACGGGCGACAGCCGTACCTCAAACTGGAATATCTCTGTGGAATCCTTGCACGACAGCACAAGCAAATAGCGATAGTCTTTCAGCTTCCGGAGATCACAGACATGAATAAATGCTTTCCTGCAATCGTCGGATAAGGGTAATAACTTACACTGGAGCCTTGGGCATGAAAAGCAAGGAAAGCCTTGTGCAGCAAGGATTTTTGCCGCTTTTTGCAGAATAATCTCCGTGTGCGATTTTGAAACGCCGGAACTGTTTTCTGACACGCTACCTTCCTCCGTTTCTTCGTCCATCTGAATATGGATATTAAGCGACATTGCCACCTCATCTTTGTCGATCATCACATCGGAAATCTGGAACATGGTCGAAAGATATTGCTTGAGGTAGATAGCCGTGCCGTGCGTTCCGGGGAATGCGACCATAGATAGATAGTCGAGCTCCTGCATTTTGCGGAGATAGCGTCCTGCCGTCGCCTTGGACACGCCCCAGCGCTGTGCAAGCTCCGCATACCCGATGAGTGGGCTTCCGGTGCCGTTTCTCATATACACGACGGGACCGACCTCTGAGCCTTGCACCTGCGTGTCGTTGTATACGGTGTTGATCCACAGATCCAGCATAGCGTCCATTTCCGAACAGCGGCCGGCGCTGACCAATTCATTGGCAACCGAGATCGGCAGAAAGAAGAAGCCAGTATCCTTCTGGCACGGGGCGTTGTACTCTAAAACTCTGTTGTATTTGCACCATCCTTTGATTTTGAATTTCACCAGCCTGCCCCGGCCGAGCAGCGTATAGGTGATAAGGTGTCTGTCCTGCAGCTCCCTGAGAATGGCAAGTGCCTGATGCTGAAAGCGAGTGCGGAACCACTCGGTTAGCTCGCTCACACGGCAGAGCCATTCGCCGGGATAGATCGTGTAGCTGATTCCATCGATCCGTTTATAGGAAGTACGGAAGTTTGCAAAGCAGGACAGCACCGTGAAATGGTAAAGCCCCGATGTGCCGCCGACACGGATGCTTTTATCCTTCATCAGCAGCCCGATAAATTGCCGGTAGATCCGGCAGCGTGGGTAATCCACGATTTGTTTTAATTCTAATTGATACTCTGACATGGTTGTTTCCTCCTTGAAACAGGAAAAGCGGTGCAGAACCAAATGGAACTGCACCGCTCAGGCAGCAAACTATTGATTTTTGCGCCTTTTGTAGTATAATATTCATATAGCCTATAGAGAAACAAGGTTGTTCCTCTGTTGCCAACAAATATTGATACGAGTGAGATACCTGATTTTGAGGTACACGACGGGTACACAAAAAAGTTTTTCTCGCAAAATCAGACTGGTAACGGAAGGAATAACCGCCGTATAAGATACCTATGACACTCATTTTTATGGGTGAGGAGATATTCAAAACGGAGTGGGAATAAGAAAAAAGTGAACATGAGGGGCTGCAAAGCCTTGAAAACACTCACTTTTTGAAAATCTCATTTCCTGTTTGATAGCAAAATGATAGCAGATACTAAAGCCATTTTGTTTGTTCTTGTATTGGCGAGCGAATGGTTTGCAGGTTTGCTGTCGCATCCAATCCTATATTGAGAGCGAAAAAGGCTCTGCTGACTTTCTGTAAAAGAAGGTCGGCAGAGCCTTTTCTATTTAGACAAGAGTATTATTTCTTGCGCAAAACATTTGAAACGGTGGATTGCGAAATATCCAGCATCGCTGCAATGGTTTCTTGATTAATTTTTTGTTTGCAGAGATCTTTGATTACTTCGTTTCTTTGAACTGTTGAGGTGATTTCGGGAAGTCGATGAATTGTTTCGGAAACAACTCCAGAAGCGGTTACGGTCTTTATTAAAGTTGTTCCATCATCTAATACAGCTCGTGCAATTTTAGCCCCCGTTTTTTTGTTTGGCTTAAACGCAAGAGAAACAATATTTGCAGCGGTTTTTCCAACTCCCTGAAGATCCACAGTCTTGAATACGTTCATTAGATTAGTCGCCATGTATTATCCCTCCAGATTATCAAATTAATATTATAATAATATTAATTTGATAATTTGCCAAGAGCGTCTGAACATCATTTTCCCGTGTGTTCTTTGAGGTCGGCAAGGAGCATATCACTAAGCTCCTGCGACGGCGTGATCTTGTGCCACTGACCAGAGGTGTCAAGTTCAGGATAGCGGTAACGCCAGCGGTCGTATTCTTCTTTGGTGATCTCTCCCACTTTCAGCTTGGCGGCGACTGCGCCCCATGCGGCAAGCATCCTGTGAAGCGCCGCTGCGTCGCGCCCTTTGTGGATGTGGACGCGCAGATGCACCTCGTCTTCGCACTCACAGACTTCAAGCCCATACCTGTCTTCCAGCGTGAACAGCGTGTGCATCAGCCCCACATAGGAGTCAATGTCCGGTACATCCAGCGCCTTGGGCGAAACGTCAAGCGCCTGTGCCAGCGCAGCGGTCACGTCCGCTTTGGGCGTTCTGGAACCATTCTCGTACTGCGCAAGGCGGACATCTGCGGATTTCTCCGGGAAACCCAGCGCCATACCGAGATATTTCTGTGTCATGCCCCGCAATGTGCGGAAAAAGTGGATGCGTTCACCAATCGCCATAATAGCCATCTCCTGTGTCGGTTGTCTTTGATAATGAGTATAGCAGATATGTTTAATTTCGTCAAGAAAAATCTAAGCAAATTCATTTAATATTTTCCTGTAAACCGGCTTGACTTAAACCAATATGTATAGTACAATAGCTGCAAGCTAAGCATTTTAGCTTAATTCATAGAAATTTTACAATTAGTATAGTCAACAAATACAGAAAAAATGTCCGTTGTAAAGTGAGGGGGTGAAATCCAAAAGCCGTAAAATTGAATGACCGTCCAAGGGATACTTTCTCCGGGGAAGCAGGCGATGAAATGAGCGTGCCAAGGAGAAAAGGAAACGGCACAGCGCCGAAAAGGGTTGCCTGCCAGAGTCCTGCGGATAGAACGGCGAAGCAATCAACCACAAATCAGGAAAGGAAGGTATTTTGCCTATGGCAGGAGAAATTTTTATGAGAGTAAATGAAGTTGCGGAAGAGCTTGGCGTATCGGTTCCGTATGCGTATAAGCTCATTCGTGAGTTGAACAAAGAGCTGCGAAAGACCGGCTGCATCACCATTGCAGGCAGGATTGACCGCAAGTTCTTCCATGAGAAGTTCTACGGAACGAGAGAACCGAAGGAAAGAAGGGAATCGAATGGCAGCGTTTAAGGACAAGAAGAACGGCTCATGGTATGTGCAGTTTCGCTATACCGACTGGCGCGGTGAGCGCCAGCAGAAATTGAAGCGCGGCTTTGCCACGAAAAAAGAGGCGCAGGCATGGGAACGCGAGTTTCTGATGCAGAAGCAGGCTGACATCAATATGAGCTTCGAAAGCTTTGTGGCGCTCTATGAAAAGGACGTCAAACCCAAGTTGAAGCTCAACACATGGCTCAGCAAGGAGCATATCATCCGCACAAAGATTCTGCCGTATTTCAAAAAGCGCAAGCTCTCGGAAATCACCGCCCGTGATGTGATCGACTGGCAGAACGAGATACGGCAGCACACCAAGTCAAGCGGCGAAAGCTATTCCCCGGACTATCTCAAGAACGTTCATACCCAACTGAGCTGTATTTTCAACCACGCCATCAAGTATTACGGCTTGCAGATTAATCCCGCTGCAAAGGCCGGAAATATGGGCAGCGAGCAGACGAAGGAAATGCTGTTTTGGACGAAGGAAGAATACCTCAAATTCATCGACGCCATGATGGACAAACCCATGCTGTACTACGCCTTTGAAATCCTGTACTGGTGTGGCATCCGCGAGGGTGAGCTGCTGGCGCTGACGCCTGCGGACTTCGATTTTGAGAAGAAAACGCTCCGCATCAATAAATCCCATCAGCGCTTACAGGGCAAGGACGTTATCACCACGCCGAAAACGAAGAAAAGCAATCGCGTAATCCAGATGCCTGACTTCCTCTGTGACGAGATGCAGGACTATTTCAAGCAGCTTTACGGACTGGAATCGGACAGCCGCATCTTCCCCCTGACCAAGCACACCTTGAAGCGCGGCATGGAGTTCGGGTGCAAGGCGTCTGGTGTCAAGGTCATTAGAATCCACGATTTGAGACACAGCCACGTTTCTTTACTTATCAACATGGGCTATTCCGCCGTTGCCATCGGCAATCGTGTGGGACACGAAAGTGTGGAAATCACCTACCGGTACGCGCGCCTGTTTCCTACTGTGCAGAAGGAAATGGCAGATAAATCGAACGTCGAGAGGGGTAATTGAAAATGTCACTGAAAAATCGGGACACCCACAACCGCTGGCGCAATAAGACCGTTGCCTTCCGGGTGTCACCGGAGGAAGATGCGCAAATTGCAACCTTCGTCAAGCTCTCCGGGCTGACGAAGCAGGACTACATCACGCGCCGTTTGACCTGCAAGGATGTGGTAGTACAGGGCAATCCGAGAGTTTACAAGGCACTGCGCGACCAGCTTGCCGCTGTACTGAACGAGCTGCGGCGCATTGAGATGGGTGGCAGCGTGAACGACGAGCTGCTGGACGTGGTTGAAATGATCGCCGCCATCATGGACGGCATGAAGGAGGAAAATGCCTATGGAGAATGAAAACTATAAAAAGAAAACGACCGCCCCGGACACATCTGTTGGCGCAGATGATGGGCAGCCGCTTCACAATTCAACTGAGAACAGTATATCCACTTTTGATGAAGAAATCAACGGTGATTTTCAAAACAGTGCGGAAAATCTGGACGAAATCTACCGAAGGATGCAGCGGTTGACAGACCCGCATTACCTGCACACGATTTCCATGACCGAGCTGTATCAGACTGCATATCAGAGCAGACCGCCCATTATCGACGGCTTGCTCTACGCGGGCGCGTACATCCTCGCAGGTGCGCCAAAGATCGGCAAGTCATTTCTGGTGGCGCAGATCGCCTATCATGTCAGCACCGGCGAAGCCCTGTGGGGCTGCGAAGTCCATCCCGGTACGGTGCTGTACCTCGCTCTGGAAGATGATTTTCAGCGCATCCAGAGCCGTATGTTCATGATGTACGGCGTCAACGACACCGACCGGCTGCACTTTGCAACCGCTGCGGGCAAGATTGGAAACGAGCTGGACGAGCAGCTTGAGAACTTCGTGCGGGAACATCCCGACACCAGGCTCATTATCATCGACACCATGCAGAAAATCCGCGAGGTCGGCGGCGAGGCATACAGCTACGCCAGCGATTATGAGATCATCGGTAAGCTCAAGCAATTTGCCGACAAGCACTGCATCTGCGTTTTGACTGTCCACCACACCCGCAAGCAGCCTGCCGGTGACAGCTTTGAAATGATCTCCGGTACAACAGGACTGCTCGGCTGCGCAGACGGGTCGCTTCTCATGCAGAAGAAAAAGCGCACGGCGCTGGAGGCAACTATCGACGTGGTGGGACGCGACCAGCAGGATCAGATTCTCTATCTGAAAAAGGACGCCGATACGCAGATTTGGAATCTCGAAAAATTGGAAAACGAGCTGCACAAGGAACCGCCCGATCACGTTCTGGAAGCTGTTTCAAGGCTGGTGTCCGCAGATCAACCGGTATGGACAGGCTCGCCCTCCGAGCTTGCCGGTGTCGTCCATGCCGGCATGGCGGCTAATGCGCTGAGCAAGTATCTGAATGTGAAGTCTGGCAGACTGTTGGATGAATACCACGTCCGCTATGAGAACAAAGTCCGGCACAAAGGGCGGCGTATCACGCTGACCTTCATAGCCGAAAACGAATAAGCCGCGCGACAGCTGCGACGGTTGCAACGGTGAAAATGATACCGTAAAACAACCGTCGCAATCGTTGCGACCGTCGCGGAGAAAGGCCGGCAGCACGACCTTCCGCGTCCCCCGTCCCCATCGAAAAATCCGCAGAGTTTGAGATGGATGTGGGCAGGAGATTATGAGCGGAACTTGTCTGCAAATAAGCTGCTGACCACGCCGGTTTTTGCGGTTTGTATCCACACCGCAAACTGCAAAACCGGCAGAGGCATCCGCAGATGCCGCATACCCCCTCGGAGAGCCCACGATACTTTGCAGCCGCAGGATGAAAGTATCATAGTGGGTTATTACACTTCCGCAGAAGTGCCTCCCCGAAAGCCCCCGTCCTGCACAATCTGAACTCAGGAGGTAAACTGCCTATGGCAAGAGGCGACGGTATCCACCGTACCAGCGCAAGAAACGCAAGAATGAAAGACGCAGACATCGGCAACGCGCAAGCACACAACGAGCGCGAAAAATCGTCGTATGTCAATCAGGACATCGTTCCTGAACGGACGCCATACAACGTCCATTTCAAAACACCAACCGCCGGGTATAAGGAGATGTTCGAGCAGATGCGCTCCGATGGTGTGATCTCCACACGCGGTCTGAAAGCGGATGCTGAGACATTCGGAGAGCTGATCTTCGACGTCAACTCCGCCTACTTTTTCAACCACGGCGGCTATGACTTTGCAAAACAATTTTACGCCGATGCCTACAAAGCTGCAATCAGAATTGTGGGCGGCGAGCAATACATCCTATCGGCGGTCATGCACGCCGACGAGCGCAATCGCGCCATGTCCGATGCACTGGGGCAGGACGTGTACCACTATCACCTTCATGTGGTCTATATCCCCATCGTGGAAAAACAGATTCTATGGACGAAACGCTGCAAGGATAAATCGCTGGTGGGGACGGTCAAGGAAACGATACAGCAGGTCAGCATGAGCAAGAAGTGGAACTCCAAGCCAGCGCTGGACGAGAATGGCGAGTCGATTCTGAGCACCAAGGGCAACTCCGCACATCGGATCTGGAACGTGAAAACGCAGAGCTTCGCGGGAAAGTTCAACACTATGAAGACGTAATTCAGCGCAATAACCTCTGGCATTTCTTCCGTCCACGCAGAGAAAAAGCGGCAATGCGGGACGATGCACGCTGATGCCGTGTTGTGCTGAGAAAAACGGATTTTATCGAATGGGAGCGTCCAGATCGAGCCGCGTATCATTTGGGCGCTCCCTATTCAAAAATCAGCCTGTTTTTGCGGGTGTAGAGCTGAGAAAAAATCTTGAAAACGCGCCTGTTTTTGCAGAATAGGCAGAAATGGAGGCAATATGAAAACTGGACTGACCAAACGGCAGAAAACGACCTGCATTTATTTTGACGAAACCAGCAAAAACGTTGAAATTCAAACGCATAATACCGCGCTCAAAAAGCGGCTGGCAAAATACGCGGCAACGTATCCCGACCTATGCAGGCAGACCGACGATGACGAACAGGGCGGTCTGACCTTTGAGATTGACCGCAGCCGCTTTGCCGTTCGCTTGACTGCGCCGTATTCCGACGAGCGCCGTCACGCGGCAAGTGAGCTTGCTAAGAAGAATGGGTTGAGAGGACGAGTATAAGCTCATATCAGCCACAGCCGTCCGCAGGAGTTTGGATGCTCCTGCGGGCGGCTTTTTTCTTTGCAGAGAACATCTCACGTTCTGGGGAGATTATCTTGCGAATATCGTCGTTTTGTGCTATAATACAATCAGTTTAAATTTGGAACGGAGAATTGCAATGCCTATTTCCTACGATAAGCTCTGGAAGCTGTTGATCGATAAGAAAATGAACCGGACAGATTTGAAAGACGCATCCGGTATCAGCTTCAATGTGCTTGCCAAGATGGGAAAAAACGAATTTGTCTCTATGGAAAGCCTGCATAAGATTTGCTTGACGCTCAAATGTGATGTAGGAGACATCATGGAGTTCATTGATGAAGGAGATACAGAACAGTCATGATTTCAATCGAACTACGCAGGAGTGAAAAGAAAATGCAGCAACCGTTGACTTGTGTTGAAATATGCGCTGGCGCTGGTGGACAGGCTTTGGGGCTTGCAATGGCGGGTTTTGTCCATGTCGCGCTTGTCGAGTATGAAGAAGATTATTGCAAGGTATTAAAGCAGAATCGCCCGGAGTGGAACGTCATTTGTGCAGATGTTCACGATTTTGACGGACGCCCATACCACGGCGTCGATCTGCTGGCTGGCGGCGTTCCTTGCCCGCCTTTCTCCGTTGCAGGAAAGCAACTCGGTCAGGACGACGAAAGAGACCTTTTCCCGGAGGCCATTCGGCTTATCAAAGAAATTCAACCGCGTGCTGTCATGCTTGAAAATGTCCGTGGCTTTCTTGATCCGGGCTTTGATGAATACCGCGACCACATTTTTACATCGATTCAAAAGCTCGGCTATGTAACCCATATCAAGCTCTTGAACGCCTCTGATTATGGTGTTCCGCAGCTACGTCCCAGAGTGGTTATCATCGGCATTCGGAAGGATCAGATTGGAGCATTTGCCTATCCTGATGAACAACCAGACATCGCCCCCACTGTTGGTGATACGCTCCGTGATTTGATGGCGCAGAACGGATGGGAAGGTGCGAAGCAGTGGGCATCTAATGCAAACCGGATCGCTCCGACCCTTGTAGGCGGCTCCAAGAAGCACGGTGGTCCTGACCTTGGTCCCACACGCGCCCGTAATGCATGGGCAGAGTTGGGCGTAGATGGTCGAGGAATTGCAAACGAAGCACCCGCCCCCGGATTTGAGGGTATGCCCCGCTTGACAAGCCGAATGATGGCACGGATTCAAGGTTTCCCCGATACATGGACATTCGGAAACCGGAAAACCGTAGCCTGTAGGATGATTGGAAATGCATTCCCGCCCCCGGTTGCCCGGGCAGTTGGAGAAAAAATAAAGGAGTGTTTGGAGCATGGATGCATTGATAGCAAACGCGAGATTCCACTTTCACAAGCAGTTGTTTGAAACCAACACACTGACGTTGACCACGGCAGGTGTCGCATCCAATGCAGACACCAGCAGCCGCGGCTCAAAGGCGATTGTGCGGAGGATCGTTGACATTCTTGTGGAGGAACAGCATCATGCTGTCTCCACGGTTGACAAAATTTCCGGGCAGACTCTCGGAAAGCAATTTGAAACGCTGACAATGGAGTTCCTGCGTGAAACCTTTCCCTATTTGCAGAACCTCCGTCCCGGAAACTGGACAATTCTTCAGCTCGGCAATAACAACAAACTGAAAACAAGCGATTTTGCGCAGTACGAGCATCTTGCTTACTTAAATGCGCTTACGACACAGAACGCACAGTTGGCTGCTGCACTCGGGAATGATTACCTCGTTGCACCTGACGTTGTTGTTTACCGCGATCTCTATGAGGACAGCGAGATCAATGCCGCTCAGCCCATTGTTGATGACGAAATCTGCAAGATGGCTGATATTCGGAAGTCTAACGGCGGCAAGCCCATTCTTCATGCGAGTGTTTCTGCAAAGTACACGATGCGCAGCGACCGCGCACAGAACAGCCGCACAGAGGCATTGAACCTGATTCGTAACCGAAAGGGACATTTGCCGCACATTGTCGTTGTGACGGCGGAGCCTATGCCGAATCGTTTGGCATCTCTTGCGCTCGGTACTGGCGATATTGACTGCGTATATCACTTTGCACTCTATGAGCTGATTCGAGCGGTTAAAGAGGCGGGTTCTGAGGATGCGGTAGAAACGTTGGAAACCTTGGTGCAGGGCAAGCGGCTGAAGGATATTTCCGATCTCCCACTGGATTTGTCTGTGTAATGGCTGATTCTGTTTCCTCTGTCCGCCGTAGTGAGATCATGTCGCACATCAAAAGCAAAGATACCAGTATTGAACTTTTGGTGCGCCGCAAGCTGTTTTCTATGGGATACCGCTACCGTGTGAATTACAAGGCGCTGCCCGGAAAACCGGATATTGTATTCACCAGAAAGAAAATTGCTATCTTCATTCATGGATGCTATTGGCATGGGCATGATTGCGGCAGTCATTATGCTCATGCCAGCCAATCCAATAAAGCATATTGGGGACCCAAGATAGAGCGAACAAAGCAACGAGATCAAGAGCATATTCAGGCACTTGAGGCTGACGGCTGGAAAGTCATTGTGCTGTGGGAATGTGAAATAAGAGGTAATTTTGACGGCACAATGAATGCATTAATAGCGGTGTTGTAAAATCACTTTGTTAAGACAGAGAGAAGAGGTGCAAAGATGTCATTCTTAATTGCTGTTCATGTGAATGAAGGTATTGTCCTTGCAAGTGACCGCCGTACAACCTATACAAATACACAAACTTGTGGCGATACAATCATTCAACGCATAGGCATACACACTACAAACTCTACTGACAAAACATTTCCCTGTCCTAATGGAGCTGGTATATCAACTTGTGGCGATGCATCTTTGCTAGGAAAGCCGATAACAGGTTTTATACAAGATATGATACGATCACGAATTGGTGATGATTGTCCTGTATCCTCTATTCCGCAAGTAATTATTGACTATTTTAATGAACTTCCACTAGTACCAGATACTCACTTCATCGTAGCAGGATATGATAAAACAGAGTCTGGGAAACAGCAGTTGCTGTATAAGGTACGTGTTAAGGAAAAAAGTATTGATCAAATTAACACTGATAGCCAAGGAGCCTTTTGGGATGGTGAAACCTATACCCTTACACGGTTAATACAGAATGTTGCAATCAAGACTACCGATAACAATTATCTTGATCTTCCTTTTGAAGATATCCTTTGGGGGTATTTTACCTTACAGGATGCAATTGATTTTGCTCGCTACGCTGTAGAAACTACGATACAAACAATGCGTTTCAAAAATGTAGTTGAAACTGTAGGTGGTTCAGTTGACATTCTCGTAATTACACCTGATGAGACAAAGTGGCTTCAGAAGGAACTTTTAAGGTGAGGTAAATAACAATGAAACTTAGAAATTTCCTTTATTTGAATACAAAGGTACTCGAAGATTATGTTGCAGCAATTGACGGCTACATATACGATGAAGAATCACAGGAGATTGCGACCAGCAGTGAAAACACTTTGGGTGGAAAGGGAACGATTAGTGTCATATCGGGGAACGGTTCGCACACTGGAAAGCGATCCGAAGAAATCAAAAGATCTGTGCATATTAGTGACGCCGCAAAGTTTGAAAAAGTCTATAAATATCTTCGATCGGATGACGAAGGATTGAAATACTTTGAGTTTCTTACCGATGCGGACTACAGCGGCTTGTATCGGGATGATTTCCTTGAAGTTTTGGTTACTGCCCGTTTCTCAAAAATGAAAGAATTAACTGACAGTGTAAAGAAAATTGCAGAACTGGCTACGGTTTTGGAATCTTTTACCGATCAACAGATTTTGGACAAAAAAACCAACGAAGCCATCCAGGGATTTTCGGCATTAGGACAAATGAAGTCTGGAAAAGAAATCGCTTGCGTATTTGAATTTGAAGACGGACTGCATCCTTTGGTTGCATATCTCGATGAAAGCTACTTCAGATGCGGACAAGAGAACTTTGTTGGACAGGCTTATCTGTTATGCAAAATTATTCGAAAGGTTCCGAAGGGGCAGAGCATAAAGTTAGATGAAATTTTCGATGACATCAAAAAGCTCCCACTTAACAGATCGCAGCGAAGGAATATGCCAAAGAATATGGATAACCCAGCAGAACTCAGAGACGTTATTAAAGGCCCCGCCCTTGTGGTTCTCCCAATTGCAGTATATCAGTGATTTTTTAACTGTAATTAGCGCGTTATAGATCTTATTGCTATTCTGTCTGAAACATCCCCATCAATGCAGCACACTCCTGAATTAGAGGACGAGGGTGACGAATTTCCATTCTAACCATATTGCCAATTCGTCAACATACATGATATAATACAAATATCACACACAACAAATTTCCGCTATTGATAGCATCCCCTGATAGCTTTTTGATAGCAGAAAGTCGGATACCCCATAGGATCAGGATAACTGGTATCAAATCAAGCCAAATGGAATCAAACGGTCTATACAAAAAAGTTTAGACTGCATTTCCACTTGGCGAGTGGGAATAAATATTTAGTGTTTCCCGAATCCTGAAAAGCGGTGGTAATACAGCGTTTTTCAGGATTTTTCTTTTTTAGCGGCTACAAATTGGCTACATTTGCAGCGATTTTTGTAGCCAGAGGCTCACGGCATAATGCCGTCAAGCTGTCTGGCTACCTCCACCTGCTTGTTGGGATACAGGTGACTGTACGTGTCCATCGTTGTCTGTACCTTTTCATGTCCGAGCCGCTCCGCGATCAGCAGCGGAGAGAAGCCCATCTCCACCAGCAGGCTGGCGTGGCTGTGTCGAATGTCATGCACCCGTATCCGCTTCACGCCCGAAGCCTTGCAGCCATACTCCATTTCGTGGTATAGAAAGCTCTTGGTGTAGGGAAAGAGCCTGTCGTCCTTTTGCAGCCCGTAGCAATGGGACATATACTCCTGCAAACAGTTGCAAAGGCCGTCGGGAATAGGGATAGTACGGATGCTTTTCGGTGTTTTCGGAGTGGTGATAATATCCTCTTTGCCGAGGCGCTGATAGCTCTTGTTCACCGTCAGGGTCTTCTTCTCGAAGTCGATGTCCGACGGTGTGAGTGCCAGCAGCTCTCCCTCCCGAATCCCCGTGTAGTACATGGTCATGAATACCGTGTAGCTGGCGGGACGGTCTTTCATGCTCTCGATAAATGTCTGGAACTCATCCTTTGTCCAGAACAGCATTTCATCGGCTTTCTTCTTGCCAATGCTCCCCGCCTTGTGGCAGGGATTTTCTTTCAGCCCATAGTATTTGACTGCGTAGTTGAAAATCGCCGTGAGCTGGTTGTTGATGCACTTGAGATAGGTCTGAGCGTAATAATCGGAATGTTTTGACCGCAACAACACATAGAAGCACCGCCACGCCGGTATATCTTCAATATCCAAAATATGTTGCAGGCGTAGAACACGCATTGCACATGGCATATAAACATCTGATTTGTAAATGCAAAAATTCATTTGCGTTTACAGATTTTCAATTTGCGAATCTGGTAGCAATCTTCACAAATGTGTGCTATAATGTGACTATGTATTTTGATAAGGGGGACTTCCCAATATGCGCATCAGCTATAACAAGCTCTGGAAGATGCTTATTGACAAAAATATGAAAAAGAGTGATTTGAGAGAAAAAGCCGGCATCAGTTCTGCCTCCCTTGCAAAGCTCGGCAAAGGAGACAACATAACCACGGATGTTCTTCTTCGTATCTGCGAGGTAATGGATTGCCGGATTGAAGACATTCTTGAAACGGTTCGTGACTAACCAACGCCAAAGAATTTGATTAGGAGGTTTTGACATGACCATATTGGGCAAGAAACAGATGTCGGAAGAAGACATCAAATTGAATTATATTACTCCGGTCATTCTTGATGGATGGAAGGGTCACGTTACGATGGAGACCAAGATCACGGATGGTAGGATCAACATTAGTGGCAATATCGTTGCTCGTAGTAAGCCTAAGTTTGCCGACTATATGCTTTACCTCAATGACGGGAAGCCCATCGCTGTAGTCGAAGCAAAGGATAATAATCATTCTGTATCTCATGGTTTGCAGCAGGCAATGACTTATGCTCAGATGATGGATCTCCCATTTGCATATTCCTCAAACGGAGATGCTTTCTATGAGCATGACTTCTTGACCGGAAAAGAGCAGCAAATTGCATTGGAGGAATTTCCAACTCAAGAGATGCTTGTGGCGAGATATTACGCTGAGCTGCACAGCGGCAAGGGCATTTCCGATATGGAAAAGAAAATTGTCTCGCAGCCGTACTATTCTTCTCAAAGCACGTACCCTCCACGATACTATCAGCGAAACGCAGTAAACAGAACCGTTGAAGCAAATCTGTTGTTCTTCGATAACACAAAGCCGACAACAGAAACATGGTTCTATAGAGTGGATATTCCGTCTGACAGAAAGCACTTTTCCAAAACCAAGCCGATGGAGTTAAAGCACTTTGATGATTGTATTGCTTGGTGGAACAACAGAGAGGTAATTCCCGACGGAGAATATTTCAAGTCACAGAAGTTTACCGCTGATTATCTGCTGAATGAACAGGGCTGCAATATCGACCTTTGTGGCTATCCTCACGAGGAAGAAGAAGTTCTCGATCCTCTCGATACGATCAGAGAGTATCAGGAGAGACGAACCTCCCTCAATGCCGAAATCGACAAGGTGCTTGCAGAGCCTGAAGCATTGCTGCCGGGAGGTGTAATCAAATGATTCCCGAGCAGTTGAAATTAAGCATTTTGCAATCAGCATTCCAAGGTAAGCTCACGGGAGAATGTGTGCCAAACGAAACTGCGGATGATCTATACCAGCAGATACAATCTGAAAAGCAAAGACTAATAAGTGAAAAGAAAATCAAAAAAGAAAAGCCCTTGCCTGAAATCTCTGCTAATGAAATCCCCTTTGACATCCCAGATAATTGGCGATGGTGTTATGTTGGAGATTTATTCTTACATAACACGGGAAAGGCACAAAATTCTTCTGGTTCAACAAACGGTATAATCAGAAAATTTATAACCACTTCAAATCTCTATTGGGGTGAATTTGATTTTACAAAAGTAAAAGAAATGCCTTTTACCGACACAGAGCTGGAAAGATGTACTGTAAAAAGAGGAGACCTGCTTGTTTGTGAGGGTGGCGATTGCGGCAGGTCTGCGGTTTGGGACTATGATGAAGAAGTTTGTATTCAAAATCATGTGCACAGACTTAGACCATATCGAGATGTGAACATTTATTATTTCTATTACCTGTTCTATCTTTACAAAAACACCGGAAGATTAAGAGGCAGAGGCGTTGCAATACAAGGGTTATCTAATGAAGCAATCCATAAGGTTGTTTTGCCGTTAGCCCCGCTCGAAGAACAGCATCGCATCGTTGCCAAGATCGAAGAACTCCTTCCGTATGTTGACAGGTATGCCACAGCTTATGAAAAGTTGGAGCAGTTTAACGCCAAGTTCCCGAATGATATGAAGAAATCCATTCTTGAATATGTCATTCAAGGCAAGCTCGTAGAGCAAAGAGCGGAAGAAGGAACAGGAGAAGAACTATACCGTCAAATTCAGGCAGAAAAACAGCAGCTGATCAAAGAAGGTAAGATCAAAAAGGAAAAGCCGTTGCCTGAAATTGTAGAGGACGAGATTCCGTTTGACATTCCTGAGAGTTGGAAGTGGGTTCGCCTATTGGATGTGGTTGAAGAAAAACCTGCCAATGGTTTTTCGCCTAAAGGCGTTGATTATCAGACCGCAGTGAAAAATCTTACGCTTACTGCAACAACCAGCGGCTACTTTAAGGCGGATGCCTTTAAGTATGTGGACATACAACTCGAACCCGACTCCAAGTATTGGCTGAAGAAAGATGACCTCCTCATTCAAAGAAGTAATTCACGGGAACTTGTTGGTACAAGTTGCATTTACACTGGGGATGATGACGCCTTCATTTATCCAGACTTGATGATGAAACTTAGGGTGATGAATGGTGTGGATGTAAAGTATGTGGATCATGTGTTAAAGTCGCCTTTGACAAGAAACTATTTCTCAAAAACCGCATCCGGAACATCAGAAAGTATGCCAAAAATTAACCAAGGTATTGTTTCCGCAACTTTAATACCACTTCCGCCTCTTGCCGAACAGAAGCGTATTGTTGCCAAACTCGAAGAAATCCTGCCGTTGTGTGAACGGTTGAAATGAGGTGAATAAATATGAATGCAGATTGGGTAATGGTCATAATCACAGGGGTTTATGTTATAGCAACCATTTTCATCTGTTGGGCAAATATCAAGGCTGCCAATGCATCTAAAGAACAGTTGAGGGAGATGCAAAAGCAATTTGCAGAAACGAACAGACCTATTATCGAGCTTGAATTCCACTATAGCAGAAGAACATGGTATATCGCCCGTTTTGTAAACCGTGGAAACCTGAGTGCCCAGCATGTTAAAATCAATTTAGATCAGGAATTCATTGACAGTCTTCCGGAAGAGTCAATGAGAAAAGAATTAGAACGGATAAAAGGCAAAGAGTGCATTATAGGCGCTGGACAGCATTATGACTTGTATATCGGCAGCAATAAACTTCGTGGAAATCCAAACATGAAGCCGCTAACAGGAACAATAGAATATGAATCACAAGTCAAAACCTATCAAAGTGATCTATTTGTGGATCTGGAGCACTATATGACATTTTTCTCATCAACAACCGATGAGGAAGATTTGCTTAAATCTGTGAAAAGGATTGGTGATGAGCTCAAAGGCATAACGCAAATCCTAAGTGTCCAAAACACGAAAAAGGAAGATTCCGAATAAACATATCTTTTTCAAAAACAAAGAACTCTTGCCGTTGTGCGAAAGGTTGAAATGAGGTGAATATACAAAATATGTGGGCTAATATTGCTAATTTTGTCAGTAAAAACTGGATTGATATATTGCTGGTTATCGTAGGTGCTTCAGCGTTTATCATTTATTGGGTTCAAGAACGCCGCAAGATTTCAGAAGCAGCATCGCTGATTGTCTTGCAGGTAGAAGAACTGCAAACAAGCATTGCAGAAGTAGGATCTTATATTTCAGAAGGCAAATTAAACGATGGTGCTTTCTATGAGTCTCAAATGCTTTTCAAAACAGATTATTGGGACAAGCACAAGCATTACTTCGTAAGAAAAATGGATTCATTCAGCTTTAGAATGTTTGATGAATTCTATAATTGTGCATCAGAAATTCTTGAGCAGCAACAGTTGATGAAGAACCTGCAAAAGAATTCTCTGTTCTTAACGCAGCAGATGCTAATGCAGTCCGAAACGAACTACATTTTGCAGATACTGGCAATGTGTGCGCAGAATCCTGTGGATGTACCGACTCTCCTCAAGACAATAGAAGGAAGTCTCCCAGCTGATGCTTCTGATGAGCAAAAAACTGCTTTTGAGAATCTAATGAAACGAATGACTGCGTCAAATCAGAATATAGACCCAAATACATTTTGGAATACTTATAATCAGAGCAAAGCCAATCTTCATTCGGTAATCAATCAAAATGCGCTTACACATTACATTCCCGTCCAAATTCGGATTACTCTCGAAAACGCATTGAAGAAGTACAATGCTATACAAGTTATAGGTTGTGAGGGTTACAGAAAACTGAAGAAAATTGCAAACAGAAAATTTTAATCATACAAAAACTGTCTAAAATGTTCGCTGTTGTGTCAATGGCTGAAATGAGGTGATTTGCTTGATAGACCGAATTGTACATGAGATTCGTATGGCTTTGTCCCATGAACTGTATTTGTCAGCATTAGCACTTGCGCTGACTTTACCTGACACCTGTGGAAAAGCTGAATATCCCAACGAGGATTACAATGGCGTGCGCTATAAAAACTGGTGCAGCCAATATGTTATTACAGATAGATGTGATTCTCCACACGGATATGATATGCCCTATCTGAACGAGGAAATTATTTATAGTTTGCGTAATTGTCTGCTTCACCAAAGCACACCAAATGTAGAGCAATCAAGAATTCACGAATCTCGGTGCAAGGTTGATAAATTTGAGCTTGTCATAACCGGAGAAGATGGTGCTAACGGTGATCTGAGCATGGTCGCCTATGGCAAAGATATGAACATAGTGCGGAGAGAATTGAAAGTACATATATCCCACTTGTGCTACATTCTTTGTACTGCGGCAGAGGACTATTACAAGAACAACAAGGAAAAATTCGATTTTATAAAGTATTCAATCGAAGATGACAGACCAAAAACTTTTTTGTGATGCATATTTTGATTTGAAAGAAACAAAGAATGACCAGAGCAAAGGCGATCAAGCGTAAAAAGTTGGTCGCTTTTGTTTTTTAATTATCTGAAAGGAGACTTGTTCAGGAATGAAAAGTTGAAGCACGAACAATATAATGCAAAGCGCATACAAACCACACCCAAGCACCTAACATTAGACCTATTTAATACTGGATGTTGGCGGGCAGGCACAATCTGCGCCTGCCCGCCTTGTCTGCCCAAAAAGCGCGGCAGGCGACGGCAGTCAATGGCGCAAAGCGTTCATCTTGACCATTGACGGCGGTCGGCTGCTGCGCTATAGCCTTTCCGTCAGCTATCGAAAGGCTTATATTCCGTCACTGCTTTCAGGTATGCTTCGGGATCGCCGTTCAGAACCAAGTCTGCATAAGCAAGCGGGTCATTGTAGATCAGATAATCCAGCTCTGACCGCTGGAAGCGGTTATCGGCAACTTCGTTTTCAACGGCGGTGCAGTCAATGGAAAGCTGGCTTCCATCATCAAAAACCAATTCTACGCAGGCTGTGTCTATGTTGAATTGACAGGATATAAGTTTGCTCATGGTCATACCTCCAAGATGTTTTTTGAGGTGAGTCAGGCGGTCAATTCCGGGTGATTATTGGCGGGAATCATACCGAAACCCGCTGCAAATCATTCAAAATAAGTCGTTGCGAACGGTTAGTACGTATAAAATAGCTGGCTACAAAACGGCTACAAAATTCGTAAGGAACCTATGTACAGCCCGAAATACGTGGATTATTTGGACAAAAAGCGTATCGAGAGTGCATTTTATAACCCTAAATCAAAGCCCAAGACTTGAGTGGGCATAATCCAGCTGAATATTAAAAACAAAGCACCTGGCTATCGGCACCGACCGATAACGAAGTTTTTGGCAAAGTAATCGGGATGGCAAAGGCGAGAGAAAACATCGAGTACAAGTCATTAGACTTTACTCGATGTTTTTCTTTTTATTCGCACATTCGATTTCTAAAAATTTTCCCGATACAATGGTTATAGAAAAAAGCCAAGAAATTCAAGATTACAGAACGGAGGATATGAATATGGAAAAATACAAATTTGATGACAGAAACGGTCTGTGGTACGAATTGCAGGGCGACTATTACTTGCCTTGTCTGAAACTACCGGAAGAAGAATAGGCATATATCGGGATATGGGGACAGCGCCATCTTCGGTATCTCAAGAAACATCATCGTGTACGCTATGCCAACCTGCTGACCAGCGGCAAGCTGAACGGCTACCTTGTTGACATCGACCGACAGGCTGAGGAAATGTTCGAGCAGCTGGTAAAGCAAATGGCTGAGCGCGAAGGTGTGACCGAGCAGCTGAAAGCAGCCAATTCGATGGAGTGGGTGCGGAAGTTGAACAGCATCCGTAACAGAGCGGTAGAAATCACAAACAGCGAACTGATATATGCGTAAATGGAGCGGACTACCTATTTGGTAGTCCGCTCTAAACAGCTTGCGCCACCGCAAGGCAAGGTGAATAAAGGGTAAGTGTTAGCAAGAGAATATGCCATGTAACAACGCCCGGGGCACTGCGTCGCAGTGCCCCGGGGTTATTGGAGACGGTCTATGGGGGAAATGAGTTCTCTTTCATCAAGTTGCTGACACATCTGACCAGTGGATCAGCTCCCAGTATAAGGGGGTCCGCTCATCGGGATTCTCTTTGTTGGACGCTCAAGTATCCAAACATCACAAATTAAGCAGAAATATTTGATTTATTTGTTACAATTTATAACCATGCGTTTCTTGAAAAAATCCGGATCAGTATGTCGCATTCCGCATTGTAAACAGAAACAATCGCAATTACAGCCTACGCTGTTTATTTCGTATCCGTAACCACAATCATGACTGCAATGTTTGTTTCCCCACTTTTTTTGCAACGCATCAACCTCTGCCGATACCATTTTTATCATAGCAATTTCTCCTAAAGTACCACACAGCCCATTTTATAGTATATTTATAAATCAATTCTGACCCAATCGGAGCAGCACCAGTAAAATGTTTCCTTAGAATAACTATATACTCTTGTACTTCCCCTAAATTCAGTAGAACCAACAGTAATCTCCATTGGAGCTCTCAGTGCATTTGCAACATCATTTAATGATGTTAAATCTAATTTCCGAACCGTAATAACAGTAGAATCGTAAGAAGCGCTACTATTATCATATGTTCGAGATGTATAGCTCCAAGTAAAATTGTCATTTCCAGTAATCCATGTTTCGGTCATTTCAAGTTTTGCTTTTACAATCCCGGTATTAAAGAATGCAAAAGCTCCAATATAGTTCACCTTACTTGGAATCGTTATATTGCTAATTTTTTAGCAATTTTCAAAAGCATGTTGTCCAATCTTGGTAAGAGAATCTGGCAGATACAATTCAGCAATGGAATCACAATCTGCAAATCCATTTTCCATAATTTTCGTAACTGAAACTCCATTATAGCTTGCCGGGATCGTAACCTGCTCAAGCGCAAATGTGCCGGACGCCTTAATGCCGTATGTGCCGTCATCTAGGAGTACATAAATATAACCGCCATCAACTTGTTCCTTATTTCCGTTAACACTCCCCAGATTCACCGGCGTTGTGCTATCGGTATAGGTGATCCACAGTTCTCCATTAATGATCTCGGTCTTCGCTATCCCTCTGCCGGTATCGCCCTTGTCGCCTTTTTCACCTTTTTCGCCCTTGATATTTCCCAGGGTCTCTACTTCGCCGTTGCTCAGGGTGATTACCAGAACGCCATCGGTGGACACAGTGACATCGCTGATGCCAACGCCGTCGGCTCCATCCTTGCCGTCGACTCCCTTTGCGCCGTCCTGGCCCACGACCACGCCCAGATCGGATGTGTTGCCATCAGAATAGGTCAGCACCAGACGACCCTGTGCATTGATTTCGGACTTTGTGATGCCGATGCCGTCAGCGCCCTTGATATTGCCCAGATCAATGCTTGTGTTGTTGGTTAAGGTTACCTTGAGGTTTCCGGCTTCGGTGATGGAAACATTCGCAATGCCCACACCGGCGTCACCCTTGTCGCCTTTCTCGCCCTTCACAGCGCCCAGATTGATGCTCTGGCCGTTGGAGAGCGTCAGCACCAGCTCGTTTTCGGCATTGATCTCCGCCCGGGAGATGCCTACGCCGTCCTGACCATCCTGTCCGGCGGCACCGGTGTCACCCTTGTCGCCTTTTTCACCTTGGATGCCCTGTTCACCTTTTTCACCTTGGATGCCTTGAACACCCTGTTCACCCTGGGGACCGATTACTTTGCCCAACGTGGCAATGGTTCCGTCGCTGTAGGTGATCACCAGCTTGCCTTCCGCATCGATGGCGGCGGAGGCAACACCCACGCCGGCTTCACCGTCCTGGCCGTCCCGGCCGGCGGCACCGGTGTCGCCCTTGTCACCCTTTTCACCTTGGATACCCTGCTCGCCCTGGGCACCAGTGGCACCGGTGTCACCCTTTTCGCCCTTGGCGCCTCTCACAGTGCCGAGATTTTCGCTCTGCCCGTCGGAATAGGTCAGCACCAGCTCGCCGCTTGCGTTAATGGCAGCGCCGGAGATACCGTTTCCGGTTTCGCCCTTTTCACCGGCGGCGCCGGTGTCGCCCTTGTCGCCTTTCTCACCCCGGATGTTGCCCAGCTCCAGCTTTGTGCCGCTGGTAAGGGTAATGGTCAGCTTGCCGGAAACAATGTTGATATCCTCGATGCCGACACCGTCCTTGCCGTCCTGTCCGGCGGCGCCGGTTTCACCTTTCTCGCCCTGGATGCCTTGGTCAGGTTACAGACGCTATTTCTCCAACCGCCTGCGCAAACCTGCCACCGGCAGCTTTGCCGCAGAGAGGGCTATCACGATGCGTTATAGCCCTTTTCTCTTTTGCGAAAGAGAAACAGAAAAAGAAAGAATGAGGTGAAAAAGATATGGCGATTTATCATCTGGAAGCGAAGGTGGTCAGCCGGGGCGCAGGACGCTCCGCTGTGGCCGCCTCCGCTTATCTGAGCTGTTCCCGTCTCTACAACGACTACGACGGGATACAGCATGACTACACGAAAAAACAGGGGCTTGTCTGGCAGGAGGTTTTCTTGCCGGAATATGCACCGCAGGAATGGCAGGATCGTGAAAAACTCTGGAACGCCGTAGAGGAAGTGGAGACTGCTAAGGACAGCCGGTTGGCGCGGGAGTTTGTGGTTGCCCTGCCCATAGAGCTGAGCCGTGAGGAACAGATCGAGCTGCTTCAAGATTTTATCCGGAAGCAGTTTGTATCCGATGGAATGTGCGCCGACGCTGCCATCCACGACACCGACGGTCACAATCCCCACGCCCACATTCTGCTGACGGTGCGCCCGCTGGATGAACGAGGCAAGTGGCAGTACAAGACCGAGAAGGAATATCTCTGCATGAGAAACGGCGAGGAACGGGGTTTTACCGCCGCCGAATTCAAGTCGGCGCAGAACGATGGCTGGGAGAAGCAATATCCCTACAAGGTCGGCAAAAAGAAGGTGTACATGACACCATCTGCTGCTGAGGCGCAGGAGCTTATCCGTGCAGACAAGCATCCCAAAAGCACCCGCTACGGCAGACAGAATCCCATCTCCGAACGCTGGAACAGCGAGGAACAGCTTGTATCATGGCGGGTGGCATGGGCTGATGTGACCAATCTCTATCTGGGACGTGCCGGACGGGCGGAGCGCATCGACCACCGCAGCAACGCCGCACGGGGGCTGGATGAGATCCCCACCATCCATGAGGGTGTGGCAGCGCAGGCATTGGAGCGCAAGGGAATCATCTCTGACCGCTGCGAGATCAACCGGCAGATCAGCGCAGACAATGCGCTGCTGCGGGAATTAAAAGCTGAAATTAAGAAACTGGCCGCACTGGTCGTCCGTACTGTCCCCGCCATTGCGGAAGGGCTGGAAAAGCTGCGCAGCCGTGTGCTGATCTTCTGTTATCAGCTCTCCCATATTCGCAGTGGCAAATCGCATATTCAAGAATCCCTCGCCGTATGGAGGCCAGAGCTGGAGCGTTACACCGGTCTGGTGCAGCAGATCAAGGAAAAGAGCAAGGAGCGCAAAGCGCTGGTTGCTGAGAAAAAGGAATTGCCAATATACCATGTGAAACGCCACAAGGCGCTGACTGTCCGCATTGCCGAGCTGATAGAGGATTTGGAAGAACTGCGTTCCGAAAAGGCGCTCCTTTTGCAAAAATTTGAGTATGCGGAGGATGCAGGCGCAGAGGCGTTCCGTAAGGATATTGCCACCATGGAGGCCGGTCTGAAAAAGCTGGAGGCACAGGAGCAAAAATACTCTGCCGAGATGGATAAGGTTTTGAGTGAATACGCAGAGCTGAAAGCGCAGGCTGCGGAGCTTGACCCGGTGGAGTTGCACGATGCACGGCAGGCCATCCGTCCTGAAAAGGAGCTAAATGCCGTCGAACAGCTACAGCGTGCTTACGGGGATAAGTACCGCCCGCTTGCTATGCTCGACAGCAAACGAAAGGCATCCGGGTTGCTTCACGAATATGCAGACGAACAGGCCGTACAAAAGCTGAAACGAGCGCAACAGCAGAAAATTCAGTCCGAACACACTCCCCCCCAATCAAAGAAAAAACGAATCGACTTTGAACGTTAAGCTACGATTAGATGCAACATTTTTTACGGACAAGAGAAATCGTCATAACACAATTAGCGAGGCCGGCCATGTGCGAACACTGGCCGACCTCATATCATTAATTTACTTTTATCATACGATAGCCCACACCAATATGTGTTTGGATGTATTGCGGGGACTCCTCTGTTGGCTCCAGCTTTTTCCGCAGTGTCGCCATAAATACCCGCAGGGAAGCCACATCGTTATCCCAACTGCGGCCCCAGATATTTTGTGTGATAAAGGTATGGGTCAGTACCTTGCCAACATTCTTGGACAGCAGGCACAACAACTTATACTCAATGGGCGTCAGGTGCAGTTCGTCCTCTCCCAGATAAGCGCACCCCCCAGCATAATCCACTTTCAGTTTACCATTAACAAATACAGAACTGGCGGTTGCCATTTCCGCAGTCATCATGGCGAGTCTGCGCTGCGTCACTCGGAGTCGGGCCAATAATTCTTCTACTGAAAAGGGCTTTGTCAAATAATCGTCCGCTCCGGCATCCAGCGCCTTGATTTTATCGTTATCCTCGCTTCGGGCGCTGATTACAATAATCGGAACATTGGACCAAGAGCGAACCGTCTGAATGACTTGAACGCCATCCATATCCGGCAAGCCCAAATCCAGCAAAATGATTTCAGGATTGTGCGATGTGGTCTCCATAATGGCTGTCGAGCCATTGGGCGCTACCACATAACGATAATCATTTGTTTTCAATGTGGTTGTAATGAGATTTCGTACAGATGGGTCATCCTCAACCACTAATATCAAAGGTTTATTCATGAAGTTCTACCTCCCCAGCGGGTAATGTAAATGTGAACACAGTGCCATTTGGCTGATTGTCTGATACGGAAATCGTGCCGCCGTGGGCGGTCACAATGGACTTACAGAGGGACAGCCCCAATCCAAGGCTTCTGCGGCTGTCGACCACTTTATTGGCCCCACTATAAAACATATCGAAAATACGGGGTTTCTGCTCATCGGGAATCCCAGGGCCGTTGTCGGAAACGGAAACCGTGACCCATTGCTCTTTTTGATCGGTATGTATTTCAATTACTGAACCGACAGGAGTATATTTGATGGCGTTGTCAACCAAATTGATAATCACCTGAACGATCAGCTTCGCATCAATGTGGGCAAGGATAAAGTCTTTATCGCTGGTCACACGAATGGTGTGTTCTTTACTCTTTCTATTGATGTGCTTTAGTGCTTCAGAAACGACCTCATCCATGAGTTCGATACTCCGAGTTAGATTGACCTGTCCGCCCTTAATTCGTGTGACTGCTAACAAATTTTCAACCAGATTGATTAGCCACATGGAATCGTCATAAATATCGGTAAAGGTCTGCTCCCGTAGCGCATCGTCCATTTTTTTATAATTTGCAAGCAAATTGTCTGCGCTGCCGGAAATCGCTGTCAAAGGCGTCCGAAGATCATGGGAGATTGCCCGCAGCAGGTTAGCACGAAGCTGTTCATTTTGCGCCAGAACAGCCGCTTCCTCTTTTTCTTTGGCGTTTTTGATGTTTTCCAGCGCCAATGCGCACTCGCCCAGAATAGAGAGGAGTACGCTGTTTTCGAAAGAGTCCAGCGGAATACCGTTCACCGCAATACCAGCCACTCCATATACATGCTGGTTGACCCGAATCGCAAGGTATAAACACTTTGCACTGGATAATGTATCTGTTGTGGCACCGGCGTGTTTATTGTTTCGGAAGGCCCAATCGGCGACTGCTTTCTCGTTCTCAGAAATTAAATCTTCCTGAATGCTATTAACAGCACGAAAAACGTTAGGGGTGGCAAGTTCTTTACCATCAGACAGGTAGACGACAATATCTTTTTTCAGCAGCTTCATGAGCTGCCCTGCCGTAGCGGTGATTACCGCATTCTCATCCTGCTCTTTTTGCAGAAGCTGGTTGGTTTCAAAAAGAATCTTTGTACGGTAAGCTGTATGGGCAGATTGTTTCGCATTTTCTTTCAGCCGGGTAGCGAGAGATCCGGAAAGCAGTGTTACTATAAACATAATGGTAAAGGTAACAATATAGTTCGGATCGTCAAAATGGAATGTCAATCTCGGAGTGGTAAAAAAGAAATTGAAAACCAGCACACTGACAACCGAGGTCAGAATCCCGCACAGTCGGTTGGTTGTGATTACAACGGTCACAAGTACGCCTAATATGTAAACTGCGATAATATTACTCTCCGTGAACCCAAGAGCGTCAAAACCACAGCCAATCAGTGTAGCTGCAAACAATACGACTATACTCTTCAGAACATCACGCAGGGGCATCGCATCTATCTGCGCCTTTCTCTTTTTTTCCTGATAGCTGGTTCCTGTGCTGGCATCCGGTATCACATGAATATCCAGATTAGGTACGCAGGAAATCAGGCGTTCCGTCAAGGTGGGCTTGCTGAAAATATTCTTTCGTGCAATGGTACTTCGTCCAATTACGATTTTTGAGATGCCGGAAAGACGGGCAAATTCCGCAATCTGATAAGGCACGTCATCGCCATAACTTGTCTCAATCGCAGCGCCAAGTTGCTGGGCTAGACGCTTATTATCCTGCAAACGCTTTTTATCATCGTCACTCATCGCCGCTGTATTTGGCGTTTCCACATAAAGAGCGGTAAATGTTCCCCGAAAGGCTCTTGCCATCCTTGCAGCAGTCCGAATGATTTTTGCGTTGGATGGCGACGAGGAAAGACATGCCAGAATGCGCTCGTCTGTATGGTAATCGCCTCGGCTCTGTACTCTGGCGCTTTCCGTCAGCAAGTTCACCCGGTCAGCGCACCGACGGAGGGCGATTTCCCGCAATGCGGTGAGATTTTCCAGCGTGAAAAAATTAACTGTTGCCCGCTGCGCCTGATCTTCCCGGTACACATTTCCACTTGCCAGTCGTTCCAGCAACTCCGCAGGCTCAATATCCACCAGTTCTACCTGATCTGCTTGATCAAAGGTGGAATCCGGAATGCGCTCCCGCACAAGAATTCCGGTGATAGAGGCTACTGTATCGTTGAGACTCTCGATATGTTGGACATTTACAGTCGTATAGACATCAATTCCAGCATTTAGCAGTTCCTGAACATCCTGATACCGCTTCGTGTGCCGACTGCTTTCGGCGTTGGTATGGGCCAACTCATCCACCAGTATGAGCTGGGGATTTCGCTTGAGCGCAGCATCAATATCAAATTCACGGAGGGTCATTCCTTCGTAAGTAATTTGTTTCACAGGAAGCTGCTCCAAGCCGTCCAGAAGTGCCATCGTCTGAGGCCGGGCATGGGGTTCTATGTATCCAGCGACCACATCGATGCCACGCTCCTTCGCCTGATGAGCCGCCTGAAGCATGGCATAGGTCTTTCCGACACCTGCGGCATAACCGAAAAAGATTTTGAGTTTTCCGCTTTTCTTAGTGGATGCATCGTTACGGATCGCACGAAGAAGCTGATCCGGATCTTGTCTTGGCAGTTCCATTTTAACCCTCCTATCTGTCACTCAAGTAAAAGCGATTCCCTTTTTCAATATTATAACACACAACGTCAAAACCTACATCTGCGACGGATCCACGGCAAATTTGTTCAGGCATCCAATGAAAAAATCGACGACAGGTGATTTTTGGGAATCCCTCCATAGTGCTATTTGTGTGATTTGATTCTGGGTAATCGGCTCAATGGGCAAGTCAGCATATTCCATCACAACCGGGGCGCAACGAAGAAGCACCATCCGTGCATTATAATGAGTTTTTTCCGATATGTCTGTATTCTCCGGTAAAAAAATTATGTCTAATTTGTGTGTTTCCAGTTCTCTGCACAATTCACTTTCTTCTCCGCTGAAAATATGGATAGAGACATCTGGATGCTGCTTTCCGTAAGTCTCGAAAGCATCTGCGAGACCGCCTGCCATTAATGGGTTGGAAAAACCAATTCGCAAGCTGTTTTCGCTGTAAGTCAGAGCGGTTTCCTGCTCATTCCAATTGTTTTCCAGAAAAACATCCAGTTTTTTCATCAGAAAATACCCAAAAATAAATATGGCTGATGTACTTACAAGTAAAATAACATCCTGCATGGATTCACCCCCCAATTCCTTTGATTTTTCTTAAAATCAAGTATGAAAGCACTTTTGCAAATTTCTGTTACTTCCCAACGCCAACATGGTATCTCCTGCTTTCAGCACTGTGTCTGAAGAAATAGATAACTCCAGCTTGCCGCTTTTCTTGATTCCCATAATGTTAATGTTGAATTTTTTACGAATATCAAGCTCTCCAATCGAATGGTCCGCCCAATCTTTGGGAACGGGAATCTCAAACATGGCATGATTTTCATCCAGTTCTATGTAATCGAGAATGTGATCCGCACTGTAACGGATTGCTGTCCACTTTGCGAGCTGTTTTTCCGGGTAGACTACTTCATTTGCACCGTTACGCAGCAAAAATTTTTCCTGAACATCAGTTGCAGCTCTGGAAACTACAAACCTCGCTCCTAATTCGCTGAGCAGAGAAGTTGTTTCCAATGAACTTTGAAAGTTGCTGCCGATGGCCACAATGCATACATCATAGTTGCGAACACCGAGAGATTCCAAGAAATCGGCATTCGTACTGTCTCCAATCTGTGCACTGGTAACAAGGGGCAGAACAGCCTCTACACGTTCCTCCGAAGTATCTACCGCCATCACTTGATGACCCAAATGATTTAAGTGCAGGGCAATATGCTTTCCAAATCGCCCCAGACCAATTAGAAGAATTGATTTCATAATGTCACCTTTATCCTACTGTTATTTTTTCCTTTGGTAGTTTTGAAACTTTCTTTTGTGCACTGGACAAGGCCGCAAAAATTAATGTAAGGCCACCGACTCGTCCAAAAAACATCAGCAGAATCAAAACACTCCGTGAGAGCAGATTCAGTTCCGGCGTAATTCCCAGTGACAGGCCGACTGTGCCAACAGCCGAGGCAGTTTCAAAAAGGCAGGTAAGCATGGGAAGTCCTTCGGAAACGCTGATGATAAGGCCACCGGTACAACATAGCGTGATATACATAAGCGAAATTGTCGCTGCATTTTTTACAACATCATCATCGATGCGACGTCCAAAGAGGTTTGCATTTTCTCTGCGCCGAAAGGTAGAAATCGCAGTAGTAAGCAAAACAGCAATGGTTGTTGTTTTCAAACCGCCTGCGGTAGACCCGGGACTACCGCCGATCAGCATCAGCGCAATGGTGATAAATTGTCCGGCCTCACTTAAATCCGTTAATTCCACCGTATTAAAACCCGCCGTTCGTGGTGTCACGGCTTGAAAAAGAGAAGATAAAAGCCGTTCCTTTCGGGTAAGATCAGCAAACTCAAAAAATAAAAGTACATTGCCGGAACGATCAATAAAACCGCTGTGGTACAAAGAATCACCTTACTCTGCATCCGATATTTGCGCAAATGCAATCGATTTGTCCGAATATCATCCCAAGTCAGAAAGCCAATGCCGCCAAATACAATCAAGAACATAATCGTAAAGTTTATGACTGGATTCGCTGCATAGCTGGTCAGGGAGGAAAAGGGAGTGCGCACACCCAACAGATCAAAGCCTGCGTTGCAAAAAGCGGACACGGAATGAAACAGTGCCATCCAAAGGCCAATTTTTCCGAAGTCACGGCAAAACACCGGTGCCATCACGGCTGCACACAGCAGTTCCGCTACCAATGTCACCCTGACGATAAAGCCAGTCAGGCGAACGATTCCTCCTACCTTTGGCGCGGAAATCGCCTCCTGCATGGTACTGCGCTGCATCAAAGAAATCTTCCGACCGGAAATCATTGCGAAGGATGCGGCTACGGTAATAACCCCCATGCCTCCAATCTGAATCAGCATTAAAATAACAAGCTGGCCGAAGGCCGACCAGTATGTTGCCGTATCATGTATAATGAGTCCGGTTACACAAACTGCTGAGGTAGAAGTAAACAATGCATCCGAGAAAGGCGTTGCCAGTCCGCTGCGGCTGGAAAACGGCAACATTAAAAGGAAGGTGCCGAAAAGGATCACACCGGAAAACCCGAGGATGATAATTTGAAACGAAGTCAACTTCCTTTTTAACAACATTACTCCCATAACTGCAATCCTCCTTTATACCCCTTTATGTGCCCTTAATCATAAATCAAAGGGAGTAAAGAAGGTAAAAGAGAATGCGTATCTGTATTAAGGCCGTCTAAAGATGCAGGACTTATTCTTTTTTATCACGAGCTTGTGCCAGAAATTCAATCAGCCGTTTCCTTGTCAGAATCCCGCATAGAGCATTCCGGCCATCAACGATGGGGACAAAATTCTGATTCAGCATTGAAGTTACAACCTGCTCGAAATCTGCATCTATTTGTAACGCAGGGCAAAAATCTCTGCGAACAATGCTGCCAAGTCGGTATCCCTCCTGTACTTTCAAGTCTGTTGTCTGGCAAACAAGAAGGTGGCGGAGGAAATCTCCCTCCGTCACGCTTCCAATATACTGTTCCTGATCATTCAGTACCGGGACAGCGGTATAGCCATGTACCATAAACCGTTCCAATCCCTGACGAATCGTATCCTTTTCATGAAGAAATACAGTGGAGATTTTGGGAATCATGATTTTAGCTATGTTCATTTCACCCCTCCAGAATACCGTCCAGCATCAGATTGACTTCCAGCACATTGACGGTCTCTTCACCAAAGATGCCAAGGAATCGTCCGTCGGTGCAGTTTTGGATGATCTCACGCACTTCATCTTCGGTCATATCATTCGCTTTTGCAATACGTGCTACCTGATACTCCGCTGCCGCCGGGGAAATATGGGGATCAAGCCCACTGCCGGAACAAGTAACAAGATCCACCGGAACAGCTGTTTCATCCATATCCGGGTCGGCAGCCCGGAGCTTTTCCACCCGCTCTGCCACGAGCTGTGCATACTCCTCGCTTGCCGGAGAGATGTTAGATGGGGCGGCATACATCAGCGCCTTTCCGTTTTCATCTGTATAGGTAGAAACATCGATATTCATAATGCGCCCCCACATATGGGACTCGTCCGTATATTGCTGCCCCAGCAACTCACAGCCGTATTTTTTCCCATCTACTTCAATGATACTTCCATTGGCATTATCCGAGAAAATAAGCTGAGCAATTCCTGTGACAACACCCGTATAGATCACGCCGCACAGCAGCGTAAAGATTAAAAAGATCATACCTGCCTTTGGTAATACACTTTTCATTGTTTTCATAATATATCTCCTCCTTATACCAGGCCGGTGAACACCAGCAGAACATCAATTAGTTTCACAAAGATAAAGGGAGCCGCCAGACCGCCCAAACCATAAACAAGCAGGTTCCGTGACAGCAGCTTTCCGGCAGCAACTTCACGATATTTCACACCTTTTAGCGCCAACGGAATGAGCGCAATAATGATGAGTGCATTATAAATAATCGCAGAGAGGACAGCGCTTTGCGGGGAATGCAGCCCCATAATATTCAGAGCAGACAGTCCCGGATAAAGTCCCATAAACAGCGCCGGAATAATGGCAAAGTATTTTGCCACATCGTTGGCAATGGAGAAGGTAGTCAGGCTGCCTCGTGTCATCAAAAGCTGTTTGCCGATGCGCACAATGTCGATCAGTTTTGTGGGGGAAGAGTCCAAATCCACCATGTTGCCTGCTTCTTTGGCCGCTTGTGTGCCGCTGTTCATGGCAACTGCAACATCTGCTTGTGCCAAAGCCGGAGCGTCGTTGGTGCCGTCGCCTGTCATGGCGACCAAATGACCCTTGGCCTGAAAATCACGAATCATTGCCAACTTTCCTTCCGGCGTTGCTTCCGCAAGGAAGTCATCCACACCGGCCTCGGCAGCAATGGCCGCAGCAGTAATCGGATTGTCGCCGGTGATCATAATGGTCTTGATGCCCATTTTCCGCAGATCTGCGAATTTCTCCTTCACACCCTGCTTGATAATATCCTTCAAATAGATAACGCCGAGAATTTTGTGGTTCTTAGCCACAACCAGAGGCGTGCCGCCCTTGGACGCAATAGACTTGACAACTCGATCACAGTCTGGAGAATACATTCCGCCTGCATGGGTCACATAACTCTGCATGGCATCTGCTGCGCCTTTTCGGATTTCGTTGCCGTCAAAGTCGACGCCGCTCATACGAGTCACGGCAGTAAATGGGACAAAGTGCATATTCTTGTCCTGAAGGCTTCTGCCACGAATTCCAAACTGCTCCTTTGCCAGCACAACAACGCTTCTGCCCTCGGGGGTTTCATCGGCCAGAGAAGAAAGCTGAGCGGCGTCCGCCAGTTCCTGAATATCAACACCATCTACCGGAATGAACTCCGATGCCTGTCGATTGCCCAGGGTGATTGTTCCGGTTTTGTCAAGCATCAGAATGTCTACATCACCGGCGGCTTCAATGGCACGACCACTCATGGCCAGAACATTTGCCTGGTTCAGTCGGGACATACCGGCAATACCGATGGCAGAAAGCAAAGCACCAATGGTAGTAGGAGCAAGGCATACCAACAGCGCTACCAAAGTTGTTACAGAGGTTGGATTCTCAATTCCCGCCAGCTTTGCAGAAAAAATGGAATACGTGTAGAGAGAGACTGTCACCAAGATAAAGATAATGGACAAGGCTACCAGAAAAATCTGCAAAGCAATTTCGTTGGGCGTCTTCTTCCGGGCAGCACCTTCTACCATCGCAATCATCTTGTCCAGAAAGCTTTCTCCGGCTTCGTTGGTCACTCTGACAACGATCCAGTCCGACAGTACAGTGGTGCCGCCGGTTACAGCGCTGCGGTCGCCGCCTGCCTCACGAATTACGGGAGCGGATTCGCCGGTGATGGCGCTTTCATCCACAGATGCCGCACCTTCTATGACTTCACCGTCTGCCGGAATCTGCTCTCCGGCTTTGACAATCACCAGTTCCCCCTTTTTCAGCAGGGCGGATGGAACCACAGTCACGCTGTCCTTCTGCGATACGGATGAAATTTTATGTGCATTCACATCTTTTCGGGATGCCCGGAGAGAATCTGCCTGTGCTTTACCACGGCCTTCTGCAATGGCCTCGGCAAAGTTGGCAAATAGCACGGTAAACCAAAGGATAACGGCAATCGCCAGTGTATATCCGCTTGGAGCGTCTTTTAACCCGAACAGGGATACCACCCAAAGGATACTGGTCAAGATCGCACTCACAAAAACCAGAAACATGACCGGGTTTTTTGCCTGTGTTTTCGGACTTAATTTCACAAAAGAATCTTTAATTGCCCTGCCGAGCATTTTCCGGTCGGCAAAAGCACTTTTCTGTTTTGTACGCATATCTGTAAACCTCCTTTATGCAATGCTGCCAAAGAACTCAGCAAGCGGACCAAGGGCAAGCGCCGGGAAGAAGCTCAGTGCACCGATCAGCAATACCACAACAATCAGCAGGAAAACAAACATTCCATTTGTGGTAGACAAGGTGCCCGCAGTCGTGGCAATTTTCTTTTTCCCAGCCAGGCTGCCTGCGATTGCAAGTGTGCCGATGATGGGCAGGAACCGGGCAAATAGCATCACCAGTCCCAAGCTTACATTCAGAAATACGGTATTCGCATTGAAACCGGCAAAGGCAGAGCCGTTATTGCCGCCACAGGATGAGTAGGCATACAGCATTTCAGAGAAACCGTGGGCACCGCCGTTATGCAGGCTATCCATGACAGAGGGTACTACAGCGGCAAGGCCGCTGCCGACCAGAATTGCAATGGGTGTTGCAAGGCAAACCAGTACCGACCATTTCATCTCATAAGGCTCAATTTTCTTTCCAAGGAATTCCGGAGTGCGGCCTACCATCAGACCGGCAATAAACACCGCCAGAATGGCAAAAGCAAGCATACCGTAAAGGCCGCAGCCCACGCCGCCGAAAATAACCTCGCCGAGCTGCATCAGCAGCATAGTCACCATACCGGCAAGCGGCGTGTAGCTGTCATGCATGGAATTTACAGAGCCGTTAGAAGCTGCTGTGGTGAAGGCTGCCCAGGTAGAGGACGCTGCAATGCCGAAGCGAGTCTCCTTGCCCTCCATATTGCCGCCTGCCTGTTCTGCCATTGACATATTGACTGCGCCGTTTTGTGCAAGCTGGGATGTTCCAACCTGTTCAGTAACGGCGATGCAGCTCAAGGCAACAACCAGACAGAGAAACATTGCCATAAAGATTGCAATACCCTGCCTCTTGTTCTTTACCGCAGAACCGAATGTGAAACACAGTGCCGCCGGAATCAGTAGAATGGAAATCATTTCGATCAGATTGGTAAAGGCATTGGGATTTTCCAAAGGATGTGCGGAGTTGACGCCCATATAACCGCCGCCGTTGGTGCCGGTCTGTTTGATTGCGACCTGGCTGGCCGCAGGACCCATCGGTACGAACTGCTCGGTGACGATCTGTGCATCCGAAACGATTTCGCCATCTACAGTAACGGTTTCGGTGTCTAAGTCAATTACCGCATCCTCAAGGATTTCGCCTTCTGCACTGACGGCAATCGGTTCTACAAGAGATACTGTTTCTGCACTTTTCAGGTTCTGAATCACGCCGCCGCCTACCAGCAACAGAGAAATGACCAGATTCAGCGGGAGTAGGATGTGAACCACAATGCGGGTCAAGTCCACCCAAAAGCTTCCCAACCCGGAGGATTTCACCTTGATAAAGCCACGGATCAATGCAAATAGAACGGCGATACCTGTAGCTGCGGAAACAAAGTTCTGAACAGTCAGACCTAAAGCCTGAGTGAGATAACTCAATGTGGATTCACCGGAATATGCCTGCCAGTTTGTATTGGTAATGAAACTTGCAGAAGTATTAAATGCCAAATCCCATTTCACACCGGAAAGATGCTGCGGGTTTCCGGGAAGAACTCCCTGCAGAAGTTGAAGCAGAAGCAGAAAAACAAGCCCGATACCGGAAAAGATCATTACACTTACCGCATATTTTTTCCATGTCATCTGTTCTTCTCTGTCTACACGTATAACCTTGTAAATCAGGTTTTCGCACGGTGTCAGAACTTTGGACAAAAAAGTTTTCTCGCCGCTCATGACGTTTTTTATGTATTCGCCCAGCGGAATTGCCAAAACAACCAGAATGGCAAGGTATAAAACATACTGAATCATGGTGCTCATGCCTGATCATCTCCCTTCATTAAAATATAGACATACCACAGCAGCATTGCTGCCGCACATACACCTATGAGTGCAATTAGCATTTGCATAAGATTCATCCTCCTTTTTTGCTGTCCCCAATATCATAAAACCTTTCCTCTAAAAATGGCATTAGTCATCTTTTGTGCGTTTAAAGATGAAATAAAGATTACAACCAACCCAAAAGCCATGCCATAGGAAAGGCGATAACGATCGTACTGATACAGACACACGCCAAAACCAGTAAGGGCATTCCAACAAAGATGGAGATGAAGCCAAGTAGCGGATGATGCCAAATAAAGCGCTCCGCTTTTGCGTCAAATCTCTGTTCAAATCTTCTCGCCGCATTTGTAATGCTCATAATTGTTCACCTCATTTCTTTCTTGCAAGGCCATAATACCGCTTAAAGTATTAAGTGGGGAAAAGGGTCCTGCAATCGAAACTAAGACTGTATAAGTCTTTAAGAAAAAAGAGTCAGACCCGGAAGAGGACTGACTCATTCATATAATGATTTTGAAATTGTATTTTCGAGAAGAGAATACCCTTGACAAATCTCGTCTCAGCGTGATATGCTGGAAAAATACTGCGAAAAGCAGGGATGGGAGGTTGTGGCAGTCTATCAGGACGATGGCTTCACAGGTCTTAATATGGAGCGTCCTGATTTACAGAGAATGTTGAGAGCCATTGAGCGCAGGCAAATCAACCTTGTCATCACGAAAGACCTCAGCCGACTGGGGCGTAACTATCTGCAAACCGGGCATTTGATTGAGGACTTTTTCCCAAGAAACGGTGTCCGCTATATCGCCATGAATGACGGTATCGACACCCTGCGGGATAACAACGATATTGCCCCGTTCAAGAATATCCTGAACGAGATGTACAGCAAGGATATTTCCAAGAAAGTCCATTCCTCTTATCTTCTGAAAGCGCAGAAAGGACAGTTTACCGGGTGTCTTGCCCCGTTTGGGTATCGGAAAGACCCGGAGGACAAAAACCATCTGCTCATTGACGAGGAAACCGCCCCGATTGTGCGGCTGATTTTCGGATATGCCCTAAACGGTCATGGTCCGAACTATATCCGCAGACGGCTGGAGGAAGAAAAAATCCCCTGCCCCACATGGTGGAACCGGGAACGGGGGCTTCGCAATACCCGCACCAAATGGGAAAAGAAAGACCCGGAAAACGGGCGGTATATGTGGGACTTCTCCGTTATCAAAGACCTTTTGATGAATCCCGTCTACACCGGGGCGATTGCTTCCCAGAAAAA
>ERZ791740.232-NODE-232-length-55128-cov-7.253990_pt1 | contig 55128 bp, 49 predicted proteins | sample MGYA00510041_ERZ791740 | MGnify/ENA primary metagenome ERZ791740 (study PRJEB30046, sample SAMN00791959) | human gut metagenome | study: EMG produced TPA metagenomics assembly of the A metagenome-wide association study of gut microbiota in type 2...
ACCCACGACCTCCGCCGTGACAGGGCGGCATTCTAACCAACTGAACCACCGGGCCTCATGTCAGTGTCCTGACAGATATAAATATTACCATAAAAATTTATTTAATGCAAGCCTTTTTGTAAAATTTTCTTAATTTGCTTTTTTATTTACATGCCGGCGTGCCAAAAATGTTTTTAAGTTTTTTGCAGCCATTTATGCTATAATGTTATTCAGATAATTTACCGTTTCATATTTAACTATACAGGAGGTTACCTTTATGCTTACAGCCCCGGACTGGGCTCTTGGCAGCCGCTATCTGCGTGAAAACGCACCTGAACTTATTCCGTTTATTGAAAAATACGGTCCTTGCAATTTACAGCCGGAAGCCCCGGAAAAATATTTTGGCACGCTTGTTACCGGTATCATTTCCCAGCAGCTTCCGCCGGATGTCAGCCTGGCAATGGTCAAGCGCCTGGAAGAAACCGTCGGAACACCCATAACGCCGGAAGCAATAGCCTCTGCCGCCGAAAGCGATTTATGCAGCTGCGGTATTATGCCGCAGAAGGTAATGTATCTTAAAGGCTTTGCCGAAGCGGTTTTAAACGGCGAAGTTACAATGGATAAATTTGCCGGTATGACCGACAGCGAAATTACCAAGCAGCTGATAAAAATAAAAGGGCTTGGCCAGTGGACAGCGGAGATGTTTTTGCTTTTAGCGCTGTGCCGCACCGATATTGCCCCTACCGCCGATTTTATTTTTCAAAAACGTGTTAAAGAAATTTTTAACCTTAACGCTATGCCCAAACGCAAGCAGATTCTGGAACTGACAGAACACTGGCGCCCGTGGCGTTCGCTTGCCGTATGGTATTTGTGGCAGGAAAAATAACCTAAAAAACAAAAAGGCTGTGCCGTAAAATAATTACGGTGCAGCCTTTTTTATATTAATTTTTCTGATACAAAATTCTGATGGAATTTATTACGCACAGCATGGCAACGCCGGTATCGGCAAACACAGCCGCCCACATTGACGCAAAACCGGCAAGGCCTGCTATCATTATCACTGCTTTTACGCCCAGCGCAAAAATAACGTTCTGCCAGGCAATGCGCCCCGTGCGTTTGGCAATATTAATTGCCTGCGGAATGGCGCGCATTTCGGATTTCATAAATACCACGTCTGCCGCTTCAAGCGCTGCATCTGCGCCGCTGCCCATAGCCGCGCCAACATCGGCACCGGCAAGCACTGGCGCGTCGTTAATGCCGTCGCCAACAAACATTACGCTGCCGTATTTGCTGCGCAGGCGGCCAAGTTCGTTAAGTTTATCCTGCGGCAGCAGCTTGGCACGCACTTCGTCTATGCCGGCGGCAGCAGCCACTGCCTGTGCGCTCGCTTCCGCATCGCCCGTAAGCATGGCCGTGGTAAGCCCCATGGCCTTAATTTCTTTAACTGCTTCCACAGCGTCATCCTTAATGGTATCGGCAATAACTATATGCCCCATGTATCTGTCGTTTTTGGCAAGCAGCACTTCCGTGCCGTAGGCAGAATTTTCAAAGCCGCCGCAGCTTATTTTGTAACGGGCCATAAGTTTTTTGCTGCCGCAGATAACGGTACCGTTTAAGGTTTCGGCAACAATGCCTTCACCCGCTATTTCTTTAAAGCTCACCGGGCGCACCGGTGTAAGCCCGCGCTCTTTTGCCGCGTTTACAATGCTTACGGCAATGGGATGAGCGGATATTGCTTCCACATCAGCGCAAAGCTGCAAAACCTCGGTTTCATCCACGCCGGGGGCAGGCATTACTTTCTGCACAACAAAATTGCCTTTGGTAACGGTGCCGGTTTTATCCATTACAACGGCGTGTACGTTTTTAAGCGCTTCCATTACAGAGCCGCCCTTAAACAAAATGCCGTAGCGCGAACCTGCGCCGATACCAGAGAAAAATGCCAGCGGCACGCTGAGCACCAATGCGCAGGGGCAGCTTATTACAAGGAAGGTAAGTGCCGTGTAAATCCAGTGCTGCCAGTTGCCGGTAATATAGCCAGGCACAAGCGCCGTAAGCGTTGCCACAGCAACCACAAAGGGAGTATATACCCTTGCAAAGCGAGTAATAAAACGGTCAATCTGCGGTTTGGAAGCCGCTGCGTTTTCCACGCTGTCCAAAATACGCGTAACCATGGATTCCGAAAGCACTTTTTCCACGCGTATTTTCAGCATGCCGTTGGTATTAATGCAGCCGCTGGTAATTTCGTCGCCGTAGTGCTTGCGTACAGGCACCGGCTCGCCTGTTACCGGCGAAGTATCAACAAGGCTGTCGCCTTCTATTACAACGCCATCCAGCGGTATGCGGTCACCGGCGCGCACCAGCAGAATATCGCCTACCTGGGCGTCCGCCGCCGGAATTACGCGCACTTCTTCGCCTACAAGCAGGTTAACTGTTTCCGGGCGCATATCAACCGCATCCATAATCTGTCCGCGGCTTTTTTCCACCGCACGGTGTTCAAAATATTCGCCCACACGGTAAAAGAACATTACGCCGACGGCTTCTTCATAAGCGGAAATTACAAACGCGCCCAGCGTTGCAATGGTCATCAAAAAGTTTTCGTCAAACAAATTGCCGCTTAAAAGATTTTTAACGGCTGCCAGAACAACCCTGCCGCCCAAAAGAACATAAGCAACAACCAAAACATATAAATAATAGGCATCCGGAATAAGCCCCAAAAATTCTGCCGCTATAAACAGCACGCCGCCAACAACAAGTTCCGCCAGCGTCATAGTTTCGGAGGAAAGCGAAAATCTTCCGCGTTTGCGCTCTTCAACATGAGGCGCCAAAACAGCAGCTCCTTCGCGTTCTTTTACGGCAACGCCGCTTTCTATGCCGGAGCAGATTTTTTGCATCTGCGGCAGCAGCCCGTCAAAATCACGCGCCGTAACCTTAAGCTGTTTGGTTGCAAAAGTAATGGTAGCTTCGCTTACCTGCGGCAGCTCATTAATGGCACGCTCCATTTTAGCGGCACAGTTGGCGCAGCCAAGGTTTTCAAGCACATAAACCTGCGTTTTAAAATTAAAGGGCCCATCGCCTTCACGCGGCACAACTTCAACGCCGCTTTCTATCGAAGTGCAGATTTCCTTTATCGCAGGCAAAACAGCTTCGTGGTTAACCGCCGAAAGACGCAGCTGTTTGGTAACGTAACTTATATTGGCATATTCAACTCCGGGCAGTTCCTTAATGCGGTGCTCCATTTTAGCGGCGCAATGGGCACAGCCCAGATTTTTTAATATATAAACCTTCTTCACGCAGTGAGCGTCCGGCATACGGCAGGTGCAGTTTTCAAGGCTTTCGCCGCACACGTCGCAGTATTCTTCATGCGGATGGCAGATTTCGCACTGACAGTCCTCCGGGTGACCCGGAACGTGGTGGCTTTGATGATGTTCATGTCCGCAGCCACACGCTTCATCATGCTCATGGTGATGATGTTCCCCACAGCCACATGCAGCATGGTCATGTTCGTGATGGTGTTCTTCCCCACAACCGCAGCCGTGATGATGGTGCTCATGTTCTTGACCACAGCAGGCATCATGTTCATGTTCTTCATGAGTATGAGTTTCGCCGCAGCCGCACGCTTCATCATGGCTGTGCTCATGCCCGCACTCGTCACCGTGTTCATGGCGATGATGGCCACAGCAGCAGGCCCCATCTTCATGGTGGTGGTTATGCGTACGCACTTCTTCTGCGCCGTTTCTTATATCCGTTAAATCACGTACTTTTTTGGATGGCATAATATGTTCTCCTTTACGTTTGAGCAATCATTCATATATAATTTAAAAAATATAGCCAAAGCACTCTTTGGTTACCATTATTATAACACATGAGCGAATATTCATCTATACTTTTTTGAAAAATTATCCTAATTTTTTAGCCGGCATAACAGAAAGCAAATTACTTCCCTCCCGTTATGCCAAACATAAAATATAATCGCTTTTAAATCCTTACAGAAGCTGCTTTAACGGCATTGTGCCAGCCCTGCAAAAGGCTTTCTCTTTTAGCCTGCCCCATCTGCGGTTTAAACTCGGCGGCAATAACATGGTTAGCCAAAATGTCTTCCTTGCTGCGCCAATAGCCTACAGCAAGCCCGGCCAGATATGCCGCACCCATAGCCGTTGTTTCAATGCAGTACGGCCTTACAACGGAAGTATTTAAAATATCTGCCTGGAACTGCATTAAAAAATCGTTGTCGCACGCGCCGCCGTCAACACGCAAAGATGTTATAGGCATGCCGCTGTCCTCCTGCATTGCCATTAAAACATCATTTACCTGGTACGCTATGGATTCCAGCGTTGCGCGTACAATATGATTACGGTTTACGCCCCTTGTCAGACCTACAATCGCGCCTCTGGCGTACTGGTCCCAGTAGGGCGCGCCCAGCCCTACAAAGGCAGGCACAACATAACAGCCGTTGGCGTCGGGCACTGATTTGGCCAGCACTTCCGATTCCGCCGCATCACGGATAAGCCCAAGTTCATCACGCAGCCACTGCACAGCAGCACCGGCAACAAAAATCGAACCTTCCAGCGCATACTCAACCTTGTCATCTACGCCCCAGGCGATAGTTGTAACCAGCCCGTTATGCGAATTTACCGGAGCAGTGCCGGTGTTCATCAACATAAAGCCACCTGTACCGTAAGTATTTTTTACTTCGCCGCGCTCAAAGCAGGTCTGCCCGAACAATGCGCACTGCTGGTCGCCGCCGGCACCTGCAATAGGCACCTCGCGCCCGAAAAGCTTGCTGTCCGTATAGCCGTAAACATAGCTTGAAGGCTTAACCTCCGGCAGAATCTGCTGCGGAATTTTTAAAACGCGTAAAATTTCTTCATCCCATTTTAAGGTATGGATATTAAAAAGCATTGTGCGCGATGCGTTGGAATAATCCGTTACATGCACCTTACCGCCCGTCAGCTTCCAGATAATCCAGCTGTCAACCGTACCGAAAAGCAGTTCGCCTTTTTCCGCACGTTCGCGTGCGCCAGCAGCATTATCAAGCAGCCAGCGCAGTTTGGTTGCCGAAAAATAAGCGTCCAGCACCAGCCCTGTTTTGCTGCGGAAGAACTCCGCCATGCCGAGTTTTTTCAGTTCGTCGCAATAGCCTGCCGTGCGGCGGCACTGCCACACAATTGCTTTATGTACCGGGCGCCCGGTTTCTTTATCCCACAAAACCGTGGTTTCGCGCTGATTGGTAATGCCAATGCCTGCAATTTTGTTAATGGTAATATCAATTTTACTCATTGCTTCATACATCAGGCCGGTTTGGGTTGCCCAAATTTCCTCCGCGTCATGCTCAACCCAGCCGGGCTGCGGAAAATACTGGGTAAACTCCTTTTGCGCCGCGCTGCAAATCCGTCCGTTTTTATCAAATATAATGCAGCGGCAGCTGGTTGTCCCTAAATCCAGCGCCATAATGTATTTATCCATTGGGCATCCCCCTTGCCGACAAAAATTTTAATACTGTATAACATAATTATAACAAAAAAACCGCTGTAAAAGCGGCTTTTTTATTTAGTTTTTACAATGGCTTAAAAATTTCCGTTAACCAGGTGGCAGGCCACAAAATGCCCGGACACAACTTCTTTAAGCTCTGGTTTTACGCTGCGGCAAATTTCCATGCACTGCCCGCAGCGGCTTTGAAACGGGCACCCTTTCGGCAAATCAAGCGGGCTTGGAATTTCGCTTTCCAGCGGTTCTATTTTTTCGCCCGGTTTAAAATCCACCTTAAACACCGATTTCATCAGCGCCTTTGTATAAGGGTGCATGCCCTCAGTGCTGATGCGCCTTCCATAACCGATATATTCCACAATATTGCCCAAATACATAACGGCAATCTGGTGGCACATTAAATCAACAAGCCCCAAATCATGGCAGATAAAAAGATAGGTAATGCCTTTTTCTTTCTGCAGGCGCACCAAAAGCTCGCAGATTTTTTCCTGCACCGAAACGTCAAGCGCGCTTGTAGCTTCGTCGCACACCACAATCTTTGGCTCCAGCGAAAGCGCGCGCGCAATGCCCAAACGCTGACGCTGCCCGCCGCTCATGTTATGCGGGTAACGGTCCTTAAAATCTTCCGGCAGTTCTACCATACGCAAAAGTTCCGCCGCTTTGGCATCAACTTCGCTCTTTTTTATCAGCCCAAAATTCAGCAAAGGTTCACAAACAATTTCTTTAACCTTCATTTTGGGGTTAAAGGCGGCTGCCGGGTCCTGAAACACCATTTGTATTTTACGCCTGTTTTGGCGTGCCGCTTCCCCGCGCAGTTTTAAAATATCCTGCCCGTCAAAAATAACTTCGCCGCCGCTTGCCGGATGTATCTGCAAAATAGTGCGCACCAGCGTGCTTTTGCCGCAGCCTGATTCGCCTATAATGCCAAGCGTCTGCCCGGCATAGGCATTAAGGGTAACATTATCACAGGCCGTCAGCATTTTTCCGCCTTCCGCCGCAAATTTTTTTGTTAAATTTTTAATTTGTAAAATTACAGGTGCTTCAGCGTTCATAATATTTCTTATCTCCCAATACCGGCACAGCCGCAAGCAGTTCTTTGGTATAGGCGTGCTGCGGGTTTTCAATAATTTCGCGCCCGCCGCTTTCCACCACGCGGCCGTTTTTCATAACCATCAGTTTGTTAGATACATACGAAGCCACACCAATGTTATGCGTTACCAAAATTACCGCCGCATTATATTCATTGCGTACATCAACAATCTGGCGTATTATCTGCGCCTGCGTGGTAACGTCAAGCGCACTGGTAGGCTCATCTGCCAAAAGCAGCTTGGGGCTGAATATCATGGCCATGGCAATGCCCACGCGCTGGCGCATGCCGCCCGAAAGTTCAAACGGATAACTGTTCATAATGTTCTGCGGATTCGGCAGGCGTACTTTATTAAGCATATCTTTCGCCATTTCTGCGGCTTCCGCCTTCGATTTCTGCGGAGCATGAGCAAGAATGTAATCTATAAACTGTTCGCCTACGCGGCGGATTGGGTTTATCATGTTGCCGCTGTCCTGAAAAATCATCGACATTTCATTGCCGCTGATTTTACGCCAGTCCTCACGCGTGTTTTTAAGCATATCGCGCCCGTCAAAAGTTATGCTGCCGCCCGAAACATGCCCTCTGCCGGGCAGGCAGCCCATAACGGCACGGATAACGGTTGTTTTGCCGCTGCCCGATTCGCCTACAATTGACAGAATTTCGCCTTTTTCAAGTTCAAGGTTAGCGCCGGTTACGGTGAGCTTGTCACCGTAACTTACGTCCAAATTTTTTACATCAAGAAGCATTAATTTAATCCCTTCTTTACAGCTTAGTCAGCAGGGGCAATATCTTTGGTCAGCCAGTAATAATCTGCCGGTTTAATATCGGCGTTTTTCAAGGTTACTTTGCTTACCATATTTGTTTTAGGATAGCCAAAGAACAAACCTGCGCCGTCGTTAAGCAGAATCTGCTGCATCTGAATCATTAAATCGCGGCGTTTGGCAGGGTCAAATTCAACCGCAAGCCTGTCGCTCAAAGCATCATATTCGGGGTTGCTGTAACCGGTAGCATTCTGCGGGTCGCCGGTTTTCCAGTACCAGTTAAGGTATACGGCAGGGTCGCCGCTGTTGGCAGTAAGAATATTGGAAATGCAAAGGTCAAAATCGCCGCTCTGGCGGATTTGGTCAAGCACGTTGTAGTCAACATTTCTCATATTAACCTTAATGCCGATTTTTTTAGCGTCGGACTGGGTTGCTTCTGCATAAAGCGGCAGTTCCGCGCGTCCGCTGTAATAAATAAAGTCAAGTTCAAGGTTTTTGCCGTCTTTATCCACATAACCGTCGTTATTGGTGTCTTTCCATCCTGCTTCCGCCAAAAGCTGTTTTGCGCGTTCCACATTATAGGCATTCGGGTCGGTCAGCTGGTCAAAGCCGTAATCCAAAGAAGGCGGAATGGGCGCTTTGCCTGTAATAAAGGTATCCTTAAGCAATACTTTATTGTAGGTTTCGCGGTCAAGGCAGCTGATAAGTGCAGCGCGTACTTTCGGGTCGTGGCACGGACGGCCTTCGTTCATATTAATCTGCGCCAGTACGGTACGCAGCGAAGCAAGTTCGGAAATATTGTATTTTTCTTTATCCTGGAACAGCTGCAAATCGCCGGAAGCAATATTGATTGCAAAATCAATTTCGCCAGACTGCAGAGCCATTGCACGGGTGTTGGGGTCATCAATGGTAGGAATTTCGGCAACTTTAAACGGAACTTTGCCGTCCCAGTAATTGGGGTTTGCTTCCATAACGGCTTTGGCCTTGCTGTATTCCTTAACCATATACGGGCCGGTGCAGATAGGTCCCTGCTTTGCATAATCGCGGTCAGTTACGCTGGTATCAATAATAATGAACAGCGGGTCGGCCAGCATACCCGGCAGAGTCGGCACCGGATTTTTGGTTTTAATAATTAAATTCTGGCCATCGGCAGTAATGTTGTCGAACTGGAAGAAGGTTTCCGCACGGTTGGATTTTTCAAAAGTGCGTTCAATGGATTTTTTTACGGCGTCGGCAGTTACTTTGTTGCCATTGCTGAATACCGCTTTATCATTAATTTTAAAAGTCCAGGTCAGCTTATCGTCACTGATAGACCAGCTTTCGGCAAGCCAAGGAGTAAAATTCATTTTATCGTCAAATTTAACAAGGCATTCGCCAAGGCCGTAACGCATTACAACCCAGCTGAAGAAATTATCGGTAGGCTCAAGGCTGTCGGCAAAGTTGGTAACACCAAATTTTACCGTATCTTTAGCCGCACTGCTTTTTGCGGAATCATCACCGCCGCAGCCTGCTGCCGCAAAAGCAAGTAATCCCATCATGGCAAGCGCTGCCGTAATTTTTGCTGTTTTTTTCATAAATACATCTTCCTTTCCGTTATATATCATCCATTAAACAGTTTTTATTCTTCCTGGCGCGGGTCGAGTACGTCGCGCAATGCGTCGCCCCACAGGTTAAAAATTACTACCGTAACAAAAATTGCAAGGCCCGGGAAAATCATCAGCCACGGCGCCGTTTGCAGCTGCTGCCTGCCTTCGTTAAGCATTAAGCCCCATTCCGGTGCAGGCGGCTGTGAGCCGAAGCCAAGGAAGGAAAGCCCTGCCAGCTCCATCATCATGGCGCCGATATCGGACGCCGCCGTTATTACCATCAGCGGCAGAATATTCGGCAGGATATGCTTCCATAATATATGTGTTGAAGTGCCGCCGTTAACTATTGCGGCTTCTACAAAGTCGCGTTTTTTTATTTTTAAAACCATGCTGCGTGCAAGGCGCGCATATTTGGTCCATGTTACAATCGTCAGCGCTATAATGGCGTTAATAAGGCTGCCGCCCAAAATACCGGCAACGGCTATGGCAAGAATCATGCCCGGGAAAGAAATCATCATATCGGAAATGCGCATAATGACGATATCCACCTTGCCGCCGTAATAACCTGCCAGTACGCCAAGCGTTGTGCCAACCGCAAAAATAATTGTTACAAGCAGCAGCACGCTCGAAAGCGAATAGCTTGCGCCGTACAAAATGCGGCTGAAATTATCGCGCCCCAGCTTATCGGTGCCGAATAAATGCTCCGCAGAAGGCGGCAGGTAAGCGTTCTGCATTACTGCTTCAAGCGGGTCATACGGCGCAATTAACGGTGCTGCCAGCGCCACTGCAATAAGCAGCAGTACAAAAAAACTTGATACCGCAAAGGCACGGTTGGTTTTTAAACCATTTATAAGTATCTGCATATTATTTACCTGCCTTTCTTAAGCGCGGGTCAAGATGATTATAGGAAATATCAACTATAAGGTTAATTACCATATACATCAGCGCTATCCACAGCACTATGCCCTGCACCAGCTGAAAATCGCGGTAAATAATTGATTGTACGGCAAGGTAGCCAAGCCCCGGCCAGGAAAATACTATTTCAACAACGGCCGCGCCGCCCAAAAGGTTGCCAAAGGATAACCCCAGCAGGGTAATCAGCGGCAGCAAGGCGTTCGGCAGAACTTCTTTCCATAAAATATGGCTTTCGCTCATGCCGCGGGCACGCGCGCCGACAACATAGTCCTGGTTAAGCTCTTCAAGCACCGTTGCGCGCACCTGGCGGGTGTATTTGGCCGCCATAACTATGCCCAGCGTTAAAGCAGGCAGCACCAGCGTTTCCGCACTTACGCGCCCGCCTACAATAGGCAGCAGACCAAGTTTCAGCCCAAAAATCCACAGCAGCATCAGGCCCATCCAAAAGTTAGGCACCGATACGCCGATAAAGGTAAAGCCCCTTACCAGATAATCGAACCAGCTGTTGTGCTTAACGGCGCTGTAAATACCTGCCGGTATGGAAACCAGAAGCATAAAAACCGTAGATGCCGCAGCAAGTATTACCGTTGCAGGCAGGCTGTGCATTAATTCTTCTACAACAGGCTTTTTAACCATGTACGAGAAGCCGAAATTACCCTGAACCGCCCTTCCGAGCCAGTCGAGATACTGGAAAATAAACGGCTTGTCCAATCCCAGTTCATGGCGTAGTGCTTCAATTTCCTGCTGGCTTACAACAATATCCTCGTTGCCGGCAATCATCTGGCGCACAGGGTCGCCCGGCGACAGCATTACCAGAGCAAAGGTAATAAAGCTGATTCCCAGAAGCACAAGCACTATCTGCCCAACGCGCCCTAACAACTGTTTGTTTGACAAAACACACCATCTCCCTCACCAAAACTCCTGATAACCAAAATAAAACTCCCTGCTGTTTCAGTTTGGCAGCAGGGAGTTTACAAACGCTTAAGTTTATTTTAGTTCTCTTGCTACCATGCCGTCACACGCAGCACCGGAAAGCATTAAAGGCAGGCTGCTGACTTGCAAAGCTGCTTACAGCGGCGGGACCGTACCGGTTTTGCACCGGATTTCCATTTTAAGCCACAAGGCACCTTTAACCAGTTTATTCAATTATCATATTTTAATTTTAGCACTAATTACTAATAAAGTAAATAGTTTTTTTGCCAAAAATTTTAATTAGTATTTTATACGGTATACCCGTATGGGTATACCTCCTTAAAAGTTCAAAACCTGCACCGCCTTGAGGATAAAGCTTATCGGGCAGCAGTCCGCAAATATTTTGCTTATGCTGCGTATGCCTTATCCCGGCAGTACAGGTAATTTAATTTATCAGAACATAATTTGCAGGCGGTTCCAGAGCACCTGGTCATCCAGCCCGCTTTCCTTGCCTTCAAGGTCATAGTAATGCAGCTGGTAAACCATGTTTTTGGCAAGGGTTACGCCGCCGCCAACCATATAGCCTTTAAAGCCTTCGTCTACATAGTAACTCCAGTCGCCCGGATACATGGTATGCGCCACAAAAGTACCTGCGCCCTGGTCATAATAATTGGCAAACAAGCCCCATGTGCCGGGTTTGTTTTTATCGGCGCCTTTGTAATTAAGGCCTACAACATAACCGTTGGTATCAACATCTTTATACTGGGAATCTTCCCTTAAATCAATATCGGAATCAAGGTAAGTTGCCGCCAAAGTAAAATCACCGAATTTATAATTGGCGCTTAAATTCCAAATGCCGTTATCTGTGCCTTTTTCTGCACTGTTACGAACTTCATAGCATTGGATTTCATTTAAAGCATCCTGAAATTTATCATAACCGGCAGAAAGGCTTAAATTGCCAACCTTACCGCCAACGGAAGCACCCCACATTTTATCATAGCCATAATCGGTGGGAATACCATAATAAGCAGTAAGTTTTACATCTTTACCGTAAGACAGCTCAATTTTTTCGGCAGTATCGTCATAAATAAAACCATTGCCTACATAATGGTCGGTTTTACCGGCAATTACTTTTGCGCCGCCAATTTTGCCGTTTACGTAAGCCTGATTGAATTTCAGGGTATCGTCACCGCTGCTGTTTTTAAGGCTCTGGTTATTTTCAAAACGTCCGGTGTAGCTCCAGTCCTCATTAATATTACCGTTTACAAAAATGCGGCTGCGCAGACGGTGCTGTGCTACTTTGCCTTTTGCTTTCTGCATATCGCCATTTCTGTCGCCGTATTCATAACGGATTTGCCCGGTAATGCGCACATTATCGCTTTTCTTTTCCAGGTTTGCAACACGCACGCCAAGGCTGTCGAGCTCATCGGCAAATTCTGCTGCAAGCTTGTCTACATTTGCACCCTTCGCCATCGCTTTGGCTACAATCTGCGCCATTTCGTAGCGGGTCATCAGCTTGTCGCCGCCGTAAGTACCGTCCGGGTAACCGTCAACTACCCCTTCTGCTGCCAGCTTGTTTACAGCGTCATAAGCCCAATGGCCTGCCGGAACATCGCTGAACGGATTTGCCGCATACGCGGAAGCGGTCAGCCCAAGCGCCATTGCCATGGCCATTACCAAAGTTTTTTTCATCACATTCACCTCTTATATTTATTAAATCAATACCGCAGCTGTAAGGCTATCAACCTGAAAAACTTCCGGCATTAATTGCTGAATGCTACCCATAAGAGCATACCTCATGACCCTGGTATACCCTTATGGGTATGTGTATTTAAAAGTATATTATTTTAATTTTTTTACAAATTTTATTGATATCATTTACTAAATTTATATTTTTACTATAACGCTATATCATGCAAATGTCAACAAATTTTCACAATTTTAGCAGCATTTTTTAATAAGCGTCAACGCCGCCGCGTCCTCCGCCTACAACGCGTACGTTTACTACGTTAAACGCTGCCTTAATTACCGGCAGCCAGCGGCTTACAAGGGCGGTACGCAGTTTTTCTGCACCGGCAAGTATTAAGAGTGAACTGCCGCTGATGTTCATGTTTTCCAGCGGATTAATGTATTTTTCAAAAGCTGCTTCACCCATTGCTGTTTTTAAACGCACAAGCCCGTCCAAAAGCTCCGGCTTTTCAAACGCGGCACGGATTTCAAACTTTTCAAACGGTTCCGTTTTTACTTGCGGATTATCAGCATGCACAAATTCTTCGTCAAGTTTTCCGCCATAACCCAAAAAATCTTCTGCCATAGTAAATCACCCTTTCTTTTTCCCTGGCAACAGTGTATCCAGCAAAAGCAGGATATTGTTGCCTATTGTGGCATAAAATTTAATAATATCTTTATCATTAACGCTCCATGCAACGTGCATGGCGCTGGTTTTGCTGCTGTAAAGTTCTTTAAAACGCCGCAGCATAGGCTCCGGCAGTTCTACTTCAAGCATGGTATTGTATTGCTTAAATTTATCGTCAACCAGTATATAGTGCGAGCTTAAAATTTTAAGCCCATAGCGCCGTTCTATAAGTTCTACGAGGCTTTTTACGGCCGGGTTTTCATTCATTACTACGCCTCCTTTAAATGCAGCGCGGCCGTCAAGCGACCGCGCTAAAATGGAGTTATTTCAAAAATCTGGCGGTTATGTTTTAAACTTTATTAGCTTATGTAATTTAATAATGTTTTATTTTATTTCAAACGGAGAACTGCCGCTGATATTACTATCTGCCAGTTCTGCGTCAGCAAATTGGGCAATAAGCTTCTGCACAGCCATTGTTGCCGAAAGTTTACCGGCAATCACTTCTTGTTCTATCCCTTCTTTGCACTCTATAACTGCGGGCGAGCGGTAAAAAAGATTATGCAGGTGTTCTTCCACCATAGTGTAAACCCACGAAAGCGTTTGCTGTTTTCTGCGTTCGGCAAGCACGCCGTTTTTCCACCCTTGCTCCATAAAGGCTTCAATAACATCATGCCAAAGCTCCATAATTCCTGCACCTGTATAGGCGGAACATGTGTAAGCATGCGTAGTCCAGTTTTCTGTAGCTTTGCGCAAAAACTGCAAAATACGTTCGTATTCGGCGCGTGTTACCATTGCACGCTGTTTGTTATCGCCATCAGCTTTGTTGACAACGATTGCGTCCGCAAGTTCCATAACGCCTTTTTTCATGCCTTGCAGCTCATCGCCTGCTCCTGTAAGAACAACAAGCAAGAAGAAGTCTACCATTGAGCGTACGGTAGTTTCGCTTTGTCCTACGCCTACGGTTTCAACAAGAATGGTATCATATCCGGCTGCTTCACATAAAAGCAGTGTTTCCCGGCTTTTACGGGTCAGCCCGCCCAGTGTTCCGCCTGAAGGCGATGGCCGGATAAAAGCGTTAGGTTCGCGTGAAAGTTGTTCCATGCGCGTTTTATCGCCCAAAATACTGCCTTTTGTTACAGTACTTGAAGGGTCTACCGCAAGCACTGCAACCTTATGCCCTGCCCGGCATAAATTCGTTCCCAGCGCTTCGATAAAAGTGGATTTGCCTGCACCGGGAACGCCGGTGATGCCTACACGTACAGATTTGCCTGTGTATGGCAGGAGTCGTTGTATAACCTGCTGCGCCATCTCAAAATGTGCGGCGGCATTACTTTCAACAAGTGTAATGGCACGCGAAAGAATGCTTCTGTCGCCGTCGAGCACACCTTCTACATAATCATCTACTGTCAGCCTGCGCCGCTTAACAGCAGGTGCAACCTTACCTTCTTTATTAACCTTAACGCCCGGTGTCCCCTCATGGCCGCCTTCAACGCCGTACATTACCCGGCAGGCAAATTTGCTGTCGTCAGTATCAGGCGCCCAAGAAGGTTTGTAGGTTTCAGTCATGGCTTAGTCCGCCAATCGTTTATTCAGCTCTTCCAGAACTTTTTTAGCGCAGACAGGGATTATGGTGCCGGGTCCAAAAATCGCTGCCGCACCGTGTTCGTACAGGAAATCATAGTCCTGAGCGGGTATTACGCCGCCAATAACAACCATGATATCCTCACGTCCGCGTTTTTTAAGTTCTTCAACCAGCTGCGGCATAAGTGTTTTATGACCTGCCGCAAGGCTGCTCATACCAACGATATGTACGTCGTTATCCACTGCGTCCTGCGCAGCTTCTTCAGGTGTCTGGAACAAGGGGCCGATATCTACGTCATAGCCCATATCCGCAAAGGCGGTAGCAATAACTTTTGCCCCGCGGTCGTGGCCGTCCTGGCCCATTTTAGCAATATAAATACGCGGGCGGCGGCCTTCGCGTTTTTCAAAGTCATCCGTCATCTGACGGACTTCTTTAATAACGTCCTCATCGGCAAATTCACTGCTATACACGCCGGAAATAGAACGGATAATCGCTTTATGGCGTCCGCATACTTTTTCAACAGCGTCAGAAATTTCACCTTTCGATGCACGCGCACGGGCAGCTTCAACAGCAAGTTCCAACAGGTTGCCTTCGCCTGTTTCCATAGAATGGGTAATGGCATCGAGGCAGCGGCGTACTCTTTCCGGGTCACGGTTAGCGCGCAGTTTCTTCAGGCGTTCAATCTGCGCCAGGCGCACTGCGGTATTATCAACTTCCAAGATATCCAGCGGGTCTTCTTTTTCAAGACGGTAATCATTAACGCCGACAATTTTTTCAGCGCCGGAATCAATATGTGCCTGACGGCGTGCGGCCGCTTCTTCAATACGCATTTTCGGAAGCCCTGTGTCGATTGCTTTACTCATGCCGCCCAGTGCTTCAATTTCCTGAATATGGGCCCATGCTTTACGGATAAGCTGATTGGTAAGAAATTCAACATAGTAAGAGCCGCCCCACGGGTCAATAACTTTGCAGACTTTAGTTTCGTCCTGAATATAAAGCTGCGTATTGCGTGCGATACGTGCCGAAAAGTCCGTAGGCAGTGCAATAGCTTCATCAAGAGCATTGGTATGCAGCGACTGTGTATGTCCAAGAGCTGCTGCCATTGCTTCGATACAAGTACGGGTAATGTTGTTGAAGGGATCCTGCTCTGTCAGGCTCCAGCCGGAAGTCTGTGAATGTGTTCTGAGAGCCATGGATTTTGTTTTCTTCGGTCCGAAGGAGTTAACGATTTTAGCCCAGAGCATACGTCCTGCACGCATCTTGGCAATTTCCATAAAGTAGTTTTTGCCCATTGCCCAGAAGAACGACAAACGCGGTGCAAACTGGTCGATAGTAAGGCCGTGTTCTGTACCTGTACGCAAGTATTCAAGACCGTCAGCAAGCGTATAGCCAAGTTCAATATCAGCAGTTGCACCTGCTTCCTGCATGTGGTAGCCGGAAATAGAAATGCTGTTGAACTTAGGCATATATTTTGAAGTATATTCAAAAATATCGCCTATAATGCGCATAGATGCAGCAGGCGGGTAAATGTAAGTGTTGCGTACCATAAACTCTTTCAAAATATCATTCTGAATAGTACCTGCCATAATGGATTTATCTACGCCCTGTTCTTCACCGGCAAGAATATAAAATGCCATAATCGGCAGCACGGCACCGTTCATAGTCATGGATACAGACATTTGGTCAAGCGGAATGCCGGAGAACAAAATTTCCATATCAAGGATGGAGTCTACCGCAACACCGGCTTTGCCGACGTCGCCTACAACGCGCGGATGGTCAGAGTCGTACCCACGGTGGGTAGCAAGGTCAAATGCAATGGAAAGGCCTTTTTGCCCTGCGGCAAGGTTGCGGCGGTAAAAAGCATTGGATTCTTCCGCCGTGGAAAAACCTGCATACTGACGTACAGTCCAAGGCTTTGTTACATACATAGTGGAATATGGCCCGCGTAAAAACGGCGGTATGCCTGCCATAAAGTTTAAATGGTTACAGTCTTTATAAGCGTTAACATCATACAGCGGTGCAACGTCAATCTGTTCCATTGTGCGATAAAAATTTTCTTCAAAACTTTTACCGGTTTCTTTTTTAAGCTGTTCCTTCCAGGCGGCAAATTCTGCTTCACCCTGCATGGGGGCCTGTTCAAAAGGAATTTTTGTAAAATCAGGAATTCTTGTCATAATCAGAACATCCCCCTTTCTTTCTGCATACGGAGTAAAGTTTCATAACAGTTAGATTTAACGCTGATATAATCATCCATACCTGCTTCATCGCACAGCGCTTTCAGTTCCGCACTGGGCGCACCTGCAAGGAATACCTTCATTTCCGGTTTCACTGCTTTGATACCTTTCGTTACAGCCGGTGCAAGTTCGGGATAAGTAGCGTCCGTGGAACAAACAATAGCGTAACCTGCGCCTGATTCTACAGCCGCTTTAACAGCTTCTTCAACAGTAGGGAATCCGTTGTTTGTTAAAACATCAAATGCCGCAACCTGCATAAACGAAGTAACAAAATCCGCACGGGCTTTGTGCTGAGGAATCGGCCCCATATTGGCAAGGAAAATTTTTACATTTTCACCGGTATCAGCAATAAATTTTTCCGTACGCTGACGCAGCTCTTCATAGCGTTCGGTCCAGCGGTGCGGTAAAATGGCTTCCACTTTTTCTCCGGCAGAACTGCCTGTAAGCGCTGCTGCAATTTCACCAAGCGTAGCTCCTGCATTTATTGCTTTTTCAGCGTCTTCAATCAGCTTTCCGGGTTCACTTGCATCGCGTTTTGCCAAATCGGCAAGCAATACGCTTACATAATCTTCATCGCGCATTTTAGCATTAACGGCAATTGCTGTTTTTCGTGCTTCCAAAAGCTTTGTGTAATCAATTTCAGGCACATCAAGCGGTTTTTCCGTCATATTCGGATACATATTGTTGCCAACTGCGCGGTCTTTTCTGGTTGCAAGGTTTTTAAACCGTTCTTCCAAAATTTCTTTAATGGCAGTCTGTACCTTACCGCTTTCCAGCGCAGGAATAAGCCCGCCATGTTCTTCAATTTCCTGAAATTTAGCCCATGTTTTTTCCGTAAATTCTTCGGTCAGCGGTTCAAGATACCAACTGCCGCCTGCCGGGTCGACAGGCTGAATAAAGTTAAACTCATGCTGTTCCATTATCTGAATGTTGCGAGCAATACGGCGCGAAAATTCATCGCTTGGGCGGATGCAATGGTCAAACGGTTTAACATACATTCCGTCCATGCCGCCAACTACTGCCGAAAAAGACTGGGTTGCAGCACGCAGGAGGTTTACATATGGGTCATACTTGGTCTGGCAGAAGGTAGATGTACTTACATACAAATTAATTTTCTGTGCTTCGGTATCGCCGCCGCAGTTTTTCACAATTTGTGCCCAAATCATTTTCAAACTGCGGAGTTTGGCAATTTCCATAAAGAAGTTTGCACCTATACTGAAATGGAAACGCAAATGGCGGCAAAATGCGTTAATGTCTATGCCGCGGCGTTCCATGGCACGCATATAGGTAACGGCTTCGTTCATTGCATAAGCAACTTCCTGAATGTCATTAGCTCCGCCGTTGTGGTAAACATCTGTATTTACAACAACCATTCTGAGATTAGGAGTATATTTTTCTGCCCACGCAATACTGTGTGCCATTTCGTCATAATATTCATCAAGCGGGCGTGCCAGTTCTCCATCCAGTGCCAGCTCGCCAATCGGGTCTGCACTTACTGCACCATGCAGTTTGTTAAGCGCCAGCCCTTTTTTAGCGCATGCAGCTGCTATGGCCGCCAAAAGTGCTGTATTGGAGGCGCCTGCATAAATGTCAATTTCAAACTTATCCAAATCAACGCCATCCAAAAGTTTGTCTACATCTGCCGCCGAGGCAAGAGAAACACCGCAGTCACAAACTTCTTTTTCATCAGCCTTATCCGGGTCCAGACCCTTGCGCGTTGCAGTATCAAGCACAACGCTTGCCGCGGTAGTACCTTTTAAAAGCTCATATTTAACCATTTCATTGGCTTCTTCCGGCGTTTTGGCATCGCATTCCTGTGCAATAGTCCAAACTTTGTGAATATATCCGCCTGCATTTGCACCACGCAGATTGCTTTCCATACCCGGATATGTTTTATTGTGTGTAAGCTTTTCTTGGTCTTCCAAACGGTAAATAGGGTTTAATGTAATACCTTCATAGGTTTTGGTAAACATACTTTTTTCAAAAGAACCGCCCTTTAAAGCAGTAACCACTTCTGCTTTCCATTCTTCATAGGACGGCGGCGTAAATTCATCAAAAGTAACAGGGGGAAGCTCCTGCACCGCATTTTCTTCCTGCCCATGCTCTGCTGTAAGGTTTTTATCCTGTTCCATATACGGCATCCTTTCTTAAAATAAGTTTACAGCCGGGGTAAAAAGGGTGTCACCTCCTGGTTTCATATTTTCCTGTATAGCAGAGTGGTTCGAGTTCCTCCTACCTAAACTGCTTCAAATGTCTCCCAAAAAATTAAAGCCACCACAAAATAGTGATGGCTTTAATTTACGGCGTAACCCCATACGCCGCAAAATTGAGGAGGGAGTCACATGCTGAGAGAGGACTTGAGAATATCAAACTAACATGTATCCCGCAGGTTGTCCGGGCCTGCAGCAAATAAAGAAGCAATAACACCGATGGCTTTAACCGTGTTCGCATTGGGCTCAGCCATCATACCGCCCAATAGAAGAAAAACAGGTATAACAATATAAAAACCGTTTTCGCAATATTATAAAAATATCCAAAAACAGTCAGAAATTCCAAAAATATACTTGCACGCACAAGCTATACAGTAAAATTCCGGCATCTCCTCCCCGTCTCTCGCAGGTCAAGCAGCGATGTTAAAAAACAGGCAGGTCTTCTGGCTACGAATCATTGCTTGCTTCGCCTTCCCGGTATTACCAGTGGCATTGTGAAGGTCGCTCATCGTTACAGCGGCGGGACCGCGCCGGACTTACACCGGCTTCCCTATTAAGCTTGCGCGCCTGTTCTACTTATTCATTTGATATACTAATTATATATAATATCATTTATTTTGTCAATCTTTTTATTTTAATTAAATTTTAAGTATCTTATTCTATTTTCAATTCATTATTAATATTGTTGTCATGTACAACAAAAAATCCCGGCAGAAAAAACTACCGGGATAAATTCTTATTTTACATTGCCGAAATATGTTTTCTTTAAACGGTCAAATTCCTGTGACTTTCTAAAGTTTCTCAAGCCTTCATTTAATTTGCTTAAAAATTCTTTGTCACCTTTTCTTACGGCAAGAGCAACATTATCTGTTTTTAAATCGCCGGAGGCAAATTTAATTTTATCCGCATAACCGTTTGCTATAAAAAAGCTGCCGGCCGATTTGGAAATTACGGCACAATCGGCTTCGCCGCCAATTACTTTGGCCATTGCTTCTTCTATGCTCGGTGTTTCAATAACTTTGGCAGCGCCGCCAAAATCATTAACCATTGCCAGTGCAAAGCTGTTATTTTTTACGGCAACAACTTTGTCTTTTAAAGCGCTTATATTATCTGCCGTAAAATCGTTTCCGGCCGCAACAGCAATCCTGAACCCGTCATTTAAATAACTTTCCGAAAAATCAACCGCCTGCTGCCTTTCCGGTGTAACGCTGAAACCGGAGGCAATTACATCATAACGCTTGCCGTTAAGCCCGTTTATTAAATCATTTAAGCCGGTATTTACAAATTCAACCCCGCTGTAACCCATGTTTGCCGCCACGCCGCGCATAAGTTCAACATCAAACCCGGTAAAATTATCCGTACCCTTCTGGTAATACTCAAAAGGCGGAAAGTTGGCGTCAAGCCCAACTTTAAGTACCCGGGAACCTTCCTCCCCGGCTTCTTTCTGCCCTGCGCACGCCGCTATCAAAAGCATGCACACAAGGCTCATAACAACAAGCAGTAATTTTTTCATAAAAAAACACTCCCCCAACCTGTAAGAATTGTGAAAGTGTAAACCTTGCATCCGGTTATGCTTTTATTATAAACCTGTTAAATACTAAAATCAACCGTATTTAATTAAGTTTTTTATATTTATAAATACTTTAATACGTTTTATTTTTTCTATCTTTTAAAATTATATATCACATTCCCGTATGGGTATAAAAATAAACCCCGGAGCTTTTAAATTCCGGGGTTTACAGGTATTACACCGCTTTGTTGATAAAATTACCAGTCAAGGTTTTCGGTTTCAACGCGGCCTCTGCCGGTAAGGGCATCCAGCATAATGCGCTGTTCAAGCTGTGCGGCAAGTTTTTTGGTAAATTTAACGGTATCCGGGTTTACGGACATGCTGTCGATACCGCTCTTAATGAGGAATTCGCAGAATTCAGGATATACGCTCGGTGCCTGGCCGCAGATGGAAACGGTTTTGCCGTCTTTATGGGCTACTTCGATAAGGTGGCGGATTGCACGGCGTACTGCCAGATTGCGTTCGTCATAAATATGAGATACGGTGTCGTTGTCACGGTCGCAGCCCAGAATCAACATGGTAAGGTCGTTAGAGCCAATGGAGTAACCGTCAACATATTTGTTGAACTGGTCGGCAAGAATAATGTTGGAAGGAATTTCTGCCATCAGCCATACTTTAAAGTCTTTGCCGCGTACAAGGCCTTCGCCTGCCATAATGGCGGTAACTTTTTCACATTCTTCCACGTTGCGGCAGAACGGAATCATTACGTTAAGGTTTTTCAGTCCGAATTCTTCGCGTACTTTGCGTACTGCCTGGCATTCCAGTTTAAATGCCTCTACATATTTTGGGTCATAGTAACGGGAAGCGCCGCGCCAGCCAAGAAGTGCAGAAGGTTCATACGGCTCAAATTCGTCGCCGCCCTTCAAATCGCGGTATTCGCTGGATTTGAAATCGCTGAAGCGCAGGGTTACCGGACGCGGAGCCATTGCCTGGCATACCTGGCGGATGCCTTCGGCAAGCTGGTCAACAACTTTTTCCGGATGGCCGGTTTTAGTAAGATACAGCGGATGTTCATGAATGTAAGTGGTCCAGATAAATTCTTCGCGCATCAAGCCAATGCCGTCGCAGGGCAGTGCGGAATATTTTTCTGCAAGATCCGGGTCACCGAGGTTCATGTAAATTTTGGTGCCGGTCGGCGGGAAGTATTCAGCCACGGGAGCAGCAGCCTGAGCCTGTGCTTCCGGTTTCTTTTCTTCCAGAATGCCTTCATATACAACGCCATGGGTTGCGTCAACGGTTACATCAATGCCGTCGGGAACAGTAGTAGTTGCAGCTTCACCGCGGCTCTTGGTGCCTACGATACACGGAATGCCAAGTTCACGGCTTACAATGGAAGCGTGGCAGGTCATTCCGCCGCTGTCGGTTACAATGGCTTTGGCTTTCTTCATAGCCGGTACCCAGTCAGGAGCGGTCATTTCGGTTACGAGGATTTCGCCTTCCTTGAACTCGTCGATATGGGACGGGTCGAGGATAACGTGAGTGCGGCCGGATACAAGGCCCGGGCTTGCGGGCAGGCCTTTAACGATAACCTTGCGGTCGGCAGCTGCTGCTTTTGCTTCAACTTTAGGTTTGTTTTCTTTATTGCGGCGGCTCCATACGGTTTCGGGGCGTGCCTGGAGAATCCAGATTTTGCCGTTGCGGGAATCAATGCCCCATTCCATATCCATATAGCAGCCATAATGTGTTTCAATTTTTTTAGCGTAGCCAGCAAGTTCAAGAATCTGTTCGTCGGTAAGGGTCTGAACATTGCGTTCTGCTTCCGGTACGGGCAGTTCTTCGCAGTCGCCGCCTTCTTTGCGCACAAGCATAACGTCCTGCTCGTTTACGCAGCGGTCAACAATTTTATTTTCTGCTTTGGAAACGGTGTAGTTATCCGGGGTAACGGTACCCTGTACAACATATTCGCCAAGGCCGAAAGCAGCTTCAATAAGGATGTTGCTGTCGTCGCCGGTAGCAACATTAACGGTAAACATAACGCCGGCGGCTTTGCTGAATACCATCATTTGAATAACTGCGCTGAGAGCAACTTCGATATGGTCGAAGCCCTGTTTTTCACGGTAGTATACGGCGCGGTCGGTAAAGCAGGAAGCATAGCATTCCTTAACTTTGGCAATGATGTTTTCTGCGCCTTTTACGTTAAGGTAAGTATCCTGCTGGCCTGCAAAGCTGGCATCCGGCAGGTCTTCTGCGGTTGCGCTGCTGCGTACTGCAACATAAGGTTCAGCTTCGCCAACTTTTTTACCCAGTTCTTCATAAGCTGCGGCAATGGCTGCTTTTAAGTCTTCCGGCATTTCTTCTGCCATAATGGCTTCGCGCAGGCGTGCGCTTACATCGCGCAGCAGGGCGCTGTTTTCAACGTCGGTAAGTTCAGCCAGGATAGCCTGCATTTTTTCTTTCAGGCCGCTCTTTTCAATAAAATATCTATAAGCATATGCAGTAGTTGCAAAACCATACGGTACAGGTACATCAGTTTTAGATGTCATTTCACCAAGAGAGGAAGATTTGCCGCCTACAATGGCAACGTCGCCTCTTTCCATTTGCTCGAACCAGAGAAGAAATTCTTTTTCCTTATTCATGTCCGTTACTCCTTTGTAATATACTTTTAGGGTTGCACCCTTAATATAGTGTATACTATATCACACTTGTGTATTATATTCAAGCTGTTTTAAAAATTTCTCCAAACATTTTACAAAAGCCCGCCATTTTATTATGACGGGCTTTCAATTAAACTATTTTAAATTATTTAGGGTTTTTACGGCTCCACAGATAGCCGATTGCCATTAAAACAACACCGGCAACGTCGGTATACAGGCCCGGGTCGATAAGGCCGAGGCCGCCGACGAAGAACAGGCAGCGCTGCAGGAAGTTAAGATGGCGGGTAAAGTACGCGCCCATTGCCGCAGCAACGCCAACCATGCCCAAAATAGCCGTGCAGCACGAGAAGATAACGCCGAACGGAGTAGCGTTAATCATCAGAATTTCAGGCGACAGTACAAAGATGTACGGAATGATGAACGCCGCAATAGCCAGTTTGGAAGCGTTGATGCCGGTACGCAGCGGGTCGCCGCCGGAAATACCGGAACCGGCGTAAGCTGCCAGAGCAACCGGCGGGGTAATATCGGCAACAATACCGAAGTAGAATACGAACATATGCGCTGCCAGTACAGGCACATCCATCTGGATAAGCGCCGGTGCAGCAATGGTGGAAGTAATTACGTAGTTAGCGGTTGTAGGCACGCCCATGCCAAGGATAAGGGAAGTAAGCATGGTAAATACCATTGCCGGCATAAGGTGGCCGCCTGCAAGGTCGAGCAGTGCGGTTGCCATTTTAAGGCCAACGCCGGTTTTGGTTACAACGCCGATAATAATACCGGCGGTTGCGCAGGCAATAAGTACGCCCAAAATGCCTTTGGAACCGTTAATCATGCCGTTTACAAAATCTTTAAAGGTAATGCGGGTTGATTTGCGCAGGCAGGAGCTTACAATTGCAAGCACAATGCCTACCAGAGCCGCACGCATCGGAGTATAACCGTTGGTAAGGAAGTAAATGATAGCGATAAGAGGAATTACCAGATGTCCTCTTTCTACGAAGATGGATTTGTAGCTCGGCATTTCGTCGCGGCTCATGCCTTTAAGGCCGAGTTTCTTGGCTTCGAAATGTACGCCCAGCCAAATGCCGGTAAAGTACAGAATAGCCGGAATAACGCCTGCTTTAACAACTTCCATGTAAGGAACGCCTACGAATTCAGCCATCAAAAAGGCTGCCGCACCCATTACAGGAGGCATTAACTGGCCGCCGGTAGAAGCCGCAGCTTCAACGGCACCGGCAAAGTCTTTGCCGTAGCCTAATTTTTTCATCATCGGAATGGTGAAAGAGCCGCTGCCTACTACGTTGGCAACGGAGCTGCCGGATACGGTGCCTTCCAAAGCACTGGAGATAACCGCTACTTTGGCAGGGCCGCCGGATGCCCAACCGGCAATAGCGTTGGAAATATCAATGAAGAATTTGCCAAGGCCGGTAGTTTCAAGGTAAGCGCCAAACAGAATAAACAAATAAATGAAGGTCGAAGATACGCCCATCGGGGTACCGAAAATGCCTTCGGTTGTGTAATACAGATAGTTTACAAGTTCATGCAGGCCAAGGCCGCGGTGAGCGATAATGCCCGGCAGCATGCGCCCGAACAAACCGTACAGCACAAACAAAATGGCAATGGTAATCATCGGCCAGCCAACTACGCGGCGTGCGCCTTCAATTACAAGCAGCGTGCCAATCAGCGCTATAATATAGTCCGTTTCGTTGTTCATACCTGCACGCAGTACCAAATCGTGGTAGAACACAACTATGTACATCGAAACAGCAACGCCAACAACAGCAAAGCCAACGTCAATCCAGTTCATTTCCTTACGCGACCAGGACTGGCGCATCGGGTAAAGCAAAAATACCAGTGCAAAGCCAAAGGCCAGATGAATGGCTCTTTGCAGCTGCGCGTCTAAAATACCAAACGCCGCAGTATAAACCTGAAAGATACAGAAAACAATGCAGATTGCATTAATAATCGTATTCCAAATGCCCGTAAGTTCCCTCTTATCCGATTCTTTATCGTATTTTCTTAAAATTTCTTCTGCGGAAAGCTGGGCCTTTTCAATATCGTCAATAATTTCTTTCTTTAAATCCATTACATCCACCTCTCATAAACAAATTTTATAAAAACAAACTCATTCCAGCCAGTAACGGTAACGCGGTTCTGCTTTTATGGTAAGCAGCGTGCCGTGCCCGAACATCTTACATAAATCATATACAGTTTCATTATGCAGTATTTTGGGGCTCGCCTGCACTGCGGGCCGCATTTTTATAATTTTATAAGGCCGGTTTAATGTAAGTTTAAAATGCCCGTCAGGCAGCGCTTCAAATTTCCCTTCAGAGGCCGAAAACGGAAAGCCGCACCCCTGCGACTGGTAAATGGTATGCGTTAAAACCATGTCATCCGCGCCGTTAACGGTAAAATTATCGCGCCACAGCGTAAGCTCATAAGAATGTTTGAATTCCATCTGCCAGGTTTCTCCCGGTTCAACCGCAAAACATGCTTTTGCACCGTGCTCCGGCAGCATGGCAACTACAAGCTGCGAAGCATACCAGTAAAACAAACCTGCGGCGGCAATAACGCTGCATATAAAAACCGTATATAATTTAGATACACCCCGGTTACCGAGCACAAACGGTGACCGGGGCGTCTCTTTAAACCACATTGTTATTTTTCTTTAAAGAATTTTTCAGCGCCTGCATTTACAGGAATGGACATGCCATCCATAGCGCTTTCTTTAGTGATTACATTTGCTGCGGAATGAGCTGCTTTAAGACGGTCGAGGTTGGTGTAGATAGCCTTGGTTACAGCATAACCGGTATCGGCATCCATCTTGTCAGTTACAGCAAGCATGCAGCGTACTGCTACTGCGGAGCAGTCGGCAGCCTGTTTGTTATATGTGTTAGCCGGAATGTTAACTTTGGTGTAGAACGGATATTCTTTAATCAAAGCGTCAGCTTTATCCGTTGCAACCGGAAGCAGAACTACATCGTTCTGGGTAGCAATATCCTGAATTGCTGCGGTCGGATGGCCTGCGGTTACGAAAGCAACGTCAACGTTGCCGTCTTTCAGTGCGCTGGAAGCTTCGGCAAAGGAAAGATACTGAACGTTAATATCATCATAAGTAACGCCATATGCTGCAAGAATCTGGCGTGCGTTTGCTTCGGTGCCGGAACCCGGTGCGCCTACTGCTACGCGTTTGCCCTTAACCTGGGAAAGGTCGGTAATGCCGGTATCGGCAAGGGTTACAATCTGAATGGTTTCCGGATACAGAGTTGCCAGGCCATAAAGGTTGGTAACTTTTTTGTCTTTAAACATTTCAGTGCCGTTTACGGCATAATAAGCGTTATCGTTCTGAATGAAGGCGATATCAACCTGCCCCTGCTGCAGCATGTTAATGTTGGCAATGGATGCGCCGGTTGCCTGTGCAGAAGCGTTGCAGCCCGGAATATTCTTGTTAAGGATATCCGCAATTGCGCCGCCGAGCGGATAATAAGTACCGGCAGTGCCGCCTGTTGCGATATTAATGAATTTCTGCGTTGCGGCTTTACCGCCTGCCTGGTCTTCACCGCCGCCGCAGCCTGCGGCAAGCACAGCAAAGAGCATCATGGACATTAAAAAAGCCAATAGTTTTTTCATAGTTCTCCCCCCTGTAAATAGTGAACGAATATCCTTCTTGAATGTAAACAGGTATTACGCCACATTATTATGTTGTTAAATTCGCTTTTTTTTCACAAATTCCTGCAAAGCTGTTTTTATTTTTGGCATTTTATTGTTTGTATACAATATTCTTTTTAAATACATTTTAAAATTGCCTGTTTTATGTAAACTTTTGCAAAAAAACTGTAACTATGTTATCATTAATAAGTAAAAATATGTAAGCATTACAAACTTATAATAAAAGGATGTGTTATAAATGCAAAACAACAATGCTTATAATCTTCAGCTTGCCAAAACCCTTTTTGAAAACACTTATGCGGCAAGAGTATTAAACGACAACAAAGACGTTATCGGCAAACTGCGTATTGTGCCCTGCCTGCCGCTTGACAGAAGCCTGCTTCCTGCCGACGCACCGCAGGTAAGCCCGTTCCTTCTGGTTATTGTAGACGACGCCGATATCAACAAAGACAACCTTATCGACTTTGAAGAACGCGTATCTCTGGCACTTTTAAAACGTTTCTCCACCGAAACCGTTGCTTTCCAGCACTGCCAGTTCTACTATCCTTCCCCGGCCTTTATTTTTGAACAGCCCGGCGCAACCGACACTCCGCTGCCGCCGACCCCTGTAATGTAAGCGCAAACTTAACAAACAAAAAAATTAAGCATCTGCTTTGGAGTTCTTCTTCTAAAACAGATGCTTTTTATTTTGCATGTTTAATTAACGCATTCCTTCTACAACGTCAATACCAGATGCCATAAATTCTGCGGCCATTTTCTTTATCACCGGGCATAACTGTTTATCACCATTTTCATCTTTCTTTTTAGTACAATTTGCTAAATGTACATAATCAGGTGCAAGTGTTTTAATACGCTCTACTTTCTTTTGTAGTTTTTCCTTATCGCCAATTATAATATCTCCACATCCATTGCAAGTAAAACACGCCAAAATCTGTGGTCCTTCCTCACCATAACGTGCCAGTGTTTCATTCTTATCATTTAAAACATTAAAACAACTGGAACCTGTACAACCTGCGCTCGACTTCAAGCATCTTAAAATAACTGCTTTTTTCATCATCCATTCCTCCATAAAATAAAATTAAAGCTGTTTTAAAAGTCTAATATGCTTAAATCCATCCTCTAAAGTAATTTTCGTCCCAACATTATACATTTCTCTTACGTTCTTTTCTGTTAATACTTCTTGTGTATCTCCTAACGCAAAAATCTGCTTATCTTTCAGCATTAAAATTTTATCACAAAACATAGAAGCTAAATTTAAGTCATGTATAGTCATAATAATTGCAATATTATTTACTGCTGCCAATTCTGCAACAATATGCAAAATAAATAATTGATTATGTAAATCAAGGCTGCTTGTCGGTTCATCTAAAATAATTACTTTGGGCTGCTGCGCCATGGCACGTGCAATAAACACTCTTTGACGTTCACCGCCGCTCATTTCTTTTATATTTCTAAAAGCAAACTTTTCTAAATTCATTTTTCTTAAAATTTCAAATACTATACTTTCATCTTCATCTGAATACTTTCTGCCAGCATATGGCAGTCTTCCCATCATTACAGTATCAATAACATTTACATTAAAAAAGCTGCTTACATACTGCGGCACATAAGCAATAATTTTAGCAATTTCCTGTTGCTCCATATTACTTAAGTTTTTCCCATTAAACAGTACTTCTCCACAATCAGGTTTTAGTATATTATTTATACATTTTATAAAAGTTGTTTTACCCGTTCCGTTAGGCCCTAAAATACCAAGTATTTCCCCATGCTTAACATTCAAAGAAATATTTTCTAAAACATTACTGCCTTTTTTATAACTAAATGAAATATTTTTTATTTCAAGCATGACTACACCTCATGTTCACAAACTAAAAGCCGGATATGTATGGCCCGAAATATATTTTAGCCCCTGATACTTTTCTAACCAAACTTTAAAAACTTCTTCAGGATTAAGTTCAGGCAAAAGTTCCGGATACATAAATTTAGCAATATACATAGTACCAACAAGTTTAGATGCACCACCATGGCAAAAATGCGACAGCAATAAAATTTTATTATTCTTTACCGCGTCAATACTATCCCAGCCTGGTCTATTTTTTATCTCTTTCATACGTTTAATAAACTCTGTTTCTGTAGGTGGTATATAACTGCTGCTCACATTGTTTTCTCCAACTTTAACAATACATTGCGGATTTCGTTCAATAATACTTTCACTGTCTACCGAAACGTTCACAGCATCTTCAAAAATATTTTTACCGCCTGCGTATTTCACCATATTATAAAAATAATCTCCAGGTACAGTAGTATTACCTTCTCTGCGGTATTCAAAATAAACCGATTTTAATTCTGTATTAGACAAATTAGTTTTTATATAATCCAACTTTTCTTTAAAGTAACTGCTTAATTCTTCAGCTTCCCGCTTTTTACCAAACAAAGCACCCAAAAGTTTACAATTATCAAAAAATCTATCAGTATAATAGGCATCAAGCACTATAACTTTTATGCCAAAAGGCGATAATTTTTCTTCTGCTTCTTGCCACGAACCATTACCTGTCAAAATTAATGCCTGCGGAGCTAATTCTATAATACGCTCATAATTAAGCTCACGCTGACTTTTTCCTATGATGTTCTCCATTTTAAAACGACCTTTATAACCTTCTTCGTCCTGGTATATTGCGTAGTCAACGCCTACAACAGTATCAATAGCGCCTATAGCATTAATTAGTTCGGTATTATAGGTATTAGCAACAACAACCCGTGTAAGCGGCACTGTTATTTCTATATTTCTGCCAATGCCGTCAGTAATAACATCCGTTTTTTCTTCCGTTATTATATTTTGTTGAGAGCACCCACAAATAATAAATAATACCAAAATTACAAATAAGCCAATAATAAATTTTCTCATCATTCTAACCTCTTATTTTTAGATAGAATTAAATGAACAAATAACGGTACTCCCAAAAACGAAATTACTATACCGACAGGGATATTAACAGGATATAAAATAAATTTGCCTATAGTATCAGAAAGCAATAAAAGCAATGCTCCCATAACCGCCGCAAAAGGCAAATAAAAACGATGGTCACTGCCGATAATAAAACGCGCCATATGCGGTGCAATTAAGCCTACAAAACCTATAACCCCGGTAAAACTAATAACAGTAGCCGTCATGAATACCGCCAATAATCCTATAATTGTGCGCATACGTTCAGCATTTATTCCAAGGCTCTTTACCGTTTCGTCATCGTTGCTCGCCATAGCATTCAGCGGTAAGCAGTAAAACATTATAATACTAAAACATACTGCAATTATAATAAATGTTAAAAACACACATTCCCATGTTGCCCTGTTAAACGAACCAAAAGTCCATTGCACTACTGCTTCAAGTTTATGCTCTTTAGCAAAAAATTCTATAGTTGCTGTCATCGCGCTAAATAAATAATTTAATGCAATGCCAACAAGCACAATGCTTCCGGGCGTTATGCCAACCTGTCTTGAAATACCATAAACTATCATTCCACAGCCGCAAGATGCCGCAAAAGCACAAACAATCATCCCTAATTCACTTTGAAAAAACATCCCTGTACCAAAAACAATACATACCGAAGCGCCAAACGCTGCGGCCGAAGAAATACCAAGCGTAAATGGGCTAACAAGATAGTTGCGCGTAACAGATTGCATAACAGCCCCGGAAACCGCAAGCCCAACACCAGCTAAAATAGCAAGTAAAATTCTTGGCATCCGCAACAGTAAAATAATTTTATTAATTGCTACATCAGAACCAACATTAATAGTCCCGTCAAAAAAACGCTGTACAGCAATAAAAGTCTGGTCAATACCAGCTTTTGCTATGCCAATAGTTGTAAAAATATACGCACATACTATGGTTAAAACGGCTAAGGCAAAAATTAATAACTGCTTTTTTCTTTTAACTTTTTCATAATCTTTTTTTAACATAAAAATACCTTCAATCGTCTAAACTAAAAGCCGGATACGTATGACCTTTTATATACGGCAAATGCTGATATTTTGTTACCCATTCTTTAAATACTTCTTCAGGATGCAAGTCTGGCAAATATTCCGGATATAAAAATTTTGCTATATAACAAGTTCCGACTATTTTAGATGCTCCTCCATGTGCATATTGAGATAATAATAATATTCTATCGTTTTTAACTGCTGAAAGCGTTTCCCAACCAGGCCTAGAAATAATATTCTTTTTTCTCATTAAAAACTCATTAACCGTAGGAGGTATATATTTAGGTTCAATGCCTTTATCGCCAACTTTTACAATGTAATCCGGATTATTTTCTACAACAGATTCCGTATCTATTTGCAAACTTTTTGCATTTTTAAATATATTATCTGCATGTGCATATTCAAGCATTTTATAAAAATAATCACCTGGTATAGTTGTAACACCTTCATTTTTATATTCATAATAAACAGTTTTAAGTTGTTGATTTTTCAACTGATTATTTATATAATCTAATTTACTTCCAAAATAATCTATAAATTCTTTTGCTTCTTTCTCTCTATTAAATATTTTACCAGCTATTGTATAAGTTTTTTTAAACTCATCTGTATAATAGGCATTTAAAACTATTACTTTAATTCCAAATGGCTCTAACTTTTGTTCGGCATCTTTCCAGTTTCCATTTCCAGTTATTATCAATAGTTGAGGATTCAATTCTATAATTTTTTCATAATTCAAATCATTTTGTCCTTTCCCAATAACTTGTTCTTTTGTAAAAAAATCCCCATAGGCTTCTTGATCTTGATATATTCCATAATCAACTCCAACTACCTTGTCAATAGCATTTATTGATTTAATAATTTCCATATTATAACGATTGGCAACTACTACCCTTTCAACATCTATCGGTATCTTAATCTCTCTCTTTATACTATCATTTACTACTGTTTCTTCGCTATCTATATTTTTATCTGAGCTGCAACCGCTAAAAAATATAATTGCAGCTAACATTATTACAATATATATTAAGATATTTTTTATATTTTTAATCATAACACCACAACTCCATAAAATAGTAAATAAGAGGAACCAAATGATTCCTCTTGTTTACTATTTTTAAACTAAATTAGATATCAAATTGTGCCGAAAGCATAAATGTTCTTGGCATTGAAAGGCCAAAAGTTGTTGACCCTCCTCTGCCATACCAATAATCTTTATCAGCAACATTATAGCACATAGCGCTCAATTTAACTGGTACAGAATTAATTTTGGTTTTGTAGCTTACGCCTAAATCGAATGTTACATAAGAGGGTATTTCAATTTTCTGATTGCTTGCTTCAAAATATGCTTTATCACTCCATACCGCTCTGCCTATAATATCCCAATTTTCATCTGGTTCATACACTAAGCCCATAACACCGCTCCACTTTGCAACACCATTTACATAGTATCCATCTTTTGTGCCATTGGCAGTTTTCTCCCTTTCTGCATCAATATACATTAAACCACCTGTAGCCGTCCATTTATCAGCAATTTTTCCGTTAACAGTTAGTTCTAAACCTTTATAACTGTTTTTACCGTCATCAACATATGTTTGGCTACCATCAGGATTATTCTCAGCAAATCTATTAGCTTGATCTATATCAAAATAACTAAAAGTTGTTAAAACTCCAGCATTTTCATATTTAACGCCAATTTCATTTTGTTTGCTTTTTACAGGTTCCATGGTAACACCACTATTAGTATAGCTGCCGCTGACTACATATCCTCTTGAAAAACTTTCGGTATGACCAGCATAAAGTGCTAAATTATCGACAGGTTTATATGTCAAACCGTATGTAGGCAAAACATTGTCATTAGTAAAATTTTTACCACCGGTAAAACTTTCAAAATGTTCGTGTTTCCTTGAAGCTGCTAATAAAAGTGAAGCTTTACCATATTCCAAAGTATCTGCAACTGTTACGCCTACATTAGTTTCTTCCCACTGCGGTGTTCCGTCACCGAAATTTTGTAGTTGATAATTATCTGGGAAAATAATACCATCATATAAATTACCTAAGATTTCTTCTCCATTAGGCTTATAATTTTGGTTTTTGTTCCAATATTTTGCCCAAGAACGGTCAACAGCAAACGAAAGATTATGAATTACCGCACCTGTTTCAACCTTGCCTTTAATACCAATTTGCGCATATGTATTTTTACCTTCTTCATTTTGCTGATTGAAAGTATTTCCAACGAAATTGCCATTTTCATCAAATTTTATAGCTGAACCCTGATTATCTTTATTTCCACTTCTCCTCGAATGTCCGAAATTTGCAAACCATGCCCAATCATCATCCATTTTTTGTTCATGATTTAATGTCATTAAATACCCATGCACATATTTCGTAGTTCCATCAAAATCATAATTGTTTTTAGAATCAGGTGCACTTGGTAAAGAATTAGTTTTTGCATTAGAGCTAGGCGTATAATTAAACCACCTTTGTCCGCCATTTACTCTTAAATCAAAATGACCTGCAAATAAATCGGTCGTACTTTTTTCCCCTCTATGGTCTAAATTAATAAAAATATTTTTTTCTTCTTTTTCAGCACCAGGTAAAGATAAACTGCCATCCATATATTCAGCGTTTACTCTTAATCCCCATTCGCCATTATTTCCAAAACGGCGTCCAATATCAATAAATTCGCCTTTACTTCCTCTTCCAGAAAATGTTTGTGTGTATCTCGTAATTGGCTCATCTGTAGCACGTTTTGTAATAATGTTAATAGTACCTGGTGCAGGCGTTGCCCCACTATCTGTACCATTATTTGACATACTTACACCATTTACCCCTGCATTAGGACCAGAAGTGATATCAATTCTATCTATTACATGTGTTGGTGGTGTTGTAAATTGATAAAATAAGCTAGGTATACCGTTTAACATCATATGGTTACCATTCATATTAACGCCACGCATACTAAAATCAGTGTACATCGGCGAACTGCTAGCCAGCCTAATAGAAGGATTATTAAGCAACACATTTTGTAAAGGTTGGCTTGGGTCATCAAAAGTTTCTAATTGTTTTGCTGTCATACTCATTTCTGAATATGGAATATCCATAATACTCTTATCACCCAAAATACCTAATTTAGCTTTTGTGTTTACCATTCCCCCAGGCAGCACGTCTTTATCGCCTTCAACCGTAATGCCTGCTAATTGGTGCGTCTGCACCGCTTCGCCGCTGCCATCTGCCTGCGTACTTACGCTTTGCGCTTTACTGTCAGCGTCAGTTACTTCTTCTGCGCTGGCATAACTCATAAACCCCATGCTGCTTACAGCACACAGCACTGCCAAAGCCAGTGCTTTTTTCTTACTTTTCAACATCAAAAATACACCTCATTAATAATTTATTTTTTAATTTTCCATGCCGAGCTTGCCGAGTTTCGCTTGCCGGAAAATTAAAAGCTGATTGGGCTTCCTTTTGACGCAAAAACAAAACGCCTGTCTGCAAAAAGGCAGACAGGCGTAATAATTCCTTATGGTTTGCGCCATTCCGTCTGTTGCAGAATGTTTCTTGCGTCTAAATCAGGCAGTTCTTCTGGCTCTGCTTCATCGCTTGCCTTGCCTTCCCAGTTTTTACCCAGTGACATTTTAAGGCTTGCTCTGCATTACAGCTGCGGGACAGCACAGGTTTTGCACCTGTTTCTCTATTAAGCATTAACGCACCTGATTTAATAATTATCGATATAAAGTTTTAGTTGTATATTTTTATTATTGATATCAAATATCATATTTAGAAGTATAGCATTATAAGGAATTTACGTCAAGTATTTATTTTTAATAGTCATAAAAAACTATCGATATCTATTATCAAATATACCCATATGGGTATTGCTTTTGTATTTTATTAGTATTATACTTTCAATAAATCTTAATATTATCAGCCGCAGGCGTGCCAAGCACTTAATAGAAAATCCGGTATAAGCCGGAACGGTCACGCCGCTGTAAGGGGAGCAAACTCCATTTATGCCACTGGGAAACCGGGAAGGCGGATTTTGCGATGAACCCAAGTCAGAAAAACTACCTGCGGTATCCGATTCCTGCGAGCGATATGGATAAGGAGCAACCGTTTACTTGCTATGCCTTCTCTGCTACAGGAAAGGCATTATTTATTTTTAGGAGGATTAGTAATGGATTTTATCAGGGAAACAATCATGTATTTTCATAAAGGCGGGCTTGTAATGTGGCCGCTTTTATTTTGTTCGTTTACAGTTTTTACTATTGCTATTGAGCGTTTTATGTTTTATAAGGCTGCGGATTCCGGCGAAAAGTTTAAAAACGATTACTGCGATTTGCTGAGCCAAAATAATTTGCAGGGCGCTGCGGATTTGGCAAAAGTTACACCAGGACAGGTTTCTAAAATAGTTTTTAGTGCTGCCGGCAATGCCGCAACCCAAGAAGATTTAGCCGATTACCTGGAAAACGAGCTAGATATTTTTACATCGCTTTTAAAAAACAAGCTGGACTATTTAAGCATTATTGTTACACTGTCACCACTGTTGGGGCTTTTGGGCACAATCGTCGGCATGATTGGAGCTTTTAGTATTTTTAATCTTCAGGCGGGCGCGCCGATAGCAATTACAGGCGGTATCGGCGAAGCACTTATTGCAACAGCAAGCGGTTTATGCGTGGCTATTATTTCTCTTTGTTTCCACGCTTATTTTACGCACCGTATGGATAATATTATTACTAATGCCGAACGCTGTGCTACTGCACTTTTACAAGCTGAAAGAAGGTGTGCCCGCAAATGAAACTGCGCACGGAGCGAAACCGTAAAGTGCCTGAACTAAATATTATACCGATGATTGATATTATGTTCTTTTTGCTGGTGTTTTTTATGCTTAGCACGATGTATATGATTGATTTGAAAACTATACCGGTTAAATTACCGCAAGCTGCCAATGCCAGCGCTGATACAACAACGACTTTTGCAGTAACATTAAAAAGTGATGGCAGTATTTATCTAGGCGATAAGGAAACAGATATGCAATCACTTTTAATGCAGGCTGCATTAGAACAAAAAAACAACAGTAATTTTGCAATTGTTATAAGAGCAGAAAAAGATATTGAGTATGGAAGTGTTATTGAACTTGTTGACAAGCTGAAGGGCGCAGGCATTACGCGCTTTGGGCTTGCCACCGACGGAGCGGCAAAATGACGGATGAAAAGAAACGGCGCAATGCCGGTTTTATTGGCTCTGCCCTGATACATATTTTAATAGTTTTGGTTATTTCTTTTACCGGATTATTACATTTTTCTTCCAATACCGAAGATATTGTTGAAGTAACATTTTTCGGCGGCGGTGGCGGAGGCGGCAACGGAGCTGAAGCCGCCATTGTAAATGATAGAGCTGCCGGTGAAGAAAGTACTTCTGTTGAAAAAATAGTACAAGATAACAACGACGCAATTCTGGAAGCGTCAAAAGATATTCCTCCCTCCTCACCCTCCAAACATAAAGCTGCTGCCGTAAAAAGCAAGGGCAGTTCTGCCAGTACCGGCACCGGGTACGGCAGTGGCCGCGGAAGCGGGACAGGTCCGGGCTCTGGCAGCGGCAGTGGTGGAGGCCATGGAAGCGGGCACGGTACTGGCACAGGCAGTGGCTATGGCGAAGGCACAGGCGTTACGGCGTCACCGGCTGTGCCGCCGCGCATTATTAAAAGCTACCAGCCATCTTATCCATCTGCCGAGCGCAATGCAGGCATTGAAGGTACGGTAGTTATACGCTTTTTAATTGACCAAAACGGTAACGTTGAGGATGTAACCCTTATTAATTCGTCCGGCAATGCTAATTTGGATAGTGCCGCCGTATCAGCTGGATATAAATGGCGTTTCAGCCCCGCAAAAAACAACGGCGGCTCGCCGGTACGCTGCTACGCAAGTATACCCATTACCTTTAAAATACGCAAATAAATATCAGTGCTTACACCGTCTGTTAAATGCAGGCGGTATTTTTATATAAAAAAACAGTACCGCAAAAGCCATCCATAACTTTTACGGTACTGTGTAATTTTTACATTTTATATTTTTACTTTTTAATTTTCGTATTTATTGCAGTACACACGCGGTATGCGCGGGCTTAACTGGCAGGAAATTTCATCAGGATGGGTATTGGCAAGTTTTGCAATGTCAATTACGGTAATTTCATCATCGCCCTGCCTGCCGATAAGCACTACCTCGTCGCCAACCTTAACATCAGTTTCGCTGCCAAGGTCAACCATCAGCTGGTCCATGCACACGCGCCCTGCCACTTTATAACGCCTGCCGCCGATTAAAACTTCGCCGGTATTGGAAAGGCAGCGCGGATAACCGTCCGCATAGCCGATGGGAACAGTGCCAATCCAGGTATCTTCATTGCACTTATAAGTTGCGCCGTAGCCAACGGTATCGCCGGCCTTAATCTTGTGAATATGCACTACGCGGCTGAACAGCCCCAGCGCGCTTTCAAACTTAGGCAGCTTCGCCGCACGCTCCTGCGTTTCGGCGTGGCCTTCCGGCATATAGCCGTAAATAATCTGCCCCGGGCGCACAGCGTCGTAGTAAGATTCCGGAAAATACAGCGTCGTTGAGCTGTTGGCGGCGGTAAAAACATATTTTTCAGGCTGCGGTATGCGCCTTACCATGCTTTCAAAGCGCTGCATCTGGCGTTTTACGTGCTCGTGGCTCTCGCCGTCAGCGCAGGCATAATGCGTAAAAAAGCCGTGCACGGTAATGTTGGCATATTTTTTAATGCCCTCCAAAAATTCGGGTACTTCTTCCGCCTGCACGCCGATACGGTTCATGCCGCTGTCTACCGCTACCATTACGCTGGCGGTTTTGCCAAAACGTGCCGCCGTTTCGTCAAGCTGCTGCAAATCGGTCGATTCGCACACCGGAATGATGGAATCCGTATTAAAGGCGTCTTCGTATTCTTCCGGCATCAAAAGCCCCAAAAGGTAAATCGGGCACTTAAAGCCTGCCTCACGCAGCTGTTTTGCTTCGCTTGTTACGGCAACGGCAAGCGCCTCGTAACCTTCTTCCATGGCCATTGCTGCCACCTGCACAGCGCCGTAGCCGTACGAATTTGCCTTAACAACGGCGACTGTTTCGGTATGTTTAGGCACCAAAGCGCGTATGGCACGCAGGTTATGGCGCAAAGCATCCAAATATATTTTTAAATACGTTGTTCTCATCAGCAGTAAAACCTTCCTGACTTTTCAGCCTGCAAAAAGGCCGTTTTTTTACTAAACTTATAATATTATAATACATTTTTAACAAAATTGCTGTATACAAATAAAAAAATTTTAAGGTTTTACACAAAATAAAAACTGCCCTGCAAAAATTGCAGGAACAGTTTAAAAACAAAAATTAAATATTTAACGCTTCGCCGCGGTGCCTGTTATAAATAAATGCCGCAATAAGTATCAAAATGCAGCCGCCGATAACAAACAAACTGTTCATCGGCAAAAAAGATGCAATCAGTCCGCCGATTAAGGGGCCAACCATAGAGCCGAACTGCTGTGCCGAAAACAGCATGCCAAATACGCGCCCGCGCTGCGTGCGTTCCGTTTTGTTTGCCAGAATTGCACTTATGGATGGCTGAATACCGGCAAAGAACAGCCCCACCGTAAAATTAAGCGCCGCAAACAAAAGTAAGGAAGAAGGCACCGACTGCATAATCATTACCACGCCCGCACAAACGGAAGAAAGTGCCAGCGACAGGTAAAAGCCCCTGTTCTGCCCGAAGCGCCCCCAAAACGGCGCCGTCATGGCACTGGCAATGCCCACCAGAGAAAATACCAGCCCGGCAACAAAAATAATGTTATCCGTGCCGTAGTAAAGTTTTTCCACATACAGGCTGATAATCGGCTGAATTAAAAGTATTACCATCTGCACAATACCGGAGCAGATAAGCGCTTCACGGATGGGCGCATTTTTTAACAGCGCCGTTGCAGGTTCGTTGGCAGCTTCCTCTTTGGAAGCCTTGCTGCCCGGCGGTTCGGGAATATAGAACCAGAACACCAGCGTTATCATAAACAGCACCGCACCGCCCAGATAAAACGATGTGCGCATGCCGAACATGGAAGCCAGCACGCCGCCTATCAACGGGCCGATTACATTGCCTGCCGTTAAGCCGGACTGCAGTATGCCAAGGCTCATACCTAATTTACCGACAGGTACCGAAGAAGTGGCAATAGCAAGGCACACCGACCACAACCCGGCCGCAAAGCCCTGCAAAACGCGCACGCCAACCATTTGTTCCGGGCTTGTAACCATACCGCCCAACAAGTATGATAACGCAAGCCCCAGGCCGCTGCGTATTGCCATCGGCTTTTTGCCGTGGGTATCAGCCATTTTACCCCATACCGGCGCCATAATGCCGCCGATTAAAAAGGTAACCGAAAATACCACGCCCGACCACATGGTAACCCCGCTCTGGCTTACACCAAGCTCGCGCACCAGATACATCGGTAAAAACGGTATCAACATTGTATAACTTGCCGACATAAAAACAACATTGGCAGTTAAAATTGCCAATATAATTTTCCAGTTTTTCAATATATAACCCCCTGCAAAAAAGAAAAAGCCGCCGTTAAATACAAGCGGCGGCCTGCCAAACTTATTATTATTTATTGCCTACTTCGGCCTCTACCCTTGCCAGAATGAAGCACAAATCGGACAAACGGTTCAGTGCAATCAAAGCCTGCTGGTTAACGGGTTCTTCCTCAGCAAGGCGCAGTGCGCAGCGTTCTGCACGGCGGGTAGTAGTACGTGCTATATCAAGCGCAGCCGCTCCCAAAGTATCGCCGGGAATTATAAAATGCCCCAGCGGCTCAAGCATTGCATCGTATTTATCAATGGTGCTTTCCAGCATTTTTACGTGTTCTTCTTTAATATAGGGCTCCGGCAGATTCATGCTTGCAATATCGGCCATCAGCGACATTAAAAGCTGCTGAACTTTTAATATAGTGCCTTTTACATCCTGCCTTGTTACCGTAGCACGGGCCAGGCCCAGTGCCGAAGTAATTTCATCTACCGTACCGTATGCTTCCACGCGCAAGCTGTGCTTGGAAACGCGTTCACCGGTATAAAGGCCGGTAGTGCCTTTATCGCCAGTTCTTGTATAAACCGCTGCTTTAGTCATGCTGCCACCATCCTTCCGGAACAATCTCTCTTTTAATCTTAGTAAATTTCTTCGGGTTTGAAGAAGTTGTTGATTTCGCGTGCTGCGGATTCTTCGCTGTCGCTGCCGTGAACAATGTTTTCACCGATAGACAGTGCGAAATCGCCGCGGATGGAACCGGGTACGGATTCCAGCGGGTTGGTAGCGCCCATCAGGCCGCGTACTGCTTTAATAGCGTTTTCGCCGGAAATTACCATAGCGGCAACCGGGCCGGAGGTGATGAAGTCAACCAGTTCGCCGAAGAAGGGTTTGCCTTCATGTTCAGCATAATGGAATTTAGCCTGAGCTTCGGTCATTTTAACAAGTTTCAAAGCGGAAACTTTGAGGCCGCGGCGTTCAAAACGGGAAATGATTTCACCGATAAGATTTTTTCTTACTCCATCAGGTTTTACAAGTACGAGAGTTTGCTGCATTAAAAATCGCTCCTATTCTTCTTAATTATAATTTTTATACTAAATCGTTAAACGATTTTAGCCTTTTAAAAGTTCCTGGTATTTTTTACTGTCCAGTTTTTCAATCATTGCGGTAATAAGTTCTACCGCGCCTTCATAATCGTCCAAATGAATAATGGACTGATGGCTGTGAATATAGCGCGTCGGTATGCTGAAGGTTAAGGTTAAAACGCCGTCCCCGTGCAGATGAATACGTCCGCCATCGGTAGCGCCGCCTTCGGAAATACTGATTTGCGTGGGTATTTTTAAATCTTTGGCAACCTTTGCCGCAAAATCGCGCAGGGCAGTGTTCGGAATCATGCCTGCATCAAAAATCGTAATGGCAATGCCTTCGCCTATTTTGGCAGGCGCAACATCATCTGCAACGCCCGGCGTGCCGCCTGCAACGCAGGTATCAATAACAAAGGCAACATCCGGTTTCAAAAGGTTAACGCTGGTCTGCGCGCCGCGCAGGCCAACTTCTTCCTGCACGGTTGCCACGCCGTAAACAGTGTTGCCGTGCTTTTTGCCGGCCAGTTTATCCATAACGTCAGCCATTACAGCACAGCCGATGCGGTTATCCCAGGCTTTGCCAAGCAGTGTTTTACCGTCGGCCATAACTGCCATTTCGGCATACGGCGTAACAGGGCAGCCTTCAAAAACGCCAAATTTACGCGCTTCTTTTTCATCCTTAACGCCGATATCAATATACATATCGCGTTTCTGCACTACTTTGGTGCGTTCTTCCGGCGTTAAAATGTGGGGCGGCTTGCTGCCGATAACGCCCACCAAATCGCCTTTGCTGCCGTGTACGGTAACACGCTGGCCAAGCATAACCTGCTCCCACCAGCCGCCGAGGCAGACGAATTTTAAAAAGCCTTCCTTGGTAATATGCTTAACCATAAAACCAATTTCATCCATATGGCTTGCCAGCATAATTTTCGGCGCGTTTTCATCTGCCGAAGCATTGGTAAATACTACGCTGCCAAGTTTATCATAACTTACTTCCGCTTTGCCTGCAAGGCGTTCCTGCAAAAGTTCTTTCATTGGCGCTTCAAAACCGGAAACGGCGTTGGTTTCCGAATATCTTTTAAGCCACGCCAGTTTAGTTTTTTTATCCATTTTAACGGCCTCCGTGTTTTCTCATTTCGGCAGCCTGTTCGCGCAGACGCGCTACACGTTCTTCGGTGCTGGGGTGAGTGCTGAACATTTGCTGCATGGTTTTTCTGCTGAACGGGCAAACTATAAACATGTGCGCCGTAGCTTCGGTTGCGCCCGGCATGGTGCGGCGCTGTGCATAAGCGTCAATTTTTAAAAGCGCGTCAGCCAGTGCGTCCGGGTCGCCGCTGAGTTCGCCGCCGCCTTCGTCAGCCATGTATTCGCGTGAGCGGGATACCGCCATTTGAATTAAGGCCGCAGCGATAGGCGCCAGAATCATAATCAGCAGAGTAACGATAAAGTTGCCGCCGTTGTTGCCCTCGTCGTCACTGTGTCCGCCGCCGAGGAACATACCCCACTGGGCAATGGTTGTAATAATACCGGCCATGGTAGCCGCAATGGTGCTTATTAAAATATCGTTGTGCTTAACGTGGCTCAGTTCGTGGCCGAGCACACCGGCAATTTCTCGTTTGTCAAGCACATCATACAGCGCCGTTGTTACGGCAACCGCAGCGTGTTCCGGGTTGCGGCCGGTAGCAAAAGCGTTAGGCACCGGGCTGTCGATAATATAAACCTTCGGCATCGGCAGGTTGCCGCGGCGGGCAAGCTCCTGCACCATTTTATATAATGCCGGCGCAGACTGTGCGTCAACTTCGCGCGCATTGTAATGCCTCAGCACCATCTTGTCGCTGTTCCAGTAAGCATAAAAGTTCATGATTACCGAAAAGCTGAGCATCACAATCATGCCCTGCAAACCGCCGAAATAATCGCCGATAAGCACTAAAAGCACGGTCAGTGCTGTCATTAAAAAAGCTGTTTTCATAATAATTTGTGTCCTCCTTCATTTCATAAAACAAAACACTGCAAAACATTTAAGGCAAAGCCCTATTAAATATTATAACAATTTTAAGATTAACTTTCAAATACCATATAAGCCATTAATGTAAAACTTCTGTGACAGGCACCAGTTTCAGCCCCGAAGCCTTAACCTCGTCTATAACCTGCTCCCAGGCGTTAACGGTATGCGGACGCGCATGGCAAATGGCAATGGCGCTGCCGTATTTATCGGCAATGGCCGCAGCCTGCCAGATTTTTTTAATTATTTCGTCCTCGTTGGTGCTGTTGTCAAGGAAAATATTGTTGCGCCCGGTCGGTACGCCCATGCCTGCCGCCAGTTTATCGCCCAGCGATTTGGCATAGGTGTTGCTGTCTACAAAGAACAGCCCCTGGCGTTTGATTTCTTTTAAAACAGCGCGCATGGTGCGTTCATCGCTCGTTGCCTTACTGCCCTGATGGTTGTTTACGCCGCTGATGCCCGGCAGGCTGTTAATCAGTTCGCCGGTAAGCTGCATAATGCGCTTGTCATCCATGCTGGTAAGCACCGTGCTTTTGCCCTCGCTCATTGCCGCAGCGTTCATCGGCTCCATTGGCAGATGCAGCATGGCAACCTGGCCGCCGCCGTTAATTACATGCAGCGAATCACTGCTGAAATCGCGGTACGGGATAATGGCAAAACTGAACGGCGCGCGCAAATTTACAAGGCGCTGCACAAGGTCAACATCATAACCGCAGTCGTCAATTATTACGGCAAGCCTGCCGTGGTGGCTGCGTGTTGTGGTTTGTTCCTTTTTAATATCCTTATCAGGTTTATCCAAATTAAGGTTATGGTAAAAATAAACCGTATCCGTAACAAATTCTTTGGTGCCTTCACCGGCTTTGGTGCTGATGGCAATATCAAGCCTTACGGAATCCCAGTCGTTATAGGTGGTTTCTTCCATACGGACGGTTTTTAATTTACTGCCTTCCAGCTTGCCTGCAAGCCAGTTTGCAGCGTCACGCAGCTGGGTATCGCGCGGAACGCCTATGGCCAGTTCACGCTTGTTCCAGATTACTTCTGCCCCGGAACGCTGCTTTTCCTTCTGGCTGCTGCGTCCGTTATCGGTAAGCTGCCAGTTGTCGCGGGTCAGCAGAATATCGTCAACGGCCTTCTGCGCCGATTTTGATTCTTCCAGCAATTCTATCTGCGACGGGCCGGTAATGCCCGTGTTTTCAACATCCTTTTCGGAACGCGAAGAAGCATAATAAATTCCCGCCGCTGCGGCAGCGAGCAAAACCACTGCCAGCAAAAGAACGGTAAACCAGTTGGAATATTTTTTGCTCCTGCCTCTTTTAGCCATAATGTCCTCCTTTAATCAGGCCCGTGGATGGGCTTTTGCGTAAATATCGCGCAGGCGTTTATTGGTTAAATGCGTGTAAATCTGCGTTGTGGAAATATCCGAATGCCCTAAAAGTTCCTGCACACTGCGCAGGTCGGCGCCGTTATCCAAAAGGTGCGTGGCAAACGAATGGCGCAGAATATGCGGGGTAAGCGCTTTGTTGATGTTTGCTTTTTGGCCGTAGGCGCGGATAATCTGCCAGAAGCGCTGGCGAGTAAGTTCATGCCCGCCGAAAGCCAGAAAAACTATGTTGGTGTTTCTGCCCTCATGCGTAAGTTTTGGGCGCACTTTTTCAAGGTACTGCTGCAAAAATTCCGCAGCAACAGAACCAAGCGGCACAATACGCTCTTTGCTGCCCTTGCCGAACGCAATGATATACTTCATGTTTAAATCAACGCGCTCCAGCGTAAGGTTAATAAGTTCGGAAACACGCATGCCGGTAGCGTACAGCACTTCAAGCATCGTGCGGTCACGAAAGCCCTCCGCCGTTGTTATATCGGGCTGGTTTAAAAGGCGCACAACCTCGTCCTCACTTAAAACGCGCGGCAGCTTAATGCCTTTGGTGCCTGCTTCAACAACTTCTGCCGGGTTGGCGTCCATATAGCCTTCGGCAGTCATAAAGCGGTAAAACGCCTTAATTGCTGCCAGCTTGCGCGCAATGGTTGCCGCGGCAAGACCTTTTTCCTTCAGCTGCGTCATATACCCGGTTATCTGCTCACGGCTTACGTTAACCAGCGCGTCGCTGTTTTTAAAGCCAAGCATTTTGCAAAACAGGCGCAAATCACGCTCGTACGCCTGCTTGGTATTTGCCGAAAGGCCAAGTTCCACTGTTAAATATTCCAAAAAAAGCTGCATCCTGCCTGTCATAAAAATACCCTATATAAAGAAAAACAACGCCACAGCGCCGTTTTTCTTAGCTTTTATTGTTGCTCACGTCTTTCCGGCTGCATAATTGTAATGTTTGCCGCCGGGGAAATTGTAGAAATGGCATGCTTATAAACAAGCTGCTGCTTGCCTTCGTTTTCTATAATAACGGTAAAATTATCAAACCCGCGTACCAGCCCCCTGATTTGGAAACCGTTCACAAGGTAAATAATTACGCCAAGATTTTCCTTTCTGACATGGTTTAAAAAGCTGTCCTGCAAATTCATAGCCGGTTTTGCATTGTTATTCATAACATAGCCTCCATTAAAAAGCAAAGTATACTACAATACCAATTCTACAATAAAATAAAGTTTTCAGCAAGCCAAAAAGCAAAAAAGCTGCACAAAGCAGCTTTTAAAATAAATCATAACACCCACGCAGGGATATAATACAATCCATCCGACGCCGGTAATAAATCATCAATTAAGCACACTATACCGCCTGCACCGATGTTTATTTTAGCATCTGCGCTCACAGGTTCCAGTATCGCAAAGGTTTTAACAGCTTTACTGGGGTACACACTCTTTTTAACGGCTATTGGGTATGTCGTACCATTCTCCCAGATGATAAGTTCTATCTCCTTGCCGTTAAAGTTGCGCAGGTAGTATAACGGAGGCACTATGCCTTTATTAGCATTGCTTTTGTAGATTTCCGTCACAACCCACGTTTCAAAAAATTCACCGCTTGCCGCACCTGCTTCCAAAGCATCGGCATTTAACCAACGCGTTAAATATGCCGCAAGGCCGGTATCAAAAAAGTACAGCTTCGGCACTTTTACAATGTATTTTGCTCCCGGCGGCATAAACGGTTGAAGCAAATAAATTATTCCTGCCGCCTCCAAGGTTTTTACCCATTGCTTTGCCGTCGGTGCGGATATTTCTGCCGCTTTGGCAAGTTCTGCGTAGTTTATCATTTTACCTGTCTGCCCCGCAGCGGCACACAAAAAGCGGAAGGATACCATTTCGTCATTTATTTGCAGCAGTTTCATTACATCGCGCTGTAAAAAGGTTTGTACATAGCTTGCGTAATAGCTTTGCCAATCCTGCTCGCCGCCGTTGTACATAGCAGGCATACTGCCCTGCCAAATTAGTTTGTATATTTCTTTCAGGCTCTGCTTTTTAGCGTTATTCATCCTGTTAAACAGCAGGTCTGTTTCAGGCAAAACAGCTCCATGTTATCCGTACCATTAATTTCGTTAGCGCTTAACCCCTGTAAGTCAATAATGCCGACTCTGCCTGCAAGGCTTTCCGTAACTTCCTGCATTAACGGCAGACGTTGCGAACCAGTCAACCAAATATCGCCGTTCTGCGCTCCGTTATCGGCATATATTTTAATGTAGCTTAACAGCTGCGGCGCGTACTGAATTTCGTCAACTAATAGCGGCGGCATATAACGCTGCAAAAACAGCGCCTGGTCACTAAGCGCCAAACTGCGTACGGCTAAATCATCAAGAGTAACGTAAGTACGGTTACTGTTTTGCGCCAAATGCTTTAACAACGTCGTCTTGCCAACCTGCCGTGCACCTGTTAAAAGCAACACCTTAAACTGGTTAGATATTCTGTTGATTGTTTGTTCAATATTGCGTGTGATGTACATAAATGCCTCAAATTCAAAAATTGTATTTCATTTTAAAAACCTTAAAAATCTCCAAAGTTTTTAAGTGTATTTCAAAAACTTTACTTTTAATGATATTATCTATAATATTTTCATACACAAATTATCACCGAATTTGACTATATATAAAAATTAAGTTATAATTTATGTATAACAATAAGGAGGTAATTACCATGCCCAAAATTACATCAAGCGCAGATTTACGCAATAAATACAACGAAATCTCTAGCTTTTGCCACACCTATAACGAACCCATCTTTATCACCAAAAACGGTAAAGGCGATTTAGCCGTTATGAGCATTGAAACCTACGAAATGCTTACAGCACGGTTTGAACTTTATACGGAACTAAAAAAAGGATTAGATGCTGCTGAAGCAGGTGATCTTATTCCAGCAGATAAAGCTTTTAAACAAATTGAGGAACATTTGAAGGAACTTTCACAAAAATGAGTTATACCATTAATTTAACCGCTCCCGCATTGCTTGATATTCAAAAAGCACTGACATATATTGCTTTAAATCTTCAAAATAAAACTGCTGCCTATAATCTTTACATAACAATTAACAGTAAAATTAACAACTTACCAAATTTTCCAAATAAATATCCCCTTGTTAATGACCCTAAACTTCTATATCAGCAAATACGCTATATACCGGTTGATAATTATTTAATCTTTTATTTAGTCAACGAATCAGAACAGCAAATCCAAATTCTCCGTTTTTTATACGCAAAAAGCAACTGTCTAGCAATTTTAAAACACAATAAACAAAGTACAGCCTATCACGAAAATCTTTTTGAGGATAAACATTACATTAATGAAGAAAAAGGTAGATATTAATATCAATTTGTCAGGTCTTTTATAAAGGCCTGATATTTTTATTTTACAAATTTGCTTTTTGCTAACTGCACTAAATACCGCATTTCTTCCCGGTTTATAAATATTACATACCACAAAACAAACGTAACGCTTATGCAGATTAAAATGCCTGCCATAAAATTAACCAAAGTAACATTAGCAAACAAACTGCTGTAAATAAATTTACTTGCCAATGCAGATAACAACGCCACAACATTGAACTTTAAATAATCTGCAAAATAATCTTTTAACTTAATATCTATACCGTTGTTAAAAAGCACATACGGCTCTACCCAAAAGCAGGTTAAAAGCGTACTTATAATAACGCCAACCACTACACCGACAACGCCGTAATGTATTGTTAAATAAATTAAAGCGACTAAATTTATTACAGATTCCGCTAAAGGTTTATAACGGTCATTCCAGTATAACCAACACGCATCGCGGAACATCAGCACAGACTTGCGCATATACGTTAAATAAAATGAAAATGCCATTGCTGCAACAACTGCTTCGCTAAATAAATAAGCCTTGCCAACCCACAGTTCTACAAACGGATTAAACAAAACATACAAGCCACAAAAACAAATCGCTGCCTGCAAAGCCGTTATAAATTCCGTAACCTTAAATGCTTTTATTTTTTTGCTGCTTTTCTCCAGCACCATTAAGTTGCCAATACTTGCAGTAATGCTTTCAAAAAATTTTGCTGCAAAAGCATTAAGCGTAGCTATTACCATATAATAGTTGCTGTATAACCCTACCGCAGCAAGCCCGGCAAATTTACTTAATACAAGGTTGCTGCTGCTGAAAACCACCATACCGCCAATTTTATGGCATATCATGGCTTTGGTATTTTTTACTATCTGCTGTTTTATGTCAACACCTAAAACTTCTGCCTCTTCGTTTAAATACGGATATTCCTTATCCGCCTTATGCGCAATGCTGAAGTTTTCCAGTACTGTTCCCATCAGCATTAAAATAATGAAGCACCAGTAATCTGTAAAAATTAAAAGAAAAATCATTTGCAGTACAGCAACTAAAACCTGCACAACTGCCTGATAGATATTAACTACATACTGCTTTTGGTCAGCAATTAAAAGGCTGCGTTTATACGTCCACAAATAACTGACCACAGTGTTAAGCAAAAACACTAAATAAAAATAATGCCCCTGCGGAACGCTTTGTCCATTTTTTATAAAATTATCTAAAAACGGAAACAGCACCACCCCCAAAGCTAAAATAATGCCGCCAACAGCGATATATACTTTTTGGAACAAACGCATTATGCTTTTAACAGTTTCTCTATCGCCATAGGCAAGCGGCTTGTACAAATGTACACAATAGCAGGTCCAATACCAAGTTCTGCAAGCGAAAGCATTGCTAAAATATTGCTGAACAAACCGTTAACGCCTAAATACTCTATCGGCAGCGTTTTAACAAACACCATACGTACAATAAACTTAAGCAAATTAACGGCTATGTAATTTACTGCAGAATATTTAATGTTCCTGCCTACTGCATGTATCGCCATTATCTTTTACATCATTTTCCTTTCCAAAACACATTGCATAACCCAAACCTAAAAGTACCCAGTAACAGTAGGTAATGTTAATTGTATCTCCTAATCCAGACGCCATTATGCCGATTAACGATATTGTAAAAAATACATAAGGCAATTTATCATCTACAGTCAATTTTTTATCTGTTATTTTAAAATACAACTTTCGTAGTAAAATAAACGGCGGGACTAAAAATAAAGCTAATCCTATAATTCCTGTTTCAGCAAAACGAGATGTGTATTCTCCCAATTTAGGAAAACCAGAACGCAATATACCTTTTTCCTTTTGGTTTTGAATCCACATTTGAACTTCACCATTATCTTTTGCCATTTCAGGTAAATAATCGGGTATATAAGCATTACGTAAACCTGAACCTACACCTATCAATGGATTGTCTAAACCAATTTTTAAATCCGCAATCATTATGGAATATCTTGCTCCGTTACTTCGTTGAGATGTACTTGCAAGTGAAGTTAAATTACTTTCTAAATAACTTTCTATGCTATCAATGCCATATCTATTATCTACTAACAAATTATTTATAAATAAACCTGAGAACATAAATGCTGTAATACTGGCAATGAATATTTTACCAACTTGTTTAAAGAAAAATTTATTTCTAAGATAAATCATAAAAATAAATAATATAAAAATTTCACCAAAAAATAAAGCTACTGCGGTTCTTGCCTGTGTTAAAAATAAACAAAATGAAAAAATAAAATAAATAAAATTAAAATTATTTTATAATGAATTTTCTTTGCATTAACAAATATACACCATAAAAATGGCATAGCAAAAGCAAAATAGATACCGTAATAAGAAGGTTCTGCAAATAATGAACGCAACTGCCCGGGCAACAACAATGGTGGCCACCACCCATAGCCATAATTTATAACATGAATGTATGGATTAATAGTAATTAAAAGATTTTTAGCAAATGTACTGCCAAGTAAATATGAAATTTCAAAAATATTATATGTAAAAATAAATATCAAAGAAATAATAATGCCATTTAATAAAACATTTAAGCATTTCTTCCATTTACTATAATAAAAACAATAAATAAGATATGTTGCTCCAAATATCCAAATATAATTAAGAACTATTTCTTTGATACTCCAGCAGATAAAATAATAGTATAAATGATTTTTATAAAAATTGTTTATACTAAAAAGCAACGGCAATATCTGTACAGAGATATAAATAACAAAATAAGTGCTAATATCAGTTAAAATTTTTAACATTTTCTTGTTTTTAAAATTTATATATGCGATGAAATAAAAAATAAGTAAAGAATATAATGTTAATTTAGACGATATTACCGAGCCTAAAAATTTAATATGTAAAATTTTAGGTATAAAGTTAAACATGCAAGACATAACAATACATAATAATAAAATTTCCTCATAATGTATAATGCTAAAATATTTTTTGCTAATTTTTATTAATTTATTAATCCTTTTAATTTTTTCAATGGTTTGTAAATATTATACAATTTAGGAAGTAAACAATTTGGAATTAATAAAATTAATACCGCTATTATTTTCATATGACAAGAATAATATCGATTTTTTAATATAAAACACATATTTCTTTTTAATGTATATAAATTGTATATAAAATATTTTTTAGACATAATTTTACTATATGGTATATTGCATAAACCTCTAAAAAAATATATAGTTCCAAATATTTCCCTGCTTTTCCATATATAATATAATTTAGGATAATTCTTAATTATAAATTTTCTTTGTGTCAATAAAGATTTTGTTAAATCTGGATAACACTGATAAGTTTGTTTTTTAGTAACACTATCAGAGTGTTGATAATAATTATAAAATACTTGATCAATCAATAAATTTTTTTTTGCATTTTTTAAGAGCTTTAATGTTACTATTTGGTCATCATATATTTTTCCAATAGGGAATTCAACATTATAAAATATATCTTTTCTATACAATTTATTCCAAACAGAATACTCTATTTTTCTAATATCGGTACTATACATATATGATTCTAATAAAATTTTTATAGCATCATAAGAATTGAAACTTGCAACTTTTAATGTTTCCTTTAATTTTCTCTCTTCATTTCTTTTTCTAACAATTTGCTTTTTACAACACACAATATCGGCATTTTCCTGAATTATTTTATTATACATTACTTCATACATATCACTGTCTATCCAATCATCAGAATCTACAAAAGCAATATACTTTCCTCTACTTAGTAAAATGCCAATATTTCTCCCTACACTTTGACCCTGATTTTTTTATGAACAACAGTAACATTACTATTAATATTTTTATATTCATCACAAATTTTTCACTATTATCAGTGCTTCCATCATCAATTAAAATTAACTCTATATCTTTGTAAGTTTGATTTAATATTGAATCTGAACATTTTTTTAATATTTTTCAGAATTATATATTGTAACTATAACACTAATCAAAATTTTCACCTTAAATTTAAAATTTTATTAAAAATCTTTATATCAATTCTCGCATTATCAAAATAATCTATATCAATCAAATATTTTTGAATATATGCAGCAATATCATATTGGTTAAAGTTAGCGTAAAGTGCTCGTCCTAAAACTTTTAAAGTTTTTCCCATTATCTTAGTTTCTAATCCAACTGTTGAGTTAATAGTGATAACCAATTTTGCATTTTGTATAAGTCTAAAAGTATTTTCATTTACAAAATAAAATTTTTCTTTTTGTTTTTTCTTAAGCAAATTTTCCACAAACTTAATATTTTTTTCTGCTGGATGTGGTTTAATAACTAAATCACAATTATTCTTTTTAGCTTCTATCACAGCAAATTCTAATGCTTTTTCTATTCCTATATCACTATGTATTAATATTTGAGTATCATTACTAACTTGCAATGGAAAAAATATATATTTTCTGTTTTTGTAATCATAATTGTCATATTTAAAATTAATAGTTTTATATAATAAGAATTCTTTAATTTTAGATACTAAATTATTCATTGAAAAAAACTTAGTAATAAAAATATCACCCAATCTATTAATACAAAATTCTATTTTATTACTATATTTATTATAAGATTGTTTTACAATATAGTTAACAAATTTCTCTCTCAAATAATTTTCTTTCCATTTATTGTATTCATTTAAATTAACATTATATTGTTTTAAAATTTCTGGACTATCAAACAATTGCGAATTAGCATTAGTACCTTTGGAATCTACAAAAGTTTTTCCATTTATATTAGCTATTTCAAAATATAAAGTTTTTATATTTTGAATATTAGCTATTTGCTTTGCAGCCTTATCAATAATTTGGCAACCATTCCACATAAAAATATATTTAATATTATTATCATTTATAATCTCTTGCATTTGTATATATGATGCATTATATAAATTTTGTATTAAATTTTTAGAAAAAAAGTGCTTTGTACTCAAAAGAATTAATTATTTCACTCTCTTCTAATTTCACTAATGTTTTATATTTATTTTTTATTAAATAAACTTTTATTTTTCTTTTTTTTAAGTATAAATATGTTGCGTAATGAGCTGTAATATAAATTATTTTATAGCCCAATTTATAACTACTTTCCTGCATTCTTAAAAAAAATCTTGTCTGCTCTAACCCTTTTGCAATAACTAAAATATTGTCCACAATTTTTTATATCTTTCTGCCGTCTTTTCTTAAAAATTTATTATAAAAAATTGTCCGCATACCAAGTGGTATAATGGATATTAATATTCTTATAATTGTCATCTTTGTGAAAGTTGAAGTATCAATAAGCCCTAAATTACAAATACTTCTTTCAAATTTAATTATTTCTTTTATATACGAATTTCCACCGCGCCGTGCTATCATGTCCTGCCCAGCACGTACTTTTACCAGCACTTGATTTATATTCTTCACTTTGTAACCCGTTTTAAGCATTCTTGCCCATAGCCAGTAATCTTCAAAATACGGCATATCCATATAACCCCCAACGCTTTGTACTGCCTGCTTTTTAAACATCACCGTCATGTGGTTAAACGGATTGCGTTTTTTTGCAAAATTTAATATTTCATTATGTTTCAGCGGTACGTTTCTATAGCTTGTTATTTCTGCTGGATTATCTGCAAATTCTGCTATCTGCCCGCCGCAAAGCATAAGTTCTTTGTCTTGTTCAAATTCTTTTATTTGCAGTTCAAAACGGTTTGGTTCGGCTATATCGTCGGTGTCCATGCGGGCTATAAGCTCATTGCTGCATTTTTGCATACCAAAGTTTAACGCTTTGCCTAAGCCTTGGTTTTGCTTTAAGGCGTAGGTTTTAAATATAGTGGGGTAGTTTTGTAAGTATTCCGTTATTACTGCTTGCAGTTCTTCGGTTAGTTTTCCGTCCTGCACCAGCACTATTTCGCTTGGTTTTACTGTTTGGTTTATTATGCTTTCTAATGCCAGTTGTAGGTATTCTGGTTTTTCCTTGTAGTATACTGACATCAATACAGTAAATTTCACGTCTTACTTTACCCCTTCGGTACTTTCTTTTGTTATCAGCACTTTTAATGTTTGCAGCATTAGCGTTAAGTCATACATTACGCTTACGTTTTGGATGTAGATTAAGTCATACACCAGCTTGTCATAAGCAGTTGTGTTGTACTTGCCTGCTATTTGCGCAAGGCCTGTTATGCCCGGTTTTACGTTATGGCGGTAGGCGTATTCCGGTTTTTCTTTGATGAATTGTTCTACAAAGAACGGTCGCTCTGGCCTTGGCCCAACAATGCTCATTTCGCCTTTCAATACATTTATCAGCTGCGGCAGTTCGTCTAAACGCGTGGCGCGCATAAAATGCCCAAATTTTGTTATACGTGGGTCATTTTCTCCCGCTAAAACAGGCCCTGTTTTTGCTTCAGCGTCCTGCCTCATACTGCGGAATTTATGCACTTTAAATTCTTTGCCAAAGCGCCCTACCCTTACCTGGCTGTAAATTATTGGCCCAGGGCTGTCTAATTTTACTATTACTGCCGTTATCAGCATTACCGGCGATAGTAATATTAAAGCTATTACTGAAACTACAATATCCAGCGTGCGTTTTAAGATGCGCTGTTCCAATGTTAACAGCATGCGCGATACTCTCTGCGTCGGCAAATCGTCTATCTGCCACAGGTACATTTTGCTGCAAGATATTTCGTACAGCGTAGGTACAAGTATTACCATTTTCTTTTTTTCGTTGGCAATACGCAGGATATGTTCTTTTATTTCTACCGACATGCTTTCGCCAATGAGAACGATATCGCTTGCTTCTATTTGCTTGATGGTGTCTGGTTCCTTATCTGCTGATATAAATTTAAGGGTGCTTTTCTCCAAGCCGTAGGTTTTACGGATTTTAGTTTTAAGTTTTTCCTGTTCTTCTGAATCTGCCGCTACAAATACAGTAGGTATGGGCAAATGCTTTACTTCTATTTGATGCATTACATACTGCCACAGTGCCAAAAGCATAAAACCAAATACTGCGGAGTAGATGATTACCATGCGTGAATATTCAAAGTCACGCAGGAAGAAGGTTACTGCCATAGCGGCGATGAAGATATTACCTACGGCTACGATGAGATTTAGAAAGATTTCGCTTAACCTTTTGCGAATAAGACTGAAGATCCCATAGACATTAAAGAAAAATATCAAAAATACGGAGAGCAGCACAGTAAGGCGGATATGGAAATCTATCTGCATGCAGCGCATAGAGTCACTCTGCATATAAATCGCTATAAAAGTTGCTGTTTGAATACAAAGTAAGTCGCCAAAGATTAAGATTAGCTTACGGAATATTTGTTCCAAAGGTACACATTCTTTCTATATAACTTTACTTGAATATTATTTTATCATACATTTTACCCCCCCCTCAAGACATTTCCGTTAGAGTGAATCTAACTTTTACTGGTCTTGGTGAAACTTTATCCCTGCCGGCAGGTTAGCGCGGCAGCGCAGTTTTACGCTAACCCGCACTGCCGGTGGTGCGTGAAAGCGTACTGCAAATAAAAAATTACAATTAAAAAGCAATAGGAATATGCTGAAAAGCTGGTAGCAAAAACTATGGCGGCTATCTATTACCGACTTATTTCATGCGCGAACAGATAAAATCGTGTTCGCGAACGAAGAAGCCATAGCATTTTTGCAAAGCTTTAAAGTATATTCCTATTGCTTTTGCTTGCATCGCTCCCACCCCTAAGAGGGGGTGGTTCGCACAAGCCCTATAAGGGCATAACAAAGGCCAGCGCCTAAATGAC